>BNJT01000618.1_pt1 | contig 23018 bp, 54 predicted proteins | sample 8540491 | NCBI WGS metagenome assembly BNJT01 (sample SAMD00202455, study PRJDB9452) | human saliva metagenome | host: Homo sapiens | reverse complement strand
TCTTCAACACCTGTTACACCAACACCACCAACACCAAGTAAGGAAAAGGATTCATTAACAATTTGGAAAAGATGGAAATGGTAATAACATTAAATCACCAGAAAAAGGTAAGAAAGAACATTCAACAATTGACGGTTATATCTATGAACGTAGTGAAGTAGATAAAGATGGAAATACAGTTCATATCTATCGTAAAAGTAAGTTCAGAAACTCCTGTAGTGAATGATAAAGAAACTTTATTTGTAGATGCAAACGGTAAGCCGCTTCAACCAGCTAAGAAGGGTCAACATCCGCATGAAAACTATTCCAGGATATGAATTTGTTCGCACAGAAACAGATGCAAAATGGCAATGTATGTCATGTATATCGTGCAATTGCACAGTCACAAGAGGCAGTGAACCCATCACCAACTGTAGAACAACGTAAGAATGAATTACCAAATACTGGTACTGGAGACGAATTAGCAATCTTTGGAGCTGCAGCAGCTTCTATACTAACAGGATTGGGAATGGTCGTTCCAGGAAAGAAAAAGAAGAAGAGGAATAATCATACTAACAGAAAAGTGAGTAGAAATTTCTTCTTTAAAGAAACACATCATGACCACCCGTCTCAACGGGTGGTTTGAACCGGGCTATAAGCCCAGATTACAAGCCAGCGCCTCAAGACGCTGGCTTTCACTTTGTTCAAGCCTTATTGCTTTTTGACTCGTCACTTGCCTCTTAAAGAGGCGTTTGTATTATTTACCATCACCCCTAAAGGGATCCTCATACTCTTTTTACACTTAATTTATCAATTGCTATATCATGTTTTTCTTGTTCTTGTATATACTTTCTTATGGTAGCTTCATTGAGACCTACTGTGCTTACATAATAGCCTTCTGCCCAAAATGACGGTTCCCAAATTTATATTTTTAAATTTGCGTGTTTATCAAACATCATTAGTGCGCTTTTTCCTTTTAAATACCCCATAAAACTTGAAATACTTATCCTTGGTGGAATACTTACCAACATATGAACATGATCCGGCATAAGATGTCCTTCTATAATCTCTACCCCTTTATAACTACACAATCGACGAAATATTTCTCCCAAACTTCTTCCTATATTGATTATAGATAACTCTCCGTCTATACTAGGTGTAAAAAACAATGTGGTATTTTACACATCCATTTTGTATGTGATAAACTATTAGCTTTTTCAGCCATATTTTTCTCCTCTCGCTATATGATAGGCTTGAAACACCTTTATTGTATCGCGATTGGAGTTTTTGGTATAACCTTCGATGCGCACCCGCATAGCGGGTGGAGTTTATTTGTCACGCACCTACGGAGCGTGACGGACTGAAAGTCACATAATGAAGTAGAAACGGCAAATGCTGTTTCCCTACTTTTCGTTTCAGTGGATATCTGTTGCACATCATCTCTAATGGGTATAGAATAGAGTGTAATTTTTGAAAAGAAGGAGAGTGTCATGGAAGAAGGGGGAAATCAGAAGTTTAATAAAACACAATTAAGAATGAATATTTTTTTCATATTGTATGGCCTGTTTTTATTGAAGTATTATTAGGCTCTTTATTTGGAATGGTCGATATGATGATGGTAGGGCGTATTCCAGAACATGCGGCTCAAGCAGTATCTGCTGTTGGTATGACGAATCAACCCGTATTTTTAGGATTGAGTTTTGTTCAAGCGTTGAATGTAGGTGGAACTGCCATCATTGCTCGTTATTATGGAGCAAAAATATAAAAATATTAGTCTAGTATTAAAACACGTCATGTTACTAGCAATGCTAGGGTTTGTGCTTCCTATTTCAGTGTTAATGATTGCATTAGCTCCCTATGTATTATCCTTTTTAGGGGCGGATGCATCTGTTATTGAAGTAGGGTCAGCCTATTTTTCGTGTCATTATGCTAGGATTTATTTTTCAATCATTTTCATTCACGATGACAGCAGCCTTGCGTGGAATCGGTGAAACAAAAATTCCGATGCGTAATAAATGTAATCGCAAATAGTTTAAATGTTCTTGGAAATGCTGTGTTAATTTATGGGTTATTTGGTTTCCCAGTGCTTGGAGTAACTGGAGCGGCTATTTCAACAGCGTTAAGTAATGTGATTGCCATGTCGTTAAACTTACGGTATGTATTATCTAAGAAAAAGTGTATTATATTTAGATTTTAAAGAAAAATTTCAATTCAGATATGAAATGATGAAAGATTTAATTCGCATTGATTACCGACAGCTTTTAGAACAATTAGCATTAAGAGTGGGGATTATTTCATTTTAAATATCGTTTCTGGATTAGGGACAAATGTATATGCAGCTCATCAAATTTCATTAAATATTTTTAAATCTAACTTATTCACCTGCTCAAGCTTTTGGGATTACAGCTTCCACTTTGATGGGGCAATCTCTTGGAGCAAAAATGAACAATTGGCAAGAATGTATACTAGAATGTGTCAACGAATTGGTTTTTGTCATTGCCATCGGGATGTCACTATTTATCTTTTTCGGATCGCAAACTTTAGCAGAATTTTATTCTACAGAGCCTGGAAATTATTCGAAATACAATGATTGCCTTAACGATTGTGGCATTCGTTCAACCGTTCCAAAGTCATCAATTAATTACTTCGTGCATTAGAGAGCAGGGGATACCGTTTGGCCTTTTGATTGCCATTTTTGTAGGGTCAGTATTGATTCGAGTTAGTTTGAGTTATGTATTTGTCAACATATTTTACCTAGGTTTAGCAGGAGCTTGGTATGCAGTATTTATTGACCAATTTATTCGTTGGCTCATTATATTATTTAGATTTAAATCAGGAAAAATGGAAAAATATTCGTATTAACTTAGATTAGTAAATGAAGGATATGCCTTTTATTTTATCGAAAAAGGTGTATACTTAGCAGTGTACTTTTTGAGGAGGGACTTATTTGGCAAATTATAGTTATCCATTAGACTTGGATTGGACTCACCAAGAGATGTCAACAGTTATTGCATTATGGAATGCAGTTGAAGATGCTTATGAACGTGGAATTGAAACAGAATTATTTATCAAACGATATAAAGATTTCAAAACGATTGTAAAAAGTATTGGTGAAGAAAAAGACTTGGTAAAGAATTTGAATCGGTTTCTGGATATAGTTTATACCGTGTCGTTCAAATGAGTAAAAATGCTTCAAAAAGAATTAAAATGGAACAGTAGAAAGGATGTTAGTTATGGATTTATTTTGCAACACATTTATTAGTCAATGATTGGATTATGGAGGCTGGAAATAAAATTCGTCATAGCTTTGGCGAATCCATTACAGTGGATACAAAATCTAGTCGTAATGACTTAGTAACAAATGTTGATAAAAGAAATCGAGCAATTTTTAATTTCAAAAATTCGTGAACAATTCCTAACACATAAAAATTATGGGTGAAGAAGGATTCGGTGACGAATTAACTTCAATGGACGGATATGTATGGTTAATCGATCCAATCGATGGCACATTAAACTTTGTAAAACGTCAAGAAGATTTTTGGAATTATGGTTGCTTTTATATAAAGATGGCGTTGGTTTATTAGGTTATATTTATGATGTAATGCGTGATCGTTTTGTTTATGGTATTAAAGATTACGGTGCTTATTGCAATGGTCGTCGCTTATCTAAACCAGAAGTTCACAGTATTGGTGATAGCTCTATTAACGTAAACGGATTTATGTTATTAGAAGCAAATGAAAAAGAAGCAGCTATGATTCGTAAAAGCAATGGTAACTCGTACTTATGGAGCTTCTTCCATTGAACATATCCAAGTAGTATTAGGAAAAATCTGTTGCTTATGTATCAACATTATTAGCACCATGGGATATTGCTGCGGGTATGGTAATTGCAAAAAGAATTAGATTTACACTATAGTACAGTAGATGGAAAAAGAAGTAGACTTTAGTACCAAATAAAAAGACTACAGGAGTTATCTGTTCAAAAGATATTGCAGAAGAAATTATTGCAGCATTTAAATAATAATAATCGAGTCGTAAGATTTTACAGCTCTTTTTATAAGGAGAATTTATGAATATTGCAGTTTATTGTGCCGCTAGTCAGAGTAATGATTCAACTTTTTGATGAAAGAACAGAAGAACTAGGGAACTGGATAGCGAAGAATAACCACACACTTGTATACGGTGGAGGAAATACTGGTTTAATGGGAGTTATTGCAACCTCTGTTATGAAATTGGGCGGAGAAGTTATTGGTGTCATGCCACAATTTTTTGTAGAGCGAGAAATTGCTAAAAAGATATTACAAAAACTTCATATTGTTGAAACGATGTCAGAACGTAAAAACAAAATGATTGAATTAAGTGAAGTGTATATTGCACTTCCCGGAGGACCAGGAACACTAGAAGAAATTGCAGAAGTTGTTTCGTGGGTAAGAGTCGGTCAAACAAATGGAATTTGTATTTTTATAATATGGAAGGCTATTATGACCATTTAGAAGCCTTTTTAATCATATGGTAACGACAAACTTACTAAGTCAGGAAGATAGAAATCAAATTTATTTTGCAAAAGTCGCTTCAAGAAATTAAAAATTAATCGAGAAACTGACGAAAAGCGTTAGAGGAGAGTCTAACGCTTTTTAATATTTGTAAAACTATTTAAATAATCAGTTTTTGAACAGTAATGAGGTTATAATAGTAAGAGAAGGAAAGTTTAGAGTTATTTTTAGAGGTGTAAAATGGGGTGGATATGTTATGAAAAAGAGTATTATTCTTATATTGATATTAGTTGCCTGTATTTTTATGTTTAATCATTTTGCCCAGAACAATAGAAATGAGCTTTCTGAATTAGGCGATTTTGTGCAAAATATAAAATTGGAGTATAAAAGTGAGAGAGGATTTGGCAACGACAAGTTTGATATTTACTCCTATTCTTTAGATGGGGAAGTTAACTCTAATGACGATTTTTAGTAGTCTTGAAGAGATTTATCAAAAAGAATTTAGGAATATCTTAAATACAGAAAAGTAAAAAGAATCCAGAATTAAAAAGAAAAAACAAAATCAAATAGAGAATTTTGTTAGAGAAGAAACGTTTTATTTATAAATCTATTAACTTAAAAGGTACTAAAAAAATTGTATTTGTATGATTCAGCATCAAAAAGGATATTGTTTCATACTAACCATTTGATTTTTGTCGTATAATCATTAATATGATTGTAAAATGATTAAATGAAGGAGATTTTATAGTGAGATACATCCTTTTGTTACGTGGAATAAATGTTGGTGGTATAAAGTAGCCATGAGTGAATTAAAAAGCATTATTAGAAGGGGTAAATTTTCAAAAATGTTCATTCCTATATTAATAGTGGGAATTTATTTTTAGTAGTACTGATACACTTGATATTTGTATTTGCAAAATTAAAAGATTTGCTAGAAAGACATTATGATTTCTCAATTCCTTTTTGCTTTACTAACGAAAGAAGAATATTTAAAAGAAAAAGAAAAAGCTACCAGAGTGGTGGAATGAAAAGTTGGCAAGAAGAGATGTATTATTCTTTTCTTATCAGTTAGATAAAAAGCTCGATACTAGAGTTTCTTAATAAGGCAAACTTTCATAATGAGGTAGTATAATAGAAATCATTCTGTGTTTTTGGGGAAATTTGATGAAGCAGAGTATTTAAAGACAACTTACCATAAGCAGTTATTAAAGCAAAAATTTTATAAAAATGATTACGATTCGAAATGGAAATACGTTTGAAAAATAGCTCAAATTCTAGAAGCTGAAAAATAGTTCTAATTTTCATTGTAATGCCATTATCAATAATTCGAATAATTGACATTTAATTTGTTTAAAGTTATACTTTTTAAAGATAGAAATATCTCAAAATACTTGTTGCTACTTAATAGGCAACTAAAATAAGTTTAAGTTCAAATATTTGTCGCTCCTCGATATGCGACTAACAAATTATCGAGTTCAAATTTTTAAAGTTTCCGAATATAAAAATAGTTTTTATAATAAAAAGCGTTTGTGCCATAGATAACAGCAATAGTTTCATTGCAATTGGCATAAACGCTAGTTTTTGTTATAATTAGAAAGTGAGTTTAAGGACAGGAGGATGGCAATGGAAATTGAAAAAGACAACTCAGATGAATTTGTTGTTAGAATTTTTATGGCAAACTTTTTGACTGAAAAACAACTAGGATATATGGAATTATATTACGGGGAAGATTATTCTCTGGAGAAATTGCAGAAGAATTTGAGGTTAGTCGATAGTCGTATATGATAATATTCGACGATCTGCTCAATTATTAGAAGATTATGAACAAGAATTACATTTAGTAAATGATTTTTATAAAAGACAAGCTATCTCATGATGGAATTGAACAGCATATCAAAGAACATTATCCAAATGATCATCAATTGCAACAATTGATGACAGACTTACAAGAAATGAATAAATAGCCTGATTGAGGAGTGAGAAAATGGCATTTGAAGGATTATCAGATCGCTTTGCAAAAATGCGATGGGTTCGGTAACAAAAAGGAAAAATTACCGAAGCTGATTTAAAACAAATGATGCGTGAAGTTCGTTTAGCGTTATTAGAAGCAGACGTTAACTTCAAAGTTGTAAAAAGATTTTGTACGAAAAGTAAAATGAACGTGCATTAGGTTCTAATGTATTAGAAGCTTTATCTCCAGCACAACAAGTTGTAAAAATTGTTAATGAAGAATTAACTCGAATTAATGGGGAGAACAAGCTCCATTCCAATTTTCACCTAAGCCACCTACTGTTGTGATGATGGTTGGTTTACAAGGGGCAGGTAAAACAACAACTGCTGGTAAATTAGCTTCATTTTTAGCTAAACATGAAAACAAACGTCCATTATTAGTTGCAGCTGACGTCTATCGTCCAGCCGCAATTGATCAATTACAAACATTAGGGGAAACAATTAAATTATCCAGTATTTTTCATTAGGAACAGATGTCAATCCAGTTGAGATTGCTAGACAAGCGATTGAACGTGCAACAATTGAAGGTCGTGACTTAGTAATCATCGATACGGCAGGTCGTTTACATATTGATGAAGCTTTTAATGGAAGAATTACAAAAATATTAAAGCTGTTGCGAATCCAAATGAAATCTTATTAGTGGTCGATGCAATGACAGGGCAAGATGCTGTGAATGTTGCTGAAAACATTTAATGAACGTTTAGATATTACTGGGGTTATTTTAACAAAATTAGATGGGGACACTCGTGGTGGTGCAGCTCTATCAATTCGTTCTGTAACAGGCAAACCAATTAAATTCTCTGGTCGTGGAGAAAAAATTAGAAGATTTCGAAATTTTTCTATCCTGAACGTATGGCTTCTCGTATTCTTGGTATGGGCGATATCATGACTTTAATTGAAAAAGCTCAACAAGATTTTGATGAAGCAAAAGCTCAAGAAATGGCAGATAAAATTAAAGCTAATACATTTGACTTTTAATGATTTTATCGACCAATTAGATCAAGTGAATAAAATGGGACCTTTGGAAGATATCTTAAAAATGATTCCAGGTTTAAAATAAAATTCCAGGATTAAATGATTTAAAAGTGGATCCAAAAAGATACAGCACGTATGAAAGCTATTGTCTTATCAATGACGCCAGCAGAACGTGAAAATCCAGATATTTTATCACAAGCAAGACGTAAAAAGAATTGCAGCAGGTTCAGCTCGTCCATTAGCAGAAGTAAACCGTTTGATTAAAACAATTTAATGAGTCTAAAAATGATGAATCAAATGTCAAATGGAAATATGCAAGCAATGGAATCGATGATGGGACAGTTAGGGCATGGGTGGAGGCCGTAATAAATTAGGTCAAATTGCTATGCAACAATATGCTCGTCGTCAAAAAAACAAAATAAATTGAAAAATTAAAGAAAAACGTTAATAAATAGAAGGAGAATTTGCAATGTCAAAACAAGTATTATTCATTAATGGTTCATTAAGAAAAAAGAATCTTTTAACCAAACTATTATTGATTATGTACAAGATAGATTAGTTGAAAAAGGCTATCAAACAAAACAAATTAGTTTTAAAGATGTACCATTTTTCAGTCAAGATATTGAATTCCCAGCTCCTGCTATTGTAGAAGAGTATCGTTTAGATTTTTGAAGCGTCTCAAGCTGTTTGGATTGTATCTCCTGAATATAACGGAAGTTTACCAGGAAGTTTAAAAATGGTTTAGACTGGATGTCTCGTTCATTAGATATTACTTCTTATGCACTCCTGCTTATATTGATAGCAAATTAATTGCATTCAGTAGTGCAGCTGGACATTCTGGTGGGGCAAATGTTTTTACGTGCTTTAACAGAATTAGCCACTAAAATGCGCATGAATCCACTAGAAAAAAACAGTGGAATTCATATCGGAGCAGGATTCCAAACAGGTGTTTTAACTCTAACAGATGAAGATAAATCTGAATTAGAGAAACAAGTGGAATTATTAGTGGAAGCTATTAGAAAAATAATGATTGAATGAATAGAAACGACCAGGCTTTTGTCTGGTCTTTTTCCTTTGTACTTGAAATAGTTTTTCAGTGGCTTTTTATAAAATGAAATATGGTAAGATATTTGGCTATGGATTTTTAGTGAAATGTATAGCAATAATTTGAAAGGATGGAACATGAATGAATAATGAAAAATGGCATGTATTGCCAGCAGTAATTGCCACAGCCATTATGAGTTTCTGTGGTGTATTAATTGAAACGGCAATGAATGTGACATTTCCGACATTAATGCAAGAATTTCAGACGACTTCATCTGAATTCAATGGGTTACAACAGGTTATTTATTAGCTATTGCGATTGTTGTGCCTATTTCTGCGTATTTAGTACGTAATTTTACAACAAGACAATTATTTTTAGCTTCGAATTTAATTTTTATTATAGGAGTTTTAATCAATTGTATTTCTCCAAATTTAATCATGCTATTATTTTGGAAGATTTTTACAAGGGGTTGGTACTGGAATTGCGTTACCATTAATGTTCCATATTGTATTAACTCAAGTACCGATTGAACAGCATGGTACAGTCATTGGATTAGGTTCTATGACAACTGCTTTAGCACCACCTATTGGACCAACTTTTTGGTGGATTAGTTTCAGCAGCTTTTAGGATGGAGATTTATTTATTGGATTTTAATTCCATGTTTGGTCATTTCTTTAGTGATTGGTTTATGGGCGATTCCAAAAAGAGAAAAAGTATTCAAAAATCACCATTTAATCTTTCTAGCATTTTTCTTCTTAGCGAATTGTTTTAGCTTGTTTTATTAATGGCAATTGAACATTTATCTCTTTGTATGGCTATTAAGTGCAGTAGTAACGGGTGGATTATTTGAATATTTCAATCGCAAAAAAATGCTTTATTATCTTTTACACCATTTAAAAATCATACCTTTAATGGAATGTTATATGTAGTGTTAGCATTCCAAGCAACAGTATTAGGTTTATCATTTGTTTATCCGAACTATTTACAATTAGGTTTAAATCAAAGTGCGACAACTGCAGGGCTATTTATGTTCCCAGGTGCAGCAATGGTTGCTTTATTGGCTCCGGTTTCAGGAAATGGTTTGATGTTAAAGGTCCGTTGAAGCCTTTATTAACAGGTTTAATTTTGGCGAGTATTGGTGGAGTATTGATTAGCGTCTTCTTTGAACATTTAGCTGATTCTTCCATTATTAGCATTGAATATTATTTTTAATGAGTGAAATGGATTTGTGATGGGGAGTAATGTAACATTTTGTTTAATGCAATTAGACAAGGATGTTCAAGCGGATGGAAATAGTATCGTTAATACTTTACAACAGTTTACTGGTGCTATTTCTACAACAGTCGTGGCAAGAATTTTTCTGCAAATATGGATCGATTACCATTTGCTGGAAAATATAGTTTAATGTTCATTACAACTTTAATTTTATTAGCTTTACTAATCTTTGTTATTCAATATAAGAAGACAAGAAAACCTAGTGAAGTATAATAATGATTTTTCGTAAATAAAATTCAAAAAGAAAAAATTCCTTTTGTAGGCTAGGCTGCCAGCAGCCACCTTTTGGTGTCTCATGGCTAAACTTCGAGCCTAGGTCTCGAAGTTTGTCTGTAAAAATCCATCATTTTATGATGGATTTTTACTTTAGCTACAAAGAAAATTTTTCTTTTTCGAATTTTATAAGAAATGAGCGTAATTTTTTTCAACTGTTTTGATAAGTATACAATTCTGTTCTAAAAACTTAGATAAGGGAAAAACTAAATTATAAATCGAAAGATTAAAAAAATAGAGCCATTCCATTTTAGAAATGTTTATGGTAGAGTATATGCGTAGAAAGTTTGAAAGCGGTGGCAATCTCTTAATAAGGTAGGTGATGCTTATGAGCATTGAATTAAATCTACTAGGAAGGAGGTTGCGATTTGTCAAGCTATGAAGTAATGACATTGATAGGAAACTTTGCCATGGTACTATTGGCATTGTTGTCTTTGATTGTCAAAATCATAGAAATAATGACATAACACCGCTCATGACTTTGACGAGTTGAGTGATGTTATTTTTATTTACTTAATTAGCCACCGTCTTTTTAACGGTCTACAAGAGAGTCGAGTTCCCGCTCGGCTCTTTTTTGTATCTAAAGTATAACAGAATATAAAAAAATATGCAAATAATTCTTCTTCATTTGCAAGAGCATAGTGAATCTGTTACTCTAATTTTAAATTAATAGAAATAAGATTAAAAAGGAGCAGAAAAATGGAAATTATAGATTTAAAATGAAGAACAGGTTGAGAATATCGAAACGAGATTGAGTTTATTTGATAGAAACTATATAAGTTATAAAAATGAACGGATACATTCGGATCGGTATTGAATCTGATGGCACAATAATTGCTGGATTGGATGCCTGTATTACCGCGTTTAAAATCCTCTATGTATCAACTGTTTTTGTTGATGTAGAATACAGGAGAAAAAGGCATAGGTACTAAATTAATCTGTGAGATGGAAAAACGGGCAGCTGCAATGGGAGTTAATATCATCCGTTTAGATACATTTGACTGGCAGGAAAAGAGTTTTTACGAAGCATTGGGATATGAATGTGTTGGTCATTATGAAAAATGAGAAGATAATTATGCTGAATACTTTTTCGTGAAGAGAATTAATTGATAATTCTGTATTTTAACTTTTGTTTGACAAATCCTATCGGCGAATCAGTTTGAGTATCGAAATTCCTTTAAGGTGCAAATAAAGAAATTTAAGAAGAAAAAAATTTTCTTTTGTAGCTAGAAAGTAAAAAATCCATCGTTTTTATGATGGATTTTTTTATAGGCAAACTTCGAGACCAAGGCTCGAAGTTTTAGCCATGAGACACCAAAGGTGGCTGCTGGCGGCCTAGCTTACAAAGGAATTTTTTTCCTTCTTGAATTTTTGTAAGAGATGGATTCAGTTAAGCTTCTAAATTAAAAATAGTTAATCAAGTAGTGAGCTAATCCATCTTGATCATGTGGTAATGGGGTAATATCATCAGCAATTGCTTTTAGGCTATCAATGGCATTATTCATCGCAACACCGTGCCCAGCAAATTCAATCATTTCTAAATCATTATCTTCATCTCCAAAAGCTAAAACATCTTCTGTTGGAATTCCATAATAACGAGATAAAATGTTGGATTCCAGTAGACTTATCGATACCATAAGTTACAATCTCTAAGCAAGGCATATCGCCTCCCCAAGTACGCACATCAATCGTGTGTCCATAACGTTGCTTAATTTTTCTTTAATGAATGGTTGTTTCTCAATACTAGAAAAAAACGGTAATAGCCGTTGGCTTTTCAACTAACTTCGTATCTTTTTGTAATAAGATAGGTTGTTGATCTTTTTGGATAGTAGGGTGAATCAGGAATATTTTCAATGGTAGCATATAAATGATGCTTTCCTTCGACCATGAAGTAATCACATTCTAATTCTTTATGAAATTCCAACATATCAAAAACGATATCTTCATCTAATGTTACGTGAAATTCTCCTTGCCAGTTTTTCGTCATTTGGAATATGACATAGGGCACCATTGAAGTTTACTAGCGGCCCACCTAATCCTAATTCTTCATATAAATGTTTTGAGCTTCGATAAGGACGCCCAGTTACAATGGCGATTTTATGTCCAAGTTCTGTTAAGCGATGTAAGGTTTGAATCGTAATGGGATTAAATTCAGATTGCCCATTTAATGTTGTGCCATCTAAATCTAGTGCAATTAATTTTGGTTTCATTTTTTTCCTCCCTATAGTCATCTATTTAATTGATTTTTAATTGACGGTAACTTGTCAATTTAGTTACAATATCCTTATGAGTGTACCATATTTTTATAAAATATGAAGAAAGAGGTTAGTTATGATTATTATTCAAGAAAAAAAGTTATTGAAAAATATTCCAATTTTAGAAATTGTTCAAGAAGAAAAATAAAGATAAAATGATTCCAATAGTTATTTGTTATCACGGTTGGACTGGAAGTAAGGAAAATTGTATTCACTACGGAGCAATGCTTGCAAAAAATGGCATGCGTGCAATTTTACCTGATCAGCTATATCATGGTGAGCGAAAAACATCTGAATTAAATGGATTTGAATTATGGGAAATTATTGGGCAAAATGTTAAAGAATTTCCAACTTTAGTTGGTGCTTATCAAAAAGAAAAATTTAGTCGATAATAAAATTGGAGCAATTGGATTTAGTATGGGCGGAATGACAACTTACGCATTATTAAAACATTTTCCATTTTTATACGCTGCAGTTAGTTTTAATGGGGAATGCAGATCCAGTTGAATTTGCAAAATGGTCGCTTACTTCTACTTGGATGAAAGATAAACCAGCAGTAGAATTAACTCCTGATTTAATGGATAAATATATTCCAATGTTACAAAGTTTATCATTAGCAGATAATCCTGAAAACAATTGCAGGTCGTCCTGTTTTAATTTGGCATGGACTAGAAGATAAAAAGTACCATATGCATTAAACCGTGCATTTTACGAAAAGATAAAAGACGAACCGTATGCCAGTCGTGTGAAATGGATTGAAACGCCAGAAGTACCACACTTTGTTACGTTTAAAGCCATTGAAGCATCTGTAGAATTTTTAAAAACAATCATTAGTAGAGGAGTAATCGTATGAGTGAAACACCAGAATCAATGAAGGAAAAAAATTTTTAGAAGCATTGGAAACAGTGATTGACCCTGAATTAGGGAATTGATATTGTAAACTTAGGATTAATTTATGGAGTAGAGTTAAATGAAGAAGGACACTGCCAAGTGAATCTGACTCTAACAACAATGGGATGTCCATTAGCAGATATTATTACTGATGAAATTCATCGTGCATTAAAGGGAATCGAAGAAATCAAAACGATTGATGTTAAATTAGTATGGTATCCAGCTTGGTCTCCAGAAAAATGTCTCGTTATGCAAGAATTGCATTAGGAATTCGATAATGAATAGAAAAGAAGGCTTAAAATCATGAGTAGATTTTAAGCCTTTTATAGTATAGTAATGAGTTCTGTTAATCTTCACCCGGTCTCATTGGTCGTTTATATTTACTTTTTGCTTCTTGACGAATGACCGTTTGAGGACTTTTTCTTCCAGAGTTATACGATTTAAAAATTTCTTGCATACGTTGGTCATCAAATAATTCAAGATTTTTTTGTCGACAAAATGCATGGCATCTTGCTGCCAATCTGAATGATAATAATTAAATAATTCTGCTACAGCCATTCTTTTGTCAGTAGCACTTCCTTGGAAGTTTGGATCTGTTATTTCTGCTAAATATTGTTGCATTTTTGCAATTTTTCTTTATCAAATTCAACCATAAATCTTCGCCTCTTTTCGTTTGTATTGTAACATAATTTGTAGGGCTAAAAAGAGAAATGTTACCGCTATTTTTTTGTAAGTTTTTAAATTTTTCTGATGGTATGACTGTTATATTATTGTAGATTTTAGTATACTATGGAATTGAGTATGTATAGAAAAGAGGAGTAAAATGGCGAAGGATATGACATCTGGAAATCCGATGAAATTAATTTCTCGGTTTACGTTACCCTTATTAATTAGGGAATGTTTTTCAACAATTTTATAATATGGCAGATACTTATTTTGTTGGTAGATATATTGGGGTACAAGCACTTGCAGCAGTTGGTTCTACTGGAAGTATTGTTTTTCTTTATTATTGGCTTTGCCATCAGTATGACCGCTGGATTAGCGATTCCTCTTGCCCAGAAATATGGGGCTAAAGATATGCAAGGAGTAAAAAGAAGTTTCTATGTTTCTACTTTAATTTCTATAGGAGCAACGATATTATTGACGACATTCAGTATGCTATTTTGTCGTCAAATATTAGAAAATCATGCAAACTCCTCCAGAAATTATTGACTATGCTTATGAATATTTAATGGTGATTTTTGCTGGTATTTTTTTGCTCAAATTGCTTTTAACTTACTATCGAATATTATTCGTGCTATTGGAGATGCAAATACGCCACTTTATTTTTAATCTTATCATGTTTATTAAATGTCTTTTTAGATTATGTATTTATCGTTTATTTTAAGATGGGAGTTGGAGGTTCTGGATTTGCGACTGTAGTAAGTCAATTATTCTCTGCTGTTTGTTGTTATATTTATATTAAAAAGAAAAATTCCAATTTTACATATAGAAAAAGGATTCAGTTTATTTTACAAAAAGATTTTTTTATGGCATCATATGAATATTTCATTCCCTATGGGATTTCAATCATCTATTATTGCGATTGGAACGATAACGGTTCAAATTGTATTAAATCGTTTAGGACATGAAGCTGTAGCTGGCTATACAGCTGCACAAAAATTGACCAATTAGGAATATTACCAATGATGTCATTTGGAATTACAATGGCGACTTATTCCGCTCAAAATTATGGAGCAAAAATTATATGATCGTATTTGGAAAAGGTGTTAGAGATTGTATTAAACTTTCCCTTACATTTAGTTTTTTTGTGTAGGTTTTATATTAATTCTATTTAGTCCACATTTTATGAGAATGTTTGTAGGTGTGGGGGCATGAACCGGTAGTGGAATATGGCAGACTTTATATTTTAGCGAATTCTGTATCCTATGGCATTTTATCATTATTATTCATTTATCGTTATACATTACAAGGTGTGGGAAAGACAGTGATTCCAACAATTGCAGGAATGATGGAGTTAATGATGCGTGTGTTTGCTGCATTAGTGTTAACAAAAGCTTTTTGGCTATATAGGGGTTAACAAACCGCTAATCCATTAGCGTGGTTTGGTTCCTTAGTTCCATTAGCAATTACTTATTATGCATTTAAAAGAAAATTTCAACGTTACATTTAGTTCAAGGGAGGGGTATGGATGAAATCAGATATTCAAATTGCTCAAGAAGCTGTTATGAAACCAATTCGTGAAATTGCTTTCTAGCATTGGTTTAGAGGAAGAACAAATCGAGTTTTTATGGGAAATATAAAGCTAAAAATTGATGTGAATCAAATTTCTAAAAGAAAAATGGTAAATTAGTCTTAGTTACTGCTATGAGTCCAACTCCTGCTGGAGAAGGAAAAATCGACCGTTACGATTGGATTAGCAGATGCTTTAACGAAATTAGGGTAAAAATCCATTATTGCGCTTCGTGAACCTTCATTAGGACCAGTAATGGGTATTAAAGGAGGAGCTTGTGGTGGTGGCTATGCGCAAGTTGTTCCGATGGAAGAAATTAATTTGCATTTTACCGGAGATATGCATGCATTAACTTGTGCTACAAAATGCATTAGCTGCATTTATTGATAATCATATTTATCAAGGAAAATGAATTACAAATTGATAGTAGAAGAGTCATCTGGAAAAAGAGCAGTTGATTTAAATGATCGAGCTTTACGTCAAGTCATTGTAGGGTTAGGTGGTCCAATTCAAGGAGTACCTCGTGAAGATGGATTTGATATTACGGTTGCGAGTGAAATGATGGCGATTTTATGCCCTAGCAACAGACTTAAAAAAACTTAAAACAACGATTAGAAAAACATTGTGATTGGCTATACTTTTGAAAAAGTTCCAGTTACGGTCAAAGATTTAAACGTTCAAGGGGCTTTTAACATTATTATTAAAAAGATGCGATAAAACCAAATTTAGTTCAAACATTAGAACATACGCCTGCCATTGTTCATGGTGGACCGTTTGCCAATATTGCACATGGATGCAATAGTGTGATTGCGACAAATGCAGCTCTAGCGCTTGGAAAAATTGTTGTCACTGAAGCTGGATTTGGAGCTGATTTAGGGGGCTCAGAAATTTTTAGAAATTAAAGTTCCTCAATTACAAAAAAAGCACCTGATGTAGTTGTCATTGTGGCTACGATTCGTTCGCTTAAAAATGCATGGAGGAGTTTCCCTTTCTGGATTAACAGAAGGAGAAAAATTTAGAAGCTTTAGAAAAAGGTTTTGCTAATTTAGAAAAAAACATATTGAAAAATATGACACAACATTATGGACTACCAGCAGTTGTTGCGTTAAATGAATTTGTAACAGATACCCAACAAGAAAAAGGAATTAGTACAAACTCTTTGCCAGAAAAAAAGGGATTTCTTGTATCTCTACTTCAGTATGGGAAAAATGGTGGAAATGGTGGCGTAGCATTGGCAAACGAAGTGTTACATTTATTAGAAAATACAACGCCACAATTCCATTCAGTCTGTGAAAGAAAAATAGTACGATTGAAGAACAAATAGAGGCGATTGCAACTAAAAATTTATGGAGCAAATTCTGTTCAATATACAAAAGAAGCGAAATTACAATTAAAAACAGTTAGAGAAAAATGGTTGGAATCAAATGCCCGTTTGTATTGCTAAGACGCAATATTCCTTCTCAGATGACGCGACTTTATTAGGCAAAACCAACTGGATTTGAATTAACAGTCCGCTCACTCGTTCCTAAATTAGGAGCAGGCTTTGTTGTAGCTTTTAACGGGCAATATATTAACGATGCCAGGATTGCCAAAGAATCCAGCTGCATTAGAGATGGATGTTTTTAGAAGATGGTAGAGCGACCGGTTTATTTTAATCATAAAAGGAGAGTATTATGAAAGATTTTCGTGTAGATCATTTGAAAAACATATGGTGCTAAAACATTATTAGCAGATGTTTCGTTCATTATTAATGAAGGAGAACATGTCGGCTTAATTGGTCAAAAACGGTACAGGAAAAAAGCTCCTTATTAAATATTTTAGCCGGAATAGATGAAGCAGAGAGTGGTACGATTACTTGTTCAAATGATTTTAGAATTGGGTATCTTTCACAAAAATCCCTCTTTAAATCCTGAACATACGGTATTTGAAGCCATCTATCAATCAGACAATCCACTATTAAGATTGGTTCATGATTATGAATTGAGTGTCGAACAGTTACAACAGCATCCACAAGATGAAAAATATTTAAAAACAATTTGAAGCATTGGAACAAAAAAATGAATCAAGTGGATGGATGGCAATATGAAGTAAAAAAATTAAATCCATTTTACAACACGTGGGAATTGAAGACATACATCAACAAATTTCTACATTGTCTGGTGGACAAAAAGAAACGAGTAGGTCTTGCCAAAAGTGTTAATGGAAGAGCCGGATTTATTATTATTAGATGAGCCAACAAACCATTTAGATATGCAGGCGATTCAATGGTTAGAACAATATTTGGCTTCGTACAAAGGTTCCTTACTATTAGTAACTCATGATCGTTATTTCTTAGAACGAGTAGTTGACCATATGTTTGAATTAACTCAAGGTAGAATCGAAGCGTATGATGGGAATTATCAATCTTATTTAGAACAAAAATCTCAACGAGAACAAATTGCGCAAAAAAATGTCTCATAAACAGCAACGGTTATACCAACAAGAATTACAATGGATGAGACAAGGTGCTAAGGCAAGAACAACCAAAACAACAAGCAAGAATTCAACGGTTTGAACAATTAGAAAAAGAAGTGAAACAAACAGATTCTAAAGAATCGCTAGCCATTCGTTTTGATCAAACAAGAATTGGAAAACGAGTATTTCAATTAAAAAGATGTCAGCTTACAAATTGGAGATAAGTCAATTGTTCGTTCATTAGAGTGGATTATTCAAAAGCCAAGCCAGAATTGGAATTGTTGGAGAAAATGGAGTCGGAAAAATCTACTTTCTTAAATGCTCTTGCTGGTCTATATCCGTTTAGTGAAGGAGAAATGACCGTTGGAGATACGGTTCGCTTAGCTTACTATAAGCAACAAGATGAAGATATTCCAATGGATAAGCAATTAGTGCAATATTTAAGAGAATATGCTGAAGAAGTTTGTCAAAAAAATGGTGAAGTAGCTTCGATTACAGAATTACTAGAAACATTTTTATTTCCACGTTATATGCATGGGGCATTGATTGGAACATTATCAGGTGGAGAAAGAAGAAGATTATATTTACTACGTCTATTAATGACGAAACCAAATGTCTTATTACTTGATGAACCGACCAATGATTTAGATATTGATACATTAACTGTTTTAGAAGATTATTTAGATGAATTTAATGGTGCTGTTATTGTGGTTTCTCACGACCGTTATTTCTTAGATAAAAACAATGGATCAATTATTTGTGATTAAAGGACAGGGAAATACAGAATTGTATTATGGCTCCATGAGTGATTTCCTAGAAAAAAACAAGGGGATTTAACTGTAGAAGAAACTAAAAACAGTAGAAGTTCCAAAAAGTGACAGAAACCTCAAAAAGCTTCCACACCAGAAAAAAAGCTAAAAAGATGACATATCATGAGAAAAAAGAATGGGAAGAAATTGAAGGGAAAAATCGCTGGATTAGAAGAATCCATTGAAGAAATTCAAGAAGCAATGAATCAACAAGCACAAGACTTTGCTAAATTACAAGAATTACAAACACAATTAGAAACATTAGAACAAGAATTAGCTAATTCCTACGAACGATGGGAATATTTAGCTGAGTTAGTTTAACAGTAGGGAGTTCATCAGATGAAACAATATTTAGAATTATTAGAAAAATTAAACAAGAAGGAATCGAAAAAAATCAGACCGTACAGGAACAGGAACAAAAAGTATTTTTTTGGATATCAAATGCGATTTGATTTATCAAAGGGATTTCAATTTTAACGACTAAAAAGAGTTCCATTTGGACTCATTAAAAAGTGAGTTATTATGGTTTATTAAAGGAGATACAAATATCCGTTATTTATTACAACATAATAATCATATTTGGGATGAGTGGGCTTTTTAAACGTTATGTAGAGTCACCTGATTATACTGGAGAAGATATGACAGATTTTGGTCGTAGAAGTTTACAAGATCCAGAATTTAAAGAGGTGTATGAAAAAGAATTAGAAACATTTTACCAACGAATTTTAAATGAAGATGACTTTGCTGCAAAATATGGAGAATTAGGAAATATTTATGGTTCACAATGGAGACATTGGAAAAACGACTCAAGGGGAAACGATTGACCAATTAGCGCAAGTGATTGAAATGTTGAAGACATCTCCTGATTCAAGAAGATTATTAGTATCGGCATGGAATCCAGAAGATGTTCCAAGTATGGCATTACCTCCATGTCACACAATGTTTCAATTTTTATGTAGCTGATGGCAAGTTAAGCTGTCAATTATATCAACGTAGTGCAGATGTCTTTTAGGAGTTCCATTTAATATTGCGAGTTATGCATTATTAACGCACTTAATTGCAAAATGAAGTAGGATTAGAAGTTGGAGAGTTTGTTCATACTTTAGGAGATGCGCATTTATATTTAAATCATTTAGAACAAGTGGATCTTCAGTTAAGTCGTGAAACGTATGAGTTACCACAATTAGTCTTAAAACATCCTGAAAAAAATCATTATATGATTTAGAAGTTGCAGATGTTGTTTTTAGAAGGATATGAATGTCATCCAACGATTAAAGCACCGATTGCTGTTTAATCTAAAGGAGGAAATTGCATGTTAATTTATATTTGGGCACAAGATGAAAATGGTGTGATTGGTAAAGAAGGAGTTTTACCATGGCATTTACCAAATGATTTGAAATTTTTCAAAGAAGTAACATTAGATCAAACGATTGTAATGGGACGCAATACTTTTGAAGGTATGGGAAAGAGATTATTACCAAGAAGACATACCATTGTTGTTTCCAATGTTACTGACTATGATGCTAATGGAGCAGAAGTGGTTAAGGATGTTGAAATGTTAATCGAAGATGCTAAACATGAAGATATTTATATTATTGGTGGAGCTGTATTGTTTGATTCTTTAAAACATCAAGTGAATACACTCTATTGTACAAAAAAATTCATGAACAATTTGATGGGGATACGTATTTTTCCAAAAAGATTTTCCATGGGAAGAATTTGTAAAAAGTCAAAAGTATGGATGGAACAGTGGATGGAAAAATATTTATCCACATACCTTTTGAAATTTATCAAAAAATCGAGGATGAAGCATGACGACTTGGAATGAAATTTTAGCAGAAGAAATGCAAAAAGAGTATTATCAACAGTTACAAGATTTTGTCCAAAAAGAAGACAAGAAGTCAGAGTATTTCCTGAAGAAAAAAATGTTTTTAATGCGTTAGAACTTACGCCATTTGAATCGGTGAAAGTCGTCATTTTAGGGCAAGATCCTTATCATGGATTTGGACAAGCGCATGGATTAAGCTTTTCTGTTCAAAAAGGAACTCCACTTCCACCATCCCTTAAAAAAATATTTATAAAGAATTACAAGAAGATATTGGGGAGAACTTCCAACAGAAGGAGATTTATCTCATTGGGCAAAACAAGGAGTATTATTGTTAAATACCATTTTAACAGTAGAAGAAGGAAATGCAAATAGTCATAAAGGAAAAGGCTGGGAAAGATTAACCAATCGTCTCATTGAGTCTTTTAAATGAATTGAAGCATCCAGTAATTTTTCATCCTTTGGGGTAAACCTGCTCAGGATAAGGAAAAACTGATTACAAATCCAAATCATGTCCTGCTAAAAGCTCCTCATCCAAGTCCATTATCGGCTTATCGTGGTTTCTTTTGGAAGTAAACCATTTAGCAAAGTAAATGACATCTTAATCCAGCAAGGGCAAACTCCAATTTGTTGGAAGGAATAAAAATAAAGGAGAATGATATGAAAAATCGTTTTTTAAACTTTTTCTTTTATGGATGACGGCTTTTAACATTTGCTGCTTGTTCTTCAAATACTCAAAAAGGGAATCAAGAAGGAACCAATACAACAACTGCTCAGGTTGAACAGTCACAGCATTTACCTGAATCTCTTTTACCATTTAAAACGAGAAAAACAAATGGTATTAGGAGAATTGGATTCTTATAAACGTTCAACTCAAGCGCATATTCAATTACGATATGATGATAAGCCAACAGAACAAAGAGAAAGCAAAATTAATGTTGATCCAGTTGGTTGGCATAACTTTAAATTCCCAGTCGATTATTCAGGAAAAGAAGCATGGTTCATGAATCGTGACATTTAGTTGGATATCAATTTAGTGGATTGAATGATGAACTGAGAAATTTAACACCGATGACAGCGTATTTAAATACAGGAAGTATGACAGGAACAGATGAAAAATCCTGTAGCGATGTTGTTTTTATGAAGAGAAATTAGCCGCATGGTTAAAACAAAAATAAAAATGCATGGCTGGATTATCGAGTAACGCCACTCTATACAGATTCAGAATTAATTCCCTCGCCAAGTAGAATTGCAATATGCCGGAATCTCTGCCAATGGAAGATTGATTCCAATTCAATTTAATACTTCTATTGAAGAAGTGAACGAAGATGGAACTACTCGAGTTATTTTAAACAATGATGCACCGAATGGAATATTGGATTATCAAACGGGTTCTGCACAATCAACGCTTCAAAGTGAAAAACAAGAAAAACTCAGCCTGAAACTAAGAATAAAAATGATCGTACCGTTTACGTTGCGAATGAAGGAAAAAGCAACAGTATATTGGTACGACAAAAAAAGAGAATGCCCGCAAAGACGAATAAAGCAAAAGTAGTCGAAATGAGGGAATCCCAAGCAAAAGCACAAGGGAAAACTCATGCTGATAGTGAATAATAGAAATGTGACTTTTCTGATGTAGCAAAGGACGCCAGCAGCCAGCAAAAGCTGTCTCATAGCTAAACTTCGAGCCCAGTGTCTCGAGCTTTTCTGTACTCAAATCCGATGCGGATTTGAGTACTAATGCTACTGCGGAAAGTCAATTTCTATTTGAACGTATAATTATGAGAGAGCGTATAAGAAGTATGACTTCTCTGATGTAGCAAAGGACATTATGCTACTTCGGAGGGTCTTTTTGTGGAATTTATAGAAAGGTTTTGGTAAAAATATGTAAAAAGTAGGAGGTGTATTATGAATCAACGTTTAAATGTAAGTACTGAAGTTCTATTATCCCTATATTCGTAATTTAATATACCTATCGAAATTTTGCGGAATAAAATACCCTAAAATTGATAGTATTTTGTCTGGAGAATTAGGACCTACTTTTTAATCAATTAGTATTACTTTCTAAACTAATAAATGTTCCAACAGGTTTATTAATGTTAAAGAAAACAATTACTCCAAATCCTTTAAAAGTTGATTTTAGAACTTTTAGATTCTCAAGTGCTATCTGAAATGAGTTCAGAATTGAAAGATACCATTCTTGAAATGCAAGAAAAACAAGATTTTTAAGAGAAGTAATTGAACAGGATTGTTCCTTTGTGGGGATATTTGACTGGAATGATAATAAAGAAGATATTATTGAAAAAGTAAAAATCTCTTTTAGGAGAGGAAATTACGCATAATCGCTTTGAATATTATAGAAAAGTTATAGGAGAATTAGGTGTTTTTTATATTTTTAAATGGAAAATTTAAAGATAACACTCATCGACCATTAAACCTTAAAGAATTTAGAGGATTTGTTTTAGCAGATAAAAAGGCTCCTATTATTTTTTTATTAATCAG
>BNJT01000706.1_pt1 | contig 23056 bp, 30 predicted proteins | sample 8540491 | NCBI WGS metagenome assembly BNJT01 (sample SAMD00202455, study PRJDB9452) | human saliva metagenome | host: Homo sapiens | reverse complement strand
TTAGTGTCCAAGGGATTTAGTCAAAAGGACTTTTTGCCATTTTAGCATCCCTTTGTTTGTATATCGGATTTTCTTTCCAGTTATAATGGGTATTAGGGATTTCAAAAATCTTCCCCATACAAGTGACTGATATATTCTCTTGTATTTTTCTGGAACTTTTACTAGAATCTCTTTAAAACTGCATTCAGTTAGTGATGTAAAGGGCAATTCATAGTGATAGACTTCATATCTTGTTGGATTTCCCAAGGCATTTGTCATGTAGAAAAATAGTATCTGAGGAGATGGCATTCTCATTTTTTTAGCATAGACAATAAAAATCCACATTGAGGCCCTTGTAACTATAGGACAACTCTACAAGCTTATCATTATAATAGAACTCTTTTGTCCTGACAAATCCTTTTCTCAAAAAAGAACTTTCTCATCCTTCAAAAAAAGGCTTCATAGTCTGGGATAATAATTCCAAAAATCCATATCTAAATCATGGGGAATCAAATCATTTTCTCTGTAGAAACCAAGCAAAGTTCCAAAAGTCTAACCAAATATCGTAGGATTTCAGATTAGATTGATAGATTGCCTTTAGAATATCTTCAAAGTTTTCTTTGAGCAAATTGCTTCTCTTTGAATCCAAATCGATATTGGCTTTTTTTATTTAAACTTTTGATAATAGGTAGATTTTTTTAACCAGATCTTTCTTATCTCCTAAGAGACTAGCTAAACTTCTTTTTTTAACCATTGTAACACGTTCTACCCCTCCTTTATATAAGCGAGGAAATCATCATGCTTCACTCGTTTTTTTCTATAGGAGGAATCTCCATAAAGTCATCTCCGTAGATGGCAGAAAGGATTTGCTGATAGGCCTCAGGAATTTTGTAAACTCTATCTTCAAATGGACTATCAATCGTTGTGTCCAAGAAGGACTTATCAAACTTCGTAGAAACTCTTTTGTTCTCCATGAGGTAGTCAATGAAATCTCCATTTTTTTCTTGCATAGATAGGATGTTCATCTTTTGATTCCAAGCTTTGACACGAGTCAGACGGAATACAAGGACAAGGAGATATCTGGCGACATTCTTAAGCTTCGCATTCTTATTATGGATGCCATAAAAGGTATAAACTGATAAACGACGGTAAGTATCTAGTTTTACCATATCTTTGTTGACATCCGTATAATAGTCAAATGGGAAAACATCCACACAAATCCCTAAATCAATATCATTTTCGATATAGTTGTTATCGTAGACTGTTCGCGCGTCATAAACTCGGTAAAATGGGTAAGGATAACGTGCATCATTTCCCAAGAAACAACTTTATAGACTGGGTCATTATCTTGCAAAATTGCTTGATACAATTTGTCGTATTCATCACGTTTCAAGGAGATATCAATATCGTCATCCCAAGGAATGTAGCCCTTGTGTCTTACTGCTCCCAGCAAGGTTCCATAAGCCAGTGAATAGTTGATGTTCTCTTTTTGACAGAGATTGTGGATGTAATCCATGACACCTAGTTCAACTTCTTTGATCTCTGCTTCGTCGAGCTTTCTGTAGCCATCTCTTTTTTTATAGAGAACAGAGAAATAGTAACCTGAAATCACAAACAAGATACAACCTTGTAGTGAAATTCCATAGAAGGTTGAACTCAAGAACAAGTTAGAGATGAGAATAACCACTGTCATCAATAGAATGGTAATCAATTCATGGTTGCGACGTCCTTCTTGAATATCTTTCTTATATTTCTTGAGACTGGAAATGACAAAAGAAAACATAAAGATGGTCATCGGAATTAAACCAGTTAAACCATCATAAAAGAGTAATTCTAAATATCCATTATGAGTGAGATAATGCTGTTTAATTATATAAGCAGAAGCATCGTACTCTTTTCCTAACTCATACCAGTTTCCACCTGAATACCCAAACAGTGGGCGTTTAGGTATAAAGGAAGCTGTTGACTGCCAAATCGCAAAACGGTTATTAGAGATATTTTCTTCACTAGTGTCTGTCCTTTCAAGAGAAAAATTCTTATCCCCTTTTTGAACATTAGCTAAATTCTTTTTTTAATCTCAGCAGAATGAGCTTTCAAATAAATATCACTACTATACTTAATACCATTATAGCTGACAAATACTAAACCTACAGTCAGAACTACTGTCAGAATAGATTTGCCTTTTTTAGTCCAGTTAGCTGTCATCAAACCATAAAGTAAAGCAACTACAACTAAACAGATATAAGTTGTTCTTGAACCAGATAAAACAATATAAGCGAAATTAAGTACAATAGATGAAATAGCTAATATTTTAATGATTTTATTATAAAGAGACAGGCGCATCCATAAGTAAATAATCACCATCAAAGAAATAATAGAGAGATAGTTGGGACTTGCCAAGATCCCAAACAAACGAGATTCTACAAACCCCTGACGAATTAAAAGTCCTTTATAATCATATACACGATAACCTTGTAACATTAAAAATTGACCAAGCGATACAAGTACACCTACAGTATTTGCAACAGTAATGACTGAGAAGAACACATCAAAAAGGACACGCGCTTTTTTCTCTGTGAAAGAATGAAAGACTGGATAAACTGCAAAAAAATAGATGAAAAAGACAACTAAATTTTTTATATTTGTTGAAAAACCATACTTGACAACTAGCGCAGCTGTTAGAATATTCATCAGAAAAAAGAGAATTAAATACTCAATTTTTCTAACTGTAAGATAAGCTTTTTTTATAAAAAAGTTATAAAGTCCCAATAAAACTCCCATAAGGGTCATGCCAAGAGTGACAAATTTATTAGCTGAAATAGATTGAAGCGGAACAATTAAGCCAGCCATACAATAAAAAGATATAACTGATAAAAATAACAAATTAATCTTAAAATAGTTTTTTTCAATAAATGAAATCATTTTTTCTCCTAACGCTTAGTTTGTTCAAGCAAGATTTTCGTATACAATTTTCGACTCAGACACAATGCTAAAAAGCTCAATTTTCTTGCTCTTGTAAAACGACTATCTGAAAGAATGTTCTTTGTGTTTTTCTTTAGATAGGCAATCAAACGGTCCTCTAAGACTCTATCCTTGAAATCTGCATCAACCAAGAGTCTATCCAATACATAGAAGTAAGCCCAATTTAAACGCATAGTTGCAGTATCCGCTAGTTCAGGATAATTTTCTTTGATAATCTTTGCATTTTGCTCATAAGCTTCAATAACATTTAAGAATTTTAAAGAAAATTTTTGAGTCGTGATACTATTTTCACGGTGAACATAGTAGTATTTCTTCTCGTTTGTTGCGACAACCTTGCGACATTGATGAATCAAGGCAATCATGATAAAGGCATCCTCTGCAATTTTACCAATTTCAAACCGTAGCTGTTCAAAAAGTTCTTTTCTATACAGCTTGTTAACAGCTGTGACGGAGAGAATTTTAGCTTCCATGACCATCTTAATGGCCTCTTGAGGTGTTAATTCCCAAGTCTGAATAGTTGCAACTTGCTTTTCCGGAATTTGGTGATAGACGTCATAATGTCCACACATAGAAAGATCTGCATTGGATTCAAACATCTGACGGTAAAGGGTCTCATACATATCTTCATCAATGTAGTCATCACTATCGATAAAACCAATCAAATCAGAGCTTGCCTCTTCAATCCCTCTATTCCGAGCATCAGACAAGCCACCGTTTTCCTTGTGAATGACACGAATCCGTTGATCTCTTTGAGCTAATTGCTCACACAGTTCTCCACTAGTATCCGTTGAACCATCATTGATGAGAAGAATTTCCAAGTTGGTATAGGTCTGTTTTAAAATGGATTCTACACACTTCTCCAGATAGGCTTCTACATTGTAAACTGGAACGATAACGCTTATTTTTTCTCCCATCATACACCATATTCTCCCTTATATTCTGTATAAGACTTATCCATATCAGCGACAACAGCATCATGATGTGGTAGCTGCTTATCTGCTGGCGGAGGTGTCATGTAGTCTCCAAAAGCAGTGCTGAGATAGGCATCATAACCAACTGGAATAGGCATCTTTGTCCCTTCAAATGGTAAGAAAAGATTATCCTCAAAAGATGCGATTGGGTACTTGTTTCTCATGTAGCCAGGACCTGAGCATAATTCTGTGATTCCATCGCTCTCAGCTAGACCATACTTAGTCATTTCTTTTTCAGCTTTTTTCCAAATGCGATAACGGAGAGATTTTGGGGTCAAACCCAGTAAAATACGGCTTCCCCACTTCATAAGTGCACCATGTTTTTCTGGAATAGTTTGGGCACAAAATAGTGAATAAATCAAAGCCCAACGAACCTGTTTTTTCCGCTCAGCTGGATTTTTCGGATAATAATCCAAAGGCAAAACATCCAAGGCCAGACCATGTGGCAAATCCAAATCTTGCTGATAAGGCTTAATGCAGGTAGTTTCCTTGTCACGAATAGTAATAAAAAGATTGCGATCGACAAAATCCTTGTTACTCTTTGACAAGAAATAACGCTCATCTGCATAACGAGGCCATAATTCTGCCAATTTTTCATAGTCCTTACGGGGCATAAAAAAGTCTAGGTCGTCGTCCCAAGGAATAAAACCCTTGTTTCGAAGGGCACCAATAGCGCCTCCCCCACAGAGATAGCAAAGCAAATCATGTTCTTTACAAAAAGCCACAAAATATTCAGCCATCTCCAGACTTCGAGCCTGAATTGCTTTTAAATCAGTCATATTGTTCATTATTCTTTCTATCGTATCTTTTCATTATACCACAAATAAGGGGTGAAAATCTATTAGAGGCTGTAAAAAATCAAAGCCTGATTGCTAAGGTAACTTCTCAAAGTAACTTCCACTTGCCTAACCAAAGTGGAAATTAGTCTAAAGCGGATTTTTATGGTGGAATTAAGTGTGAGACGTTTGAGTTAGAAATGAAATCCGCTATGACAGAACATAAACACCTTACCCTTTCAGACCGTAATGATATCCAATTAGGTTTAGGGCGCGATGAAACCTTCACCTTTGGCGAGGACATCGCTGCTCTTCTGGTTTTCCAATTTGTTTTGTCAAACCAGAAGACACACACTTATCACCTGATTTATTGAAATAAAGGGAATTTCCCCCTCTAACTACACATCTTATGACTATCGAAAAGTCTCACACTAAACACTAGTAACTGGAATTTACTCTAAGACGACTCTGTTTTAGGGCTATTTGTCGTGCACTTTTTTCTAAGTCTTTTCGCTTTTGAACCCTTATATAGCAAGAAAAAGAAAACCAGTGGAAGTTAGTCTAAGACGAATTTCCACTGATTTCACGCATTTTTCTCATACTAAAAGCTAGGTTGTGGAAAACTGGAAGTTAGTTTGAGAAGTTACCTAAAAGAGGGGAAATCCCCTCTTAAGATTTTATTTTACAGCTTCTTTCAAAGCATCTACCTTGTCCAAACGTTCCCATGGAAGGTCAATATCTGTACGTCCCATGTGTCCATAAGCTGCTGTTTGACGGTAAATTGGGCGCTTAAGGTCCAGCATTTGGATAATTCCTGCAGGACGAAGGTCAAAGATTTGACGAGCCGCTTTTTCAAGTTTGCTTTCAGCTACTGTTCCTGTACCAAAGGTATCGATACGGACAGAAACAGGCTGGGCAACACCGATAGCATAAGCCAATTGCACTTCTGCCTTCTTAGCAAGACCTGCTGCAACGATATTCTTTGCAATATAGCGAGCCGCATATGACGCAGAACGGTCCACCTTAGTCGCATCTTTACCAGAGAAGGCACCACCACCATGACGAGAGTAGCCACCATAAGTATCTACGATAATCTTACGACCAGTCAGACCTGAGTCCCCTTGAGGTCCACCGATTACAAAGCGGCCAGTCGGATTGATGAAGAATTTTGTTTGCTCATCCAAGTAAGAGGCTGGAATAACCTCTTTGATAACCTTGTTAATGACATCATTGTGAATTTGTTCGTTGTTGACTTCTGGATCGTGCTGAGTTGAAATCACGACTGTGTCCACACGTACTGGCTGATCATTTTCATCATATTCAACTGTAACTTGTGATTTAGCATCTGGGCGAAGATAGCTAATTTCACCAGACTTACGAAGTTCTGCCAGATGACGAACCAATTTATGACTGAGTGAGATTGGCAATGGCATGAGCTCTTCTGTTTCATCCACTGCAAATCCAAACATGAGTCCTTGGTCACCAGCGCCAATCAAGTCAAGCGGATCTTGATCTGCATTCCCACGAACCTCCAAGGCTTCGTTAACACCTTGAGCAATGTCTGGTGACTGCTCAACAAGTGATGGATGGACTCCCACTGTCTCAGCAGAAAAACCATACTCTGTATTAGTGTAACCAATCTCTGCAATGGTATCACGAACCACACGGTTGATATCCACATAGGCATTTGTAGATATTTCACCAAAAACATGGACGGAACCAGTATATACAGCTGTCTCAGCAGCAACGTGCGCCTCTGGATCCTTGGCTAAAATAGCATCCAAAATCGCATCTGAAATTTGGTCTGCAATCTTATCTGGATGCCCCTCAGATACAGATTCAGACGTGAATAATTTACGTTCTGACATAAAAATGTCCCCCCTTAAAAATAGTGTTATAGAGTTACAAAGTACTGATAGGTATTTTCATTTTCTAAGAGTTACGACGCGAAAGAAATAAAAACGATACTTTTTTATTTCTGAAGCTAGTAAGGCGCATAGGGTGACCGCCTTATAGCGGCAACCGTAGAATGACGAGCGACTACTTTAGAGCCATCATTCTTTGCGAGTTACGACGCGAAAAAAATAAAAACGATACTTTTTTATTTCTGAAGCTAGTAAGGCGCATAGGGTGCCTCCTTATAGCGGCAACCGTAGAATGACGAGCGACTACTTTGGAGCCGTCATTCTTTGCGAGTTACAAAGTACTGATAGGAAATTTCTTAGTGCTGAATACCTACCATCTTATCGGGACTATATAACTTTACCATTATATCATTTTTAAGCGCAATTTGCAGTCTATAATGTAGTGTTTCAATGTAGATATTTCGTTCGGCTAACTTCTCAAAGCAACTTCCATCTCTCTCTTTAAACTGGAAGTTAGTCTAAGACGGATTCCCACTGATTTCACGCGTTTTTCTCATACTAAAAACTAGGTTGTTGGAAACTGGAAGTTAGTTTTATACTCAAACATTTTCAAAAAGCAACCTTGTCCATTGTCTGCTGACAGTGGACGTTAAAATACTTTTTTCCAGTCCTTGAATAACTTCTTGAAGCTTATCAATGACGGCTTCCAATGTTTAGAAAGCTTTGTTTTTAAAACCTCGTTTTCGAATTTCTTTCCAGACTTGTTCAATAGGGTTCATTTCTTGTGTATAAGGTGGGATAAAAACCAATTCAATATTAGTTGGAATCTCTAAAGAAACTATGATTCGTACCATTCTGGGAATGGGAGGGAAATCATTGTCAAAAGAATTACTAGATGCCAAACTGACAGTTTCAAATTCAGCCTTTGTTCAAAGACCCTATCAGATAAAACCTGAGGCTTTCTATGCCCTATTAAAAGAATTTACAGCACCTATTCCACTTAATACTGATTTTCCAATATGCGATGCTGATGGGAGTGATATCTGTATTCCTCGAAATCCCATGGATACAGAAACCTCTGTCCAAACCCAAACGGATGTTAAATCCTATAATCTCATACACATAAATGCCCTATACGACTTGACGACTGGAGTCTATAGAGATGTTTCTATTCAAGACAAACATAGGCAACATAAGCGCTTAGCTCTGATTCAGATGATGAAGGCTTCTCCCTTTCGAGAAAGCTCTTGTTATCATGGACAGAGGCTATGAAAGTTACAATCTCATGGCTCATTTTCAAGAAAAAGGTTGACTTTACCTTATCCGCATTCGAGATGGGAAACAATCTATGTGTTCTTCCTTCAACTTACCAAATACAGAGTGTTTTTATCAAACATTTTCTCTAAAATTATCACGAAAGAAAACCAAGCAGTTTAAAAAACGTTATCGTGATTTTCCCAATGACTATCATTTTATTCCACACAATTCTACTTTTGATTTTCTTCCAGAAACAAGTCAAAAACAGGATTCTGTAGCACTCTATGAGCTTCCTTTTCGTATGGTGCGTTTAGAAGTGGAAGAAGGAAAATACGAAATTTTAGTGACAAATACGGACTATTCAGTCCAAGAATTAAAAAATCTCTACGCCAGTAGATAGGGATAGAGACTAGTTTTCGTGACCTGAAATACAGTATTGGCTTGGTCAATTTTCACGCCAAAAAGAAGGAAGGGATTCTTCAAGAAATCTTTGCTCGCTTTACAAATTTTAACTTTTGTCGTTGGGTAACCTCGCAAGTTGCCATCGACAGTAGTCACAAAAAACAAAGATATAAAGTGTGTTTCTCAGATGCGGCTTATGCCTGCCGTTTGTTTTTTAACGGTTCCCTTTCTTCCCTCCAGTTAAAAAACTACTTCAAGAAACAGTTATCTATTATTCGACCGAATCGAAAATATCTAAGAAAGATAAAAGCTCAATCGGTAGTTGATTTCATCTATAGAGTAACATAAATCTCAAAAAATAGGATGAAAAAACCTTTATTTGTCATGCAAAAAAAACAGAAGATGCGATAGAGAATCACTTTGATGACCTCAATCACACCTCCTATTCAAACAGTTAGATCACTAACTTAACGACATTGAGCTCTAACTGATTCGTTTTTTTCATCTTCTACTCCTACTTCCGATACATTTTAAATTGTAGGAAGAGGTCACTATATTTGCCTGTCCATTTATGGTCAAATTTCTCATAAACTTCTAGATGTTTCATGGTTTCAGCATCTGGATAGAAGGCTTTATCTTCTTTTTTTCTCCTCTGGGAGCAATTCCTTAGCTGGTAGGTTTGGTGTTGAATAGCCGACATACTCTGCATTTTTTTGAGAGCATTTTCAGGTTTCAACATAAAGTTGATAAAGGCATAGGCTGCATCTTGGTTTTTTTGACTGTTTTTGGGAATGACCATATTGTCAAACCAAAGGTTGCTGGCCTCAGTCGGTACCACATAACGTAGATTTTCATTTTTCTCTAGCATCTGGCTAGCTTCACCAGAGAAGGTCACGCCGATAGCAGCGTTATTCTGAATCATGTAACCCTTCATCTCGTCGGCCACAATAGCCTTGATATTTGGAGTCAGTTTGTAGAGCTTGTCCACTGTCTCTTCCAACTGCTGGGGGTCCTTGGAGTTAAGGCTGTATCCGAGAGAGTTGAGCCCTAGTCCTAATACTTCACGCGCCCCATCAAAGAGCATGATAGAGTTCTTATACTCTGGTTTCCAGAGGTCGTCCCAATGTTCAGGCGCTTCATCGACCATGGTTTCATTATAGACAATTCCCAGTGTCCCCCAGAAATAAGGTATAGAGAATTTATTGCCTAGGTCAAAGGACTGGTTGAGAAACTCTGGTCCGATATTTTCAAGACCTTCAAGTTTTGAATAGTCAAGCGGTACCAAGAGGTCTTCGTCCTTCATCTTATTAATCATGTATTCACTAGGAATGGCAATATCGTAAGTCGTTCCACCCTGCTTAATCTTGGTATACATGGCTTCGTTGGAGTCAAAGGTCTCATACTGGACTTGGATTCCTGTTTCTTCTGTGAATTGCTCCAAGAGTTCTGGATCAATATAGTCTCCCCAGTTGTAGATAACCAGTTTTTGACTATCTCGGCTATTGATTTTACTATCTAAATGCGTCGCAATTCCCCACAAGACCAGAATAATGGCTACAATTCCTGCTAAAAATGAATAGAGTTTTTTCATGCTTGCTCCTCCTTCTCACGTGAGATAAAGTAATAACCAACAACTAGGATAATACTAAAGAGAAAGACGAGGGCAGACAGGGCATTGATTTCTAGCGAAATCCCCTTACGAGCACGAGAGTAAATCTCGACTGACAAGGTTGAAAAGCCATTTCCCGTTACAAAGAAGGTCACGGCAAAGTCATCCAGCGAATAGGTGAAGGCCATGAAATAACCTGCAATAATAGACGGTGTCAGGTAAGGAAGCATGATTTCCTTAAACATCTGAAACTGACTGGCACCAAGGTCATAGGCCGCATGAATCATGTCACCGTTCATTTCCTTGAGACGAGGCAAGACCATCAAGACAACGATAGGAATGGAAAAGGCCACATGACTAGAAAGAACTGTCAAAAAGCCAAGTGAAAACTTGAGTTGGGTAAAGAGAATCAAGAAGCTAGCACCAATCATAACATCAGGAGCAACCATGAGGATATTATTGAGGGAAAGAAAGGCTTCTTGGTATTTCTTACGAGACTGATAAATGTAAATAGCACCGAAAGTCCCGATAATGGTCGCTATCAAGGCTGACAGGAAAGCCAAGAAAAAGGTCTGGGTCACAATTAACATAAGGCGACCATCGCCAAACATGGTTTTAAAATGACTCAAACTAAAGCCTGTAAAGCTGTTCATGTCGTTGCCTGCATTAAAGGCATAACCAATCAGGTAAAAAATCGGCAGGTAGAGGACAAGAAAGACCAGTCCTAGATAAAGATTGGCAAATTTTTTCATCGCTCTCTCCTTTCCTTGGTCACCCACATGGTGATGAACATGGTCAGGATGAGAATCACACCGATGGTAGAACCCATACCGTAGTTGTCATTGGTCAGGAAGTTTTGCTCAATAGCCGTCCCCAAGGTGATAACGCGGTTCCCACCAATCAAACGGGTCAGCATGAAGAGGCTCAAGCTGGGGATAAAGACAGATTGAACCCCACTTCTCACTCCGTTCATAGATAGAGGGAAGATGACATGGCGGAAGGTCTCCCACTTGGTCGCACCGAGGTCATAACTAGCATTGATAAGATTGTTATCCATATCGTCCAAAACATTGAAAATCGGCAAGATCATAAAGGGAAGCTCGATGTAGCTTGCGACAAAGATAAAAGAGAAATCCGTAAAGAGCAACTGTTGCGAACCGATTCCGATAAATTCCAAGAATTGGTTAATAGAGCCATTTTGACCAAAAATCCCGATAAAAGCATAGGCTTTAAGGAGCAAATTGATCCAGGTAGGCAGGATAATCAGCATGAGCCAGAGTTGACGGTGCTTGAGACGGGTCAAAAAGAGGGCTGTCGGATAGCTGATAAGCAAGGTCACAAAGGTCACAATTCCTGCATAAAGCACTGAGTTGAAACTCATTTTGAGGTAGGTCAAGTTTTGTGACGCAAAGTAAGATTTATAGTTTTCTAAACTGAATTGTCCTTCAATATTGAAAAAGGATTGTCCGAAAATCAAGACCAAGGGTGCCAACACAAAGAGGGCAATCCAGAGCATGTAGGGCACTACAAAGAGTTTAGAGCTTGTTTTCTTCATCTCTCTCCTCCTCGATTGCATTGATTAGACCTGCTTCTTGCTCTTCAATTTCCACGTATTCTTCGATACGGGCATCGAACTCTTCCTCGGTTTCGTTGAGACGCATAATATGGATGTCTTCTGGTTCAAAGTCCAGACCGATTTCCTCACCCACGATGGCCTTACGGGTTGAGTGGATCATCCATTCATTTCCAAGCTCGTCATAGGCGATAATTTCATAGTGCACCCCACGGAAGAGCTGGGTATCAACCTTAACTTGGAGCTTGCCTTCTTCAGGAAGGGTAATACGCAAGTCCTCTGGACGAATAACAACCTCGACAGGTTCATTTGGCTTCATCCCCCCATCAACCGCTTCGAAGCGTTTGCCGTTAAACTCAACCAAGTAGTCCTCAATCATGGTACCTGGCAAGATGTTTGACTCCCCGATAAAGGTGGCAACAAAGTGGTTAATCGGCTCGTCGTAGATATCCACAGGCGTTCCAGACTGGACAATCTCGCCATCATTCATAACGAAAATCCAGTCACTCATGGCAAGGGCTTCTTCCTGATCGTGAGTGACAAAGACAAAGGTAATGCCCAATCGTTGTTGCAGTTCACGCAGTTCGTACTGCATGTCTGTTCTTAATTTCAAGTCTAGCGCTGACAAGGGTTCATCCAGCAAGACCACACGGGGTTGGTTGATGATAGCACGGGCAATAGCCACACGCTGGCGTTGTCCTCCAGAAAGTTTACGGATGGAACGTTTTTCATAACCTTCCAACTGAACCATCTTTAGAACTTCCGCTACGCGTTTCTCGATTTCTTTCTTGTCAATTTTACGCAAGCGGAGTGGAAAGGCAACATTTTCAAACACATTCATATGTGGAAACAAGGCATAGGATTGAAAGACGGTATGGACGTCTCGCTTGTTGGTTGGGATATCATTAATTCGGACACCGTCTAGCATGATATCTCCTGTCGTCGCATCCAGTAAACCTGCAATGATGTTTAGGATGGTTGATTTCCCTGAACCAGATGCGCCTAGAAGGGTGTAGAATTTCCCCTTCTTCCAACTCAAAGTTGATGTCTTTGAGAACCTTGGTGTTGCTGTCTTCAAAAACTTTAGAGACGTTTTTGAATTCAATAATTGGTTTTTTCAATTGTCATTTATTCCTTCTTTTTCATAGATTAACAGATTAGGGCTCTGTCAGGCCGCTACTACCTCGTGTAGGAGATTGAACTGCCTACATACTTCTGCACTAACGATAGGCTTTCACCCCCTTTCCATGACATAGCAACAGCTTTTCAACTAAAGTGTCCTACTTGCTTTCACCCAAGATACGGACTTCTCTTTCAAGCGTGATACCTGAGTGTTCCTTGACTTTTTCAATCACAGACTCAATCAAGTCCTCGTAGTCTTTGGCCGTTCCATCTGCGACATTGATCATAAATCCTGCGTGTTTCTGACACTTCTACGCCACCTATACGATAGCCTTTCAAGCCAGCTTCTGAAATTAATTGACCTGCAAAATGGCCTACTGGACGCTTAAAGACCGAACCACAAGATGGGTATTCTAAAGGTTGTTTGAGTTCACGTAGGTGCGTCAAGCGATCCATTTCCTGCTTGATAACCTGATGGCTTCCTGGAGCTAGGGCAAATTTAGCTGATAAGACAACAGAACCAGACTCTTGAATGGCTGAATGACGGTAACCAAAAGCCAAATCCTTGGCAGACAGGGTTTCGATTTCTCCATCCTTTGTCAAGACCTTACAAGACTGTAAGATGTGGGCAATCTCACCACCATAGGCACCTGCATTCATAAAGACAGCACCGCCGACACTCCCTGGAATGCCGCAAGCAAACTCAAAACCAGTCAAACTATGACGAAGGGCAATGCGAGTTGTCTCAATTAAAGTTAGCACCAGCTTCAGCTTCGATGGTATAGCCATCAACTGAAACATTATTGAGCTTGTCACACAAGATGACAAATCCACGAATCCCACCATCACGAACGATAATGTTGCTGGCATTTCCAAGAACCATCCAAGGAATATTTTCTTGATTGGCAAATTTAACAACGCGAGCCAGCTCAAAACGATTTCGTGGAAAAACCAAATAATCGGCCTCTCCACCTACTTTTGTATAACTATAGCTATGCAAGGGTTCCTTGAAACGGATATCAATCCCTTCTAAGATTTCAAGCATTTTTTCTTTTACTGACATGACACTCTTCCTTTTACAAAATTCATTCCATTATACCATTTTTAAGACTATTTGACGACCCTAAAAAAATCTTGGGCTTATTTTAAACAAAAAAAGAGGTTTCCCCTCTTTTTATGATTTTTTGCAAAGATTGCCTTTGTTCCATAGGCAAGCAGAACAAGTTCAAGTGCTAGGACAACTTCAACCAAGACTGGATTTGTCAGCCAGCCAACTTGGGCTAGAGATGGAGCTAGGTCAAAGAAGGCATGTAGGCCATAGGCTGCTAGGAGATAAATCCATTTCTTCTGGCGAACAGCTTGGTAAACCCAAACAGTCAAGAGTAATTGGAAACCTAGCGCCAAGATTCTCTCAAAACCAAGCAAATAAATTTGCCATACAGATAGCGACTGGATAGTTTTCAACATATTTTCAGACAGCAATTGCATGACCTGTGGATTCTGAGTTTGAACTGCCGAAAGAACGATGTAGAGATTAAGCAAACTAGTAAGACCTAAGAAAATCAACTCCAAGCCACCATGTCCCAATCCATAGGCCAAGGCATCTGCCTTTTCCAAACTTCTCTTTTTCTCCAACCATTTGAAGAAAACAAGGCGAGCCGTTTCCTCAAAAAATGCTGCCATGGCTAGGCCATAGATGATATAGACAAGCGGATGGTCTTGCAAGAGGGCAATACTGCCGTCTTTTTGAGGATGCAAAACCAAGATATGCACCAATTTTTCTAAAAACTGTGAAGAGACAAAGAAGGCGACAGCCCCCAAACCCAAGACAGCTAGATTGATCTTGTATTTCTTTTTGGCATACCAAATGCTTCCTACCAAGAAAGCCAACAACAACACCATGGTAATGATAATATGAATGGTCATTTTCTTCTCCTATTCTGCCTTTTCAATATCTTTTCTCATCTCTTCAACATTGAACTTAGCAAACAAGTATTGACGGTCTTGAACTGGGAAACGTTGGTCCAATTGGTCAACAGCTCCCACCTCGATAATGCCTTCCTTGATGACAAAGTCCATGACATGTCCACCGAAAGTCAAATCATCTGAGATAAAGTGCAGATGGTAGCCTGCCACACTGACTCCATGGAAAATCTCTGGCGTCCAGAAACCAACGATGGTTCCCACCACATTGTCACGACTATATTCCGGTTGATGGGTTGCGACATCAGCAAACTTGGTATCTGGTGTCGACTTAGGAATCATGCGCACATGCATATGTGAAAATTCCCCCCGAATCTTGATAGAGCGGAAAAGATTTTCCCCATCATAATAAGACTCGATTCGCTCTTCCAATTCCTTGTCTGTCATCTCAAAGCGCTGGCGGAAAATGACCTCTGCCTGATGCGGTACCACTGCTGCATAAGGAATAAGGGCATCTGGTGACACTTCTACAATTTCCGGTTGCTCTCCTGAGCCTTTGGCTTGATAAGCCTTGCCATCCAAGACAATCAATTCTCCATCAATGGAATCCAAGGTCCCCAAACCAAGGTCTCCATGCTCTAGCAATTCTCCCACGGTCATGGTCCCACCATAAAGGCCAGCCATCAAGGCTCCAAGAGTATTGTATTGAAATAATTTCACTGGTTCCTGCACGTTCTTATCCATTCTCTTTCTTGTCTATTATACTCAATGAAAATCAAAGAGCAAACTAGGAAGCTAGCCGCAGGTTGCTCAAAGTACAGCTTTGAGGTTGCAGATAAGACTGACGAAGTCAGCTCAAAACACTGTTTTGAGGTTGTGGATAGAACTGACGAAGTCAGTAACCATATCTACGGCAAGGCGAAGCTGACGTGGTTTGAAGAGATTTTCAAAGAGTATTATTCTATAAATGTTACTCCTAAGTATACCACATTTGCCTCTAGATGTGAACGAGAGAAACACTTTAGACATTGCCAAGAAGGAAAAAAAAGGTACAATGTAACAAAAAAAAGAAAGGACGAAATTTGTCCTTTCTCGAGCTTAGCTTTTCTTCAACCCACTACAGTTGACAAAGAGCCTTTTTTTATTTAACTAAATCATTATTTATTTTTTGTTCCTAGCAAACATAAATATTGTATTAATAATTGCAAAAATAAATGCAAATAAAAGGATTTTCCAAAGGATAAATTTTGGTAACACTAAATACGCATATACAAATCCAATCAAAAAGCTAATAATCCCATCTTTTATTAAAAAGTTTTTATCACGCATTATTCCATACCACATTGAATTCCCTAAAAAGCCAATTGACCAGCAATGATATAAATATTTGTTTTAAGCCTATTAACTTTAACAAATCTTAGTACCACTTTAGCTAATTCTAACCAAGCCCTTTTCTGCGCATACTTAACAATTAGCGAAACATTGGGCATAGCAAAAAAATCTTCTCATATTTTTCCCGCTATACATCCTCCCATCTCATCCCAAGGGACTCTGTCATAGGGATTGTTAATATTAGTTTCTAATTCATTTTCCGCAAGAGCAATATCTTTTTGAGAAAAGTTTTTATAAACATATTCAGTAAATTTTTTTTCATTAACTCCATTTCTAAACATTTGTTCAAGAACATTGGCCACATCATCGATTTATTTTTGTTCTTGGGTACTAATTTCAGAAACTTCCGTGGTAATTACATCATCAGCCAATACTCTAACAGAAACTATAGAAGGAGACATAATAGAAAATAGTGATAATACAACAAGAGCTGCAGTTACAGTTTTTTAAAATTTCATAAAAAACACTCCTTCAAGTCACAAGTATATATTACTGATAAAATAACTTGATTTTCTGATTTAAAACTCCTTTCTCACAAGTTATTCGTATACTTTTATTTTTCAATTCTATTATACCACGACAAAAAAGCGATTCCAATTATTTTCCTAAAAATATGTGCAAGTAATAAGGGAAATTAGCATGAAAACTTTTTAAAACAAACCAACCCCAGATAAAAATACACATTTTGTTTTAAAGAGAAAAAAGTTCCGAAAAACTATCACATCTGCATTTGATTGCTCTTTGATTTAAAAAAAGTGTTAAAGATGGGAGTATACCACATTTGTCCCTAGATGTGAACGAGAGAAACACTTTAGACATTGCCAAGAAGGAAAAAAAAAGGTACAATGTAACAAAATCAAGGGAGGTCTGGAATGAAGAAACAAAGCAAGTACCAAGAGGTCGTTTCCTATCTGAAAAACGGTATCGAGTCTGGACGCTTTCCGACGGGAAGTCGCCTGCCTTCTATCCGTCAACTGAGCCTTGACTTCCACTGTAGCAAGGACACCATTCAGAGAGCCCTGCTTGAATTACGGCACGAACAATACCTTTATGCCAAGCCCCAGAGTGGCTACTATGTCCTAGAACAAGGGCAACACCAGGACCTAGAAATCGAAGTCACTGACGAACATGCCAGTGCCTATGACGATTTCCGACTCTGCGTCAATGAAACCTTGATTGGACGAGAAAACTACCTCTTCAACTACTATGACAATCAGGAAGGATTAGAAGACCTAAGGGAGTCCATTCACCAACTCCTCTTTGACCAAGCCCTCTACTGCAAGGCTGACCAACTGGTACTGACTTCTGGGACCCAACAAGCCCTGTTTATCCTCTCTCAAATTTCCTTTCCAAGCCAAGCCAAGGAAATCTTGGTCGAACAGCCAACCTACCATCGGATGAATCGACTCTTGATTGCTCAAGGTCTGGACTATCAAACGATTGAACGAGGCATTGATGGGATTGACTTGGAGGAGCTGGAAAGTCACTTCAAAACAGGAAAAATTAAGTTTTTCTATACCATCCCTCGTTTTCACTATCCTCTAGGGCATTCCTATTCTGAGCAGGACAAACGAGCTATCCTTGACTTAGCTACCAAGTACGGTGTCTATATCGTAGAGGACGACTATCTAGGTGATTTGGACTCCAAGAAGGGCCAGACCTTCCACTATCTGGATACAGAAGAGCGCGTCATTTATATCAAGTCCTTCTCAACCAGCCTATTTCCAGCCCTGCGGATTACGGCGCTCATTCTTCCAAATACTATTAAAGAAGCCTTTGTGGCCTACAAAAATATCCTAGACTACGACAGCAACCTCATCATGCAAAAGGCCCTGTCACTCTATATTGACAGTCAATTGTTTGAGAAAAATCGTCTGGCTCGCTTGTCCAATCAGGAAGCTTACCAAAAACAAATCGAGGGAAGACTAGATAACACTCCTTGTCCCCTCCCTCACTTTCCCCTACACGATGGTTTATTGCTAGACCTGAGACAGTATCCCTAAAAATCGCCAGTCTCAAACACAGCCAACTGGGCTTGGACTTCTTTGAAGAGGCCTATTTAAGCACCTGCCCTTATCAATTTGCCAAGGTATCCTTAGAGAATCTGGAAAATGTTTTAAACTATTTAAAAGAGTCTGGGACAAAATAGTTCTCAGCCACAAAAAAGCTAGAGATTTCCAATTGCGGAACTCTAGCTTTTTAATTTATGTGACTTTCAGTCCCAAACTTTTGCTAGCAAAACCCATAGAATCAAGATTCTCAAGTTTGCTTTTATCAGAGTAATGTTTTACTCTTCTTCCTTGCGTTTTTTAGCGAAGAGAAGTCCACCTGTAACTGCTGCAAGTAATACAAGACCAAGGGAAGCGTTAGATTTCTCTGTCCCAGTATTTGGCAATTCTTTTGCTCCTGCTTTCTTAGTTGATGGGTTCACTACTGGAGTAATTGCTGGATCTTTAGTTGCTACTTTTGGTTCGTTCTTATCCGCATCACTACGTGGATCTTTTACAGTTACTTTAACTGGAACTTCATCCTTAGAGCCATCTGGGTAAGTTACAACAACTACTGGTGTCTTTTCACCTGGTGTTTTTGTATCTACTGGTTCCTTGAACTTAGCGGTTGTTCCTGAAGGAAGGTCTTTGAAGTTCGCAATTGAATCTTCTGCTTTTGGTGCGTCACCAACTTTAACAGTTTGGTCCTTAGCTTTTGGTTCGTTCTTATCCGCATCACTACGTGGATCTTTAACAGTCACTTTAACTGGAACTTCGTCTGTTGACTTGTCTGGGTAAGTGACAACGACTACTGGTGTCTTTTCACCTGGTGTTTTTGTATCTACTGGTTCCTTGAACTTAGCGGTTGTTCCTGAAGGAAGGTCTTTGAAGTTCGCAATTGAATCTTCTGCTTTTGGTGCGTCACCAACTTTAACAGTTTGGTCCTTAGCTTTTGGTTCGTTCTTATCCGCATCACTACGTGGATCTTTTACAGTTACTTTAACTGGAACTTCATCTGTTGACTTGTCTGGGTAAGTGACAACGACTACTGGTGTCTTTTCACCTGGTGTTTTTGTATCTACTGGTTCCTTGAACTTAGCTGTTGTTCCTGAAGGAAGGTCTTTGAAGTTCGCAATTGAATCTTCTGCTTTTGGTGCGTCACCAACTTTAACAGTTTGGTCCTTAGCTTTTGGTTCGTTCTTATCCGCATCACTACGTGGATCTTTTACAGTTACTTTAACTGGAACTTCATCTGTTGACTTGTCTGGGTAAGTGACAACGACTACTGGTGTTTTTTCACCTGGTGTTTTTGTATCTACTGGTTCCTTGAACTTAGCGGTTGTTCCTGAAGGAAGGTCTTTGAAGTTCGCAATTGAATCTTCTGCTTTTGGTGCGTCACCAACTTTAACAGTTTGGTCCTTAGCTTTTGGTTCGTTCTTATCCGCATCACTACGTGGATCTTTTACAGTTACTTTAACTGGAACTTCATCCTGTTGAGCTTGTCTGGGTAAAGTGACAACGACTACTGGTGTTTTGTCACCCTGGAGTTGTTTGTATCTACTGGTTCCTTGAACTTAGCGGTTGTTCCTGAAGGAAGGTCTTTGAAGTTCGCAATTGAATCTTCTGCTTTTGGTGCGTCACCAACTTTAACAGTTTGGTCCTTAGCTTTTGGTTCGTTCTTATCCGCATCACTACGTGGATCTTTTACAGTTACTTTAACTGGAACTTCATCTGTTGACTTGTCTGGGTAAGTGACAACGACTACTGGTGTCTTTTCACCTGGTGTTTTTGTATCTACTGGCTCCTTGAACTTAGCGGTTGTTCCTGAAGGAAGGTCTTTGAAGTTCGCAATTGAACCTTCTGCTTTTGGTGCGTCACCAACTTTTTAACAGTTTGGTCCTTAGCTTTTTGGTTCGTTCTTATCCGCATCACTACGTGGATCTTTTTACAGTTACTTTAACTGGAACTTCATCTCTTAGACTTGTCTGGGTAAAGTGACAACGACTACTGGTGTTTTTTCACCTGATGTTTTTGTATCTACTGGTTCCTTGAACTTAGCGGTTGTTCCTGAAGGAAGGTCTTTGAAGTTCGCAATTGAATCTTCTGCTTTTGGTGCGTCACCAACTTTAACAGTTTGGTCCTTAGCTTTTGGTTCGTTCTTATCCGCATCACTACGTGGATCTTTTACAGTTACTTTAACTGGAACTTCGTCTGTTGACTTGTCTGGGTAAGTGACAACGACTACTGGTGTCTTTTTCACCTGGTGTTTTTGTATCTACTGGTTCCTTGAACTTAGCTGTTGTTCCTGAAGGAAGGTCTTTGAAGTTCGCAATTGAATCTTCTGCTTTTGGTGCGTCACCAACTTTAACAGTTTGGTCCTTAGCAGTCGGCGTATATTTGTCTGCTTCCCTAGCCGCTGGAGTAACTAAGTATGCTGCTGTAATCTTATCAGTAGACTTATCAGGATAAGTAATTACAAGATTTCCTCTTTGATCAACATTATATAAAGTGCCTGGAGGGAAACTTGCATTTGCTTTTTTAGTTGCTTCGATAATTTTATTTTTCTCGTCTTCAGAAATGTTTTTAAGATCAGAAACTTCTACCTTTTCACCTGGAACAGCATCAAGCTTCTTAGTAAGTTCCAAAACGGTAACTCTAAGGTCTCTCTTTACAAGTGCATTATTCTTACTTCTAACTGCGAAGGTCACAACAGTATCACCTGCTGGTTGGTCCCAAGCAACAGTACCTCCGTATCCGTTATCACGTCTTGTATAGGTCTCTGTTCCAGCTGTCTTCAAGTAAACACCTGTAGGCTTCAAGCCCTTGACACCTTCTGGATTATTAGGAACCCAAAAGTTTTCAAGCGCTTTAGATACTGCTGTAACACCAATCTTAACAGTTTCACCTGGATAGACAGTGATATGTGATCTGGTAACGAGTAGTTGGGTATTATGACTATCGTTCCCTCTTGAAACACCTCCGTCTACTTCAGGCTTTTCTGCACGAGTCGCTGTGACAGGAGCGCTCTTAGGAGACTCACTTTCGCCTGCTGGTGTAGCTGTAGCTGTGATTTCGCCTACAGGAAGGCTGTTTGTTGGCGTAACTATAGCTACACCTTGAGCATTTGCTACTGCTTGACCGATAACGACACCATCACTATTGTAGAGTTTAACAGTTGAACCTGCTGGTGCTTGGACAGTTACATCTGTTGCAGAACTACCTTTTCCATCAAGGTTTGAAGTGATGACTGGAGCTGCTACTGCCGCACGTGCTCTACGTGGTTTAGCTACTTTAGAGCCATCTTTAATAGTTTGAGCTGCTGACAAGCTTGCAGTCGAACCATCTGCAAAAGTAATAACTACTGATCCGTCTGCTTGAACTTGAACATCAGTTGCTTTAGAGTTAGCTGCCTTAACAGCTGCTACTACTTTTCGCTTTTTCTTCATCAGTAAGTGCTTCTGGATTGTAAACCACTGTCACCTCTGGAGCTTGGATGCTATCTGCTTCCTTATCTTTTTCTGTCGTAACTACTGGTTCTTCTTTCGAATTTTGAGTAGTTTTAACTTTTTCTTCAGCCACTGCTGCTGGAGCTACTTCTACAGCTGGTGCTGCATAAGTTGGGTTCTCTTCAGCCGCAGCTGGCTTAACCCCCTCTGCTGTAGAGCTAGCTTCTGGCTTAGCGTCTACTGCATCTGCTTTGACTGATGGAGCTACTAATGCTGCCCCAACCGCAAAAACAAGCGAACAACCAAAAAGGAAATGTTTTCCTTTTTTGATCATACGCCAATTCTTTTGTTCTGCATTTTTACGATTAAAATACATGAATCTTTTCTCCTATTTTTAAAAATAATAGCATGTCTCCAACATACATTTAACATTATAAAAATAAACTATTTAATAAAATCAAGCCTTTTTTTCCTTTTTTTATCATTATATTTTTCAAAAATATAATGATAAGTCCAGCCATTTCTTTTTTTGAAATACTTGTGATATAATAACAAGAATTAAAAAAATTATATTATTTCTGTTCATTATAATCTAGAAAAATCTAAATAAGTGATTCCTGAGAGATCTATTTACTCAAAAAGAGCAAAGATAATTAAAAATTTTTAAAAAGCTGTTACGCCCGTCAAATGTCTCTTGATAGCTTTCATACTTTTCAGCACGTACTGAAAAATCATCTTTGACTTTCCGCAAGACTTTCTTGAGTTTACGACGTTGGGTTTTACGTTCATCCTTTCCTTTAACGGGTGTCTCCTCAATGTCCTGGTTCAGTTTTTCCAATTCTTCTTCAAGGACTTGAGCGAATGCAAGCAACTGATCTGAAGAAATTGGTTCTTCTTCATCCAGCTTAATAGCCTGATGGATAAGAGGAGTAATTTCTTCTTGAAAATAGACCTGTATCTGTTCTTGAAGCTTGGCGGAAAACTTGTCTGTTGCTTTCTTCCACACGAAACTATACTTGTTGGCATTAGCTTCAATCTTAGTCCCGTCAATAAACAATCAATCTAAGGTCACTAACTCTTCCATTTTTAAACAAAGATTGAGGTCGATGAAAAGATTGCGAATGAGTTCTTCCATCCCTTCAGTGACTCGAAAACGATTGATGGTGCGATAGCTGACAACCAACTGCCCTGTTAGGTACTGCATAGCCAGATTTTCAATCATCATTTTTTCAATTTTTCGACCAGAGAAAATCCCTTGTGAATAGGCAAATAGAAGAGCAGATACAAGCATTTTGGGGTGATAAGACGGGCGACCAAAGGCATGATAGAAGGCGTGGAAGTGACTATCTTCCAAGGTATTCACCACTTTTTCAATAGTAAAGACGAGATGGTCTTGTGGCAAGAAAGAACTGATTTCTAGTGATAAAATTGTTTGATTTGTGTTACATAGAGGATTGAATATAAAGCTGGGACAAAAAGATTTTGATTTTAGGAATTCTTTATTATAAATTTTTAAAATCGATAGATTAGGAAAAAAAGCGAACAAGACAAAATTCTGAATGTCAGATAACTCATTTTGTTCGCTTTTTATATTTAAGGTTAGATTTTTGTCCCAAACTCAGTTTCAATCTACTATATTTTACCAAGACTATCGCAACTATGCAAAAAGCAACGGCAAATCCGTTGCTTTTTTTGGAGATAAGAGACTATTGTCCCAGACTCTTTTTTCTTATTGTTCAACTTCTGTTAAAGTTGCTGCTTTTTCAAGATA
>BNJT01000637.1_pt1 | contig 23120 bp, 31 predicted proteins | sample 8540491 | NCBI WGS metagenome assembly BNJT01 (sample SAMD00202455, study PRJDB9452) | human saliva metagenome | host: Homo sapiens | reverse complement strand
AAAGGCAGTATTACGTAATTGTCTTATGACATATTCTATTTCTGATGACGAATATAATGTATCTTCCCATCTATTTTTAAGCGATATGAAAGTACTGCGCACATATCGTGTTGATGCTCCGCACATAGTGTGCTAAGGGTAAACACCAATGGTGCTAAGCCCTAAACGCTGTGTAGATGGCAGTTTCTTGTTGTAGAATCTTAAGTTAGAAGTTTCGCATTTGTTTGTAAAATTGACCTTAATATTATTGCTTAAAAACATTTCCAAATATGGAAGAAAATTATTAATTTTGCACAAGATAATCCGTGTTTGACTATTAGGGATGTCGCTTTATCCTTTGTCCTCACTAATCAATGTTTTAAGAAGTAGTAGTTTATGCAATATAATGTAACTTGTAATAAATGTAATCGCTCATTTATGATTACGGCTGATGGCAATGACAAAATGCAGTGCAATTGTCCTTATTGCGGACAGCAATTACTTGTCAACTTACCTACGTTGGCAAGTCCTGTTACCCCTACTGTGCAGCAACCTGTTATGGACGAAGATGAGAAGAAGGGTAGTGGTTCTGCATTGAAAATCATCCTTACTATATTGATAGTGCTCATCTTGGGTGGATTAGCAGCCTTTGGTTACATTTATTGGGATAGCCAGAAGGAAGCTGCTCAGTGGGCACTTCAAGCACATCGTAAGGCACATGCTGACTCTGTGATGCAGGTTCGCGCACAGATTGAGGCACAGGAAGCAGAGGCACAGCGACAGGATGAAAAGCGAAAAGGTATTTGCAGATTCTTAGAATCATTCTATAAGAAAGCCGTTCTTACGGATGATGCGGATGCGAGACTTCTATAGTCGTTACCTCACAGACTATTGTCATCGAATGGTTTTTCGGACCTCAAGGATCTTATGACTATGATGTTGATGAGGCTACAATATGGTGGGGTGCTTTCGGAAACACGGCTACGGAACCTGATTATGAACAACTCCAACGTAACCTTAAAGTCGTTGCAGTAGACGATAATTGGTTTAAAGTGAGGTTGTCACAAGATGGTGAAACAGAATATCGTCAGGTGAAGGTGCTATCGCAGGATGGGCATATTCTTATTGATGATGTAAAATAAAACAAACGGAAGGAGGATAAAATGCAATTTCAAATAGCTTGTAAACATTGTCATCGTCCCTTTCGTTATTGAATCGGAGGGTGGCAATACGCTAAGATGTAATTGCCCCTATTGTGGTGAGAGTATGATGGTTGCCACCCACAGATGGGTGAGCCAGCTGGTAGTGCTGCTGAGACAACTGCCACAGTGAGCCACGTGCAAGTGGAAAAGGATAACACGAGCGGACAAGTCAGACCAACGATGGAGAAAAAAACATCGAAGAGTGGACTGGGAAAGAAAGTAACAATTGTTTTTGTTGGCTTTTTGTTGTTCGTGATACTGATGTCATCACTCTTATATATTATTTTCTCAGCAATGTCGAATTAAACAATAACACACTCAATTTTATGAAACAGACAAAGATAGTATGTTCTATTAGCGACCGTCGCTGTGATGTTGACTTCTTGAGAAAGCTTTTCTTCTCAGGTATGAATGTCGTACGTATGAATACGGCACACGCCAGCCCTGAAGGTATTAAGGAGATTATCCGCAATACACGTGCAGTATCTCAGCACGTAGCTTTGCTGATTGATACCAAGGGACCAGAGGTGAGAACCACTGCAGTGGCTGAGCCTATCCAATATAAGGTGGGCGATATGGTTAAGATTTTCGGTCGTCCTGATGTAGAGTCAACAAAGGATATTGTCAATGTTTCTTATCCAGACTTTGCTCGTGATGTGAAGGTGGGCGATCATGTCCTCTTTGATGATGGTGCATTGGATATGCTAATTATCGAAAGTGTTGGTCCAATGTTGGTTGCACAGGTACAGAATGAAGGTGAGCTTGGCTCACGCAAGAGTGTGAATGTTCCTGGTGAACATATTGAACTTCCTGCACTTACAGAGAAAGATAAGGCTAATATCTTGTTGGCAATAGAGGAGGATATCGACTTCATTGCTCACTCTTTCGTTCGTTCAGCAGCTGATGTTCTTGCTGTTCAGAAGATTCTCGACGAGCATAACTCTGATATTAAGATTATCTCAAAGATTGAGAATCAGGAGGGTGTGGACAATATTGACGAGATTATCGATGCTTCATACGGTATTATGATTGCACGTGGTGACTTGGGTATTGAGGTGCCCTATCGAGCAGATTCCCCGGGTATTCAGCGTAGCATTATCAACAAGTGTATCTTGAAGAAGAAGCCTGTTATTGTGGCTACTCAGATGTTGCACACAATGATTAACAACCCTCGTCCTACCCGTGCAGAGGTAACCGACATTGCAAACGCTATTTATAGCCATACCGATGCTTTGATGTTGAGTGGTGAGACGGCAAGCGGTAAGTATCCAGTTGAGGCTGTACAGACAATGGCTCGTATTGCTGAAGCAGCGGAGCAGGATGCTCATAAGCGTGGTCATGTATCGTGTTCCTATGACAAACCAGAATGATCAGCGTGAGTTCTTGTCAAGAAGTGCCATCGAGGCTACTGAGCAGTTGGGTGTAAAGGGTATTATCACCGATAGCGAGACAGGTCAGACAGCGCGTAACCTTGCTGCTTTCCGTGGTCCACACCCAGTGTTGGCTATCTGCTACAAGGATAAGGTACAGCGTTGGTTGAACCTTAGCTACGGTGTTATTGCAGTTTATCAGCATCGTTATAAGTCAAATGAGGAGATGTTTACAGCTGCCTTGCGCATGCTTTCGTCAGAAGGGTTACATTGAGTTAGAGGATAAGATTGCTTATCTTTCTGGGTACGTTTGGCGTAGGTGGTGGCACTACCTTCCTTGAGATTAACAAGGTGGGTGATGTCTTTGCACGCAAGTATCGCTTCCATCTTCCCTGAAGAAGTGAACATGGGTGAGGAAGAGGAATAATCCCTGTTTCCTCACAGCCTGAATGTCACATGAAGTAAAATTGAAGGAGTGAGGGGCTATTTAAAGCCAAACTGGTTAGTAGATTACAATACGCATTATTGCTACTATGTGAGGCATGGTCTTTCCCAACTTCTATCATCTTCTTGTGGCACTTTATCTCGCTTTTTAGCTTGATGTAGTCTGCTACATCTTTGTTATTGAGACAAATAAGGTTCCTCCGAGATATGGAGTGATAAGCTAAAGCTATCATATAATACGGCACACAGAGCAATTCTAAGTTTACAGTCAAAACTTAGAGTTGCTCTGTTTTTTATCTCTTAAACTGAAATCGGTCTATTGTGGTCTAATAAACGAGTGGGCTTAAAGTGCTAAACGTAAAGACAAACCCTATTCATTCAAACTCTGGATGAATTCTCTTTTGTCCGAATTTTTCACATACTGATTTTTAAAAGACCACCAAATGGCTTGCAGATAACGCCTAATTGGCTTGCAATAGGTGCCCTTTTGAAGTCTTACTAACGCCCTTTTGGAGTCCAATTAAGCACCTTTTGAAAGCCTACTTCGCAACTACTTGATAGCAAAAGAGTTACATCAGCGTTAAATTAACTCGCTTTTAAGCTATTTCCTTACCTTTCCTTAGAAGGGTTTGTAAACATATTTCTTTGCTTTTGAGGGTAAATTTCACACAGAGGAACGGAGTTGAAGGAGGTTTTATCTACCTTGATATAGACTGATATGCCTGTTGTACGGGCAAATATCATGTGCAACAATAAAATAAGAGAGGGGTAGGAGCTAATGAATAATATGAATGAATATGGCTGTGTGTAGGTTTCTCCCTACCGAATTGGCATGAATGACGATAAAAAAGAAAGGTGTCCAGAATCCTCTGAACACCTTAACTGTTTATCTTTTGTTTGTCTTATTCAATCAGACAAAGCTATGATTAGCCCTGTTGAACAGGAATCTTTTTAACGCGACGCTCGTGTCTACCACCCTCAAAACTTGCTTTGAAGAATGCATCGAGAATCTTTTCAGCAGTCTTATTATCAATAAATCTGCCTGGGAGAACAATAACGTTTGCATCATTATGCTGACGAGTCAACTCTGCTACGTCCTTGTTCCATACCAAACCAGCGCGTACACCTTGGTGCTTGTTGAGTGAGATAGCCATACCCTCACCGCTACCACAGATAGCAATACCAGGGTAAAGTTCACCACTTTCAATGGCTTCAGCCAATGGGTGAGCATAGTCAGGATAGTCGCAACTCAAATCACTATTGCAGCCAAAATCCTTGTATGCATACTTGTGTTCTTCCAAATACTGAATCACGAACTGCTTCAATGGATAGCCTGCGTGGTCGCAGGCAACTCCTACTGTCTTAATTTCCATAAGCTGTTTAGGTTTTTTATGAGCCTCTGCCTTCAGTGAAGAATTTAGAGACTCAGGTTAAACGTTTATGCTAAAAATGCTTTTACTTGCTTATATACATTCTCAGGAGTGAAGCCCAACTTCTCATCCAAGACTGTGTAAGGTGCTGAGAATCAGAGCTGTTAAGGCCGAATACCTTACCATTGGCACCAACCAAGCCTTCGAGTGTCACTGGGAGACCTGCTGTAAGACCGAAGATCTTAGCGTCTCTTGGCAGAATCTGCTCCTGATATTCTTTGCTCTGACGTCGGAAGAGACCCTCTGAAGGTGCGCTTACAACGCGAACCTTCACTCCGTCCTTACGCAACAACTCAGCTCCAGCAACGCAGGTAGAAACCTCAGAACCACTTGCAACGAGGATAACATCAAACTGCTCGTCAGAGCCTGTTACGACGTATGCACCCTTGCGAGTCTGCTGATAGTCTGTTCCTCTGGCAAACTCTTCACGTTCTGGCGTGAGGAAGATGAGAGCTGTTGTGTATCCATGTTCTCCATAGCCATCTGCCAGCATACTGTTGCAGCATCACTATCAGCAGGACGGAACACACGAACAGAATCCCTGTCCAGCGTGGTTTTGCAACTTCTCCATCAAGCGAATCTGTGCTTCCTGCTCTACTGGCTCATGGGTAGGACCATCCTCACCAACGCGGAAATGCATCATGGCTCCATACAAACTTAACTGGAGTGCGCATGAGGGCAGCCATACGGATAGCTGGTTTCATGTAGTCTGAAAATACGAAGAAGGTTCCCATTGCAGTGATAACGCCACCATGCAGCATCATACCGATACACATACATGCCATTGCCAACTCGCTAACACCAGCCTGGAAGAAGGCTCCGCTGAAGTCGTCACGTGTGAGTGCGTGTGTCTTGTTAAGGAAACCATCTGTCTTATCAGAGTTGCTGAGGTCGGCTGATGATACAATCATGTTAGGAACCTGCTCTGCGATAACACCGAGACAAGCTGCAGAACCATTACGTGTAGGGAATGTCGCGCTTCTGTACAAGACCCACTCAATCAATCTTTGAGCCTTGCCAGAGAACCACTCACGCATCTGTGCTGCCTTCTCAGGGTTCTCTTTTCTCCCATTGTGCTTCAGCTGCATGACGCTCAGCAACAATCTTTCTGAGTTCTGCTGCACGGTCATCATAAAGCTTCTGAACCTCTGGGAAAATCTTGAATGGGTCCTCAATGTCACCACCAAGATTCTTTACTGTATTTGTATAAGCGTCACCACCCAATGGTGCGCCATGTGTTTTAATGCTATGTTCGTAGCTACTACCATCAGCCTGCAATGCTCCTTTTAGCCATGATAGTCCTACCGATGATAAGCGTAGGGCGGCGTTTCTTCCTTGTTTAGCAGCTACAAGTCCTCACGGATAGCGTCTGGATTATTGCCATCAATCTCCAACACATTCCATCCCCAAGCACGATATTTCATGCCAGTATCTTCGTCCATAACCGCTCCACACTCAGTAGAAAGTTGAATGTTATTAGCGTCATAGAACATAATAAGATTGTTGAGTCCTAAGTTTCCTGCCAATCGTCCTACCTCTGCACTAATACCTTCTTGGACACCACCGTCAGAGATAAAGGCATAAATCTTGTGTTGCATCATGGTACTGACCAAGTCGTGCCTCAAGGAACTTTCTCAGCAACTGCTGCACCGGCAGCGTAGGCATGGCCTTGTCCAAGTGGACCAGAAGAGTTTTCGATGCCATGTGCGATGTCTCTTTCAGGATGTCCCGGAGTGATTGACCCCCACTGACGGAATTGTTTAATATCGTCAACCGTGAACTTTCTCTGAAGGGTCAATGCTGCATAAAGCATTGGTGACATGTGACCAGGGTCAAGATAGAATCGGTCACGTCCTGCCCACTCAGGCTGTTCTGGGTCGAAGACGAGAAATTCAGAGAAGAGGATGTTTATAAAGTCCGCACCGCCCATAGCGCCACCAGGGTGTCCTGATTTAGCTTTTTCAACCATTGACACTGCGAGAATTCTGATGTTATCCGCTGCTTGGTCCATCAAATGCTTGTCATTCATAAATAGATAGGATTTTTAAATTATAATGCAAATATAAAGATAAATATGGAGACATCAAAATAATAAACTTACTATTTTTCCCCAAAATATCCAAAAATGCCCAAAGCATAGTATTTGCTTTGCTCCGATTGGTTGATGAGTGGTTGTTTTATGACTGTTTTATCGAAAATTCATCATCCTTTCGCAGTAGCTTGTTTCAGCGTTGAAGGATATCGTTATCGTCATCCTTTTTATAGTTGTGCTAAAGGCTACTCGCACATGAGTGTGCGGAGGCTTAGCACAACTGGTGCGAACGTTAATACGAGTCATCTTGTGGATAATCAGGTATGCAATGAGGTATAAGAGAAGTGGCAAAGGATGGATAGAACTACGATAAAAGGGTATATCTGAATGTTCGTCAATGACGTTTTTTTATATTCGATATACCCTTTTTATATTTTATCTTAGCTAAACACTTATATCGTTAGCCTTGCTATTAATGATTATAGTGAGGCGTCTGTATACATTTCTTTGTTAATGCGATATAATGCAGCACCTCGCTTACTTGTAATCTTATCAATGAATTTTTGTCTTCTCAATGAAGTCGATTTGCTTGATACGCTTGCGGAAGTTACGCTTGTCGATTTCAACACCCATAATTGCTTCGTGGACATTCTGAGCTGTGTGAGTGGGAAGAGCTCTGGGAGAAGATTGAAACCGAGTGGGTCTTTGTTGATGAGTTTGCGGAGTTGACTTAATGCTAATTGTACTCATCTCGATGTGGTCACCAAACAACTCTGGCAACTTGTTGATGTCAACCCACTGTAAGTCATTTTCTTCCAATAGCTTATTGTCGTAGTCAGACACATTGATGAGCGCGCAATAAGCAATTGAGATAACGCGATCACCTGGGTCACGATCGGTTTCACCGAAGGCACCCACCCTGTCGCATATAAATATCATTGATGCCTGTACACTGGAAAAGTACTCTGTTAGCAGCTCTTTCAAACTTTCATCCTCCCTTACGAATCCACCATAGAGATAATTTGCCGCTGTACGGCTCAACTTTACGTTTACCAACGAGTAGCTGTAGCTTTTTGTTTTCGAACCCGAGTACGATGCAGTCGACCGAAACTAAAAGTTTGGGTTCTCCTTTATAGTATTTATTCATGTTGTAGGTTTTGATTTAGAGATGTAAACTTGTTTTGTTTTTGGTTGCGTAGTAATAATTTTTTTCTGTTATGTATTGGAATTTAAAGGTTATTCTTGTGTTGGATTACTTTGTGTTTAGGTTCTTATTTTTATATAAGGGCTGAACTTCTATACAGAACCCAGCCCTTATACTAATTAAATATCGATGAAAGTGGCACCTTGTTAGATGCCATTATGTTCTTAGCAAACCTTGTGAGAACCTTCACTGATAACCACTGGATAAACTTCAGGAGCATGACCATACTTTGCTGTGAACTTCTCAGTTGCGTCAGCAATGAACTTGTCATACAACTCGTCCTTAACGAGGTTGATGGTACAACCACCGAGCCACCACCCATGATACGAGAACCAGTCACGCCATTCTCCTTAGCAACCTCGTTGAGGGAAGTCAAGCTCTTCGCAGCTTACCTCATACTCCTTGCTGAGTCCGTGGTGAGTCTCATACATCTTCTGACCCTACAGTCTCATAGTCACCAGCAACAAGTGCATCACAAACAGCGAGTACGCGCTTCTCCTCACCGAGAACGAAGTGTGCACGCTGGTAGTCCTCAGCACTTACCTTATCCTTAACAGCCTCTAACTCATCCCAGTTAGCATCACGCAATGTCTCGTACTTCTCTCTGGGAACTGCTCAGCGATAGCTGCAACAACGTTCTCACAGCTCCTGCGGCGATCGTTGTATGGGCTACCAACGAGTTCAGTGCTTAACCTTTGAGTTTACAAGAACGAGCTTGTAACCCTGTGGGTTGAATGGGAAATACTCGAACTCACGGCTGCGGGCAATCAAGACGCATCAGCTTGCCTTCCTGACCGAAGACGCTTGCAAACTGGTCCATGATACCACAGTTCACACCGATATACTTGTGCTCTGTAGCCCTGACCAGCGAGTGCGATGTCCCACTTTTGAAATCTTATTATCAGCGAACAAGTCGTTCAATGCACATCCGAAGCAGCTCTCCATAGCAGCAGAAGAACTCATACCTGCACCGAGAGGAACATCACCAGCAAAAAGCAATGTTGAAACCCTTTACGTCAACACCAAGAGCCTTGAACTCCTGTACCATACCATAAATGAAGCGTGCCCATGTTGCGCGTGGACCCTCTGGGTCGTTAACCTTGAACTCTACACGGTCCTTGAGGTCAATAGAGTAGCACATTACAGTATCTGTACCATTAGGACGAACCTCAGCCATGATGCCCTTGTCTACTGCACCTGGGAATACAAAACCACCGTTATAGTCAGTGTGCTCGCCAATGAGGTTGATACGTCCTGGTGAGAAATAAATGTTTCCAGTCTTGCCGTCGAAATGTTTAATAAAACGACTTCTTACGAATTCTATGTCCATGTTAGTAATTTTAAAAATGATTGTTAGGGATATAATTTAATTATCTCGATATAATGGCAAGCGTAGTGCCTGCCATTATAAAGATGTCTGTTTAAGCCTTCTTAGAAGGATGTGAGCCAATCAAAGCGTAGAAGAGCATGTATGCTAACATACCCACAACGAGCCAGTAGCTCTGGATGTCGCCTCACCTTTGTAGCCATAAGGTTCTGAATCAATGGCATAACACCACCACCAACAACCATGGTCATGAAGAGACCAGAAGCCTGTAGCTGTGTACTTACCAAGACCCTTCTGTAGCGAGGTTGAAGATAACACCCACATTACTGATGTACAGATACCGCAAAGGATGATGAGTAATACCTTTGTTGGAACCTCAGCCTCAATCCATGTGCTCTGCAATATTAGGGAATTGTAAGGCTCATTGTCATTTGCTTCCTGGCATGAAGATAGCAGCAAGCAGAAGTACAAGAGCCACGGCAGTTGTCACTGTAAGCTGTGTGCGTGAAGATACTCTACCACCGATGAAGGCACTTTACGAAAACGACCAACGAGCATCAACAACCAATAAATACCAGCGATAAGACCTGCAATGGCAGCACTACCGAGTACACCACCTTCTGCAACTGGCTGGCTGAGATAGAACAGGAGCTGACCTGGAATACCAACCTCAATACCTACGTAGAAGAAAATCGCAATGATACTGAGCAACAACTGGCGATAGCCTAATGCGCCTTTGATACCACCTATAACGTCAGCCTTCTCTGTCTCTGGCTCAGTCAACTGTGTAAACCAAACGATAAAGAATGATGCTGCAAAGATAACCAGAGCGATGAGCAACAATGGAGATACAACCTCAAGTGATGTACTCTTAGTAATCTCACCAATCATAGAACCTGCAACCATTGGAGTCAGTGTAGCTGCGAGTGAGTTCAATGATGCACCAGTCTGGATAAGCTGGTTACCACGGTTACCACCACCACCAAGAAGGTTCAACATTGGGTTTACTACGGTATTCAAGATACAAACACAGAAACCACAAAACGAAGGCACCAAGCAGATAAACTGCGTATGTGCTGATTTCGTTTCCATCCATTCTACTTGAACCATATTGGATGGCAATGCCGATGAAACCAAGTGCCAAAGCAACAAGAGCAGTCTTCTTGTAACCATACTTTGTAATCATCATACCTGCTGGAATACCCATGAAGAGGTAAGCCGCAAAGTTCATCATGTTACCCATCATACCAGCCCACTCATAGTGCTGTTTCCAAATTGTACCAAATGGTGCCGCCATGTTGGTAACGAAAGAGATCATAGCAAATAGGAACATCATGGTGATAATTGCCACCAAGGTTCCTTTTTGTTAGTTTGATTTTCCATTTTGATATTTCAATTTTTATTTATTATTTCGTTTTTCGGATGCTTATTTTCTCTACACCGAACTTATAAATAGTTCTCTGTGTGTACTCCTTGCATGGCTCTAAGATGACTGAAGGGAAATAAGGATGGTTTGGACTGTCTGGGAAAGTGCTGTGCTTCGAAGCAGATAGCACTGCGACGTGGGAAGGTTGCACCATGCTGACCCTTATATCCGTCAGCCCAGTTATGGGTGTATACCTGAACACCTGGCTCTGTGGTATACACCTCCATTGTTCTTCCGCTCTTAGGGTTCTTTGATGCGTGCAGCGAATGAAAGTTCGCCTTCTTCCTTCTTATTCAGTACGAAAGCAGTGGTCGTAACCCGCACCATTCTTAATCTGCTCGTGGTCAGCATCGATATCCTGACCTACGGTCTTTGGCTCACGGAAGTCGAATGGGGTACCAGCTACCTTCAAAGATCTCACCTGTTGGAATTGATGTTTCGTCAATAGGGAGGTAGAAGTCAGCATTAATCTGGCACTCTAAAGTCGTCAATCGTTGGTGTTGGATTAGCAATACCTGCCAAAGAGAAGAAACCATGACTGGTAAGATTGATAATCGTTTTCTTGTTTGTCTTTGCAGAATACTTGATAATGAGTTCGTCGTTATCAGAGAATGAATAGGCTACCCAGACATCAACTTCACCAGTATAGCCTTCCTCACCGTATGAAGAAGTGTACTTTAACACAACGGCGTGGTCGTTAACCTGTACGGCATCCCAAACCTTTGCATTAAAGCCTTCCTTACCTCCATGCAGAGAGTTAGGACCATTATTAATAGCAAGTTTATACTCCTTTCCGTTCAACTGGAAAACGACCTTTGGCAATACGATTACCATAACGGCCAATAAGGGTTGAAAGATAAGGTTCTGGTGAATTGATGACCTCTTGTATATTGTCATGTCCTTGAATGACATTTGCCAAGTTTCCGTCTTTGTCAGGAACCATAATAGCAACAATCGCACCACCGTAATTAGTGACTGCAACCTCATTGCCTTTGGCATTTCTAAGTACATAGAGATCGGTTTTCTTACCATCTATCGTAGTCTGGAAGTCCTCTTTCTTCAGACCACACACGTAGTGTGTCTCTTCGGCATTTACCATGATGTTCTGTTTTTAGTTACTATTTCAAGACCTGCAAAGTAAATAAAAATAAACGATAACTGCAAACTTAACTTTGAAAATAATAGGTTATGGTGTGTTAAAAACAATTAACATACGAGCCTTTTTAACCCAAATTAGTCATTAGATATTGTTAGAAACGATATCTCTATTGACTGATTTGGGTTAAAATCAATTTAATTACAAAAGTCTTATAGCAATCTTTGTAAGTGTGAGTTGATTACTCAAATTACAAGTTTGTGTCTTTATCTTCTGTTAAAAACTCCTCAGAATAGGCTCTGATTTTTACCTGGACAGGGGTTTAAGCAAAGGATAGTCTGAGCTCTCTTGGAACTTTGTTAGCTTTTTGCATAATAGCATCCCTATCCTCTTGACTCTTCATCCGAAGCATGTCTTTGATAAAAGGTACTGTCGGACTATCTGGGTAAGCCTTCATGAATCGTTTCCACTCTTCTTTTACTTCTTTGTCTATGTTTTCATAATACACAGGAGTATTGTCTACGCCAAACAAATAGGCAGACTGAAGGAATATATAGTCATCTTGTAGTCTACAGAAAAATTCTTTCTTTGTTGGATATGTTTTTACGTAAGCTTCTGTGTCGAGCAAGCAGGTTACCCAACCTTCGCCACGATATTGCGAGGGGCAGCATCTGGGGCAATGTTCTCTGCATCCTTTATCAGGTACCAATAGTCCTGATAGTACTTAGGCAATAGTTTGACATACTGAATGTATGTTTTAGTTTGAAGGTTCATTTCTACGATTCCTTCTCCTAAATCTACTATTTCTATCCCTGCGTTCTTATAGAACAACTCCTTCTTTTTTTAATGGAATCGTGTGGTACTATTTCATTACCCATGCTGTCTATTTTATACTCGAAATAGTGCTCAAGGAAATGACTCTCACGGTCATTGATCTTATTCAACTCTTTTTGCACTTCTGTACTAAACTCATCAAAAGATTCGACAACGCTTTTCTGGCGATGCGCCCTTAAATAGGATGTCAATTATTTGCTGATGAAGCTTTAATGCGCCTGCAGGATCGATCGTTTTTGCAAGGATTTGCTTAACGCTATCAACCTTAGCCTTTTGTTGGATACTATCGATATTTATTTCCTGCTTTGTACTATCGATGTTCTGACCATCTTTATCTGTTTGCTTGGAAGGGCTGTTTTGACAAGCTGTCAATAGGACAATCCCTAATAAGAATAGATATATGATTCGTTTCATAAGATTAATGTTTGAAAGTTTTATTAATGATAAATTTTGTTCTCAGTTTCTTTTCTTCGTGTGCAAAGATATATATAAAAAAGGAGGAAACTCTCAATTGTTAGTTTTTATTTTCTCATGTGTTAATATTTATTGATAAGTTCTTCTGTATCAAGTATATTTATTTTAGCTTGTTCTTTTGTGGTTCACTTTACTGAATACCTAAACTTAATACGCTTGTATAAGCATCAGTTTAGAGTACTTTTTGTGTGAAATATTATGACATTTTCTTTGGTCCTATAAGCTTGTTTTTCGGTCGAAAAAACAGTGTTTTCGCTTAGGGCTTGTAACTATCAGATAGTCAGGTGGTTGTCAGGTTGTAAAGAAAAAGGTTAGCTTAGTTGCATTCTAAAAAGGGCGTTACTTAGACCTCAAAAGGGCATCTTTTGCAAGTCAATTAAGCCTTAATTCGAATGCAGTTAAGCACCAATTAAAAATCAGTTTATGATTTTTCTTTACAAAGTAAGTATGAGTGCGGTTACCCCTTAGTTTTGATTGCTAATTTTACTTTCTAAAACTCCAAAGTCCTTGACAAATGATGTCCAATAAGATTTATCCGTATATGTTAGGTATTAGGGGCTTACCTCATATCTCATTTTTAATGGGAATAGCAGTCATTCCTACCAACTTCTTTTGATGTGTAAATCCCTATCACATCATGTGTTTATGCTTAGCACGAGTGGTGCCGATGGTAAATACCAATGGTGTTTTAGGCTTGGGGTTTTGTCAAGGGGGTTCATAGTGCTCTTTTCAATGCTGCTCCACGCTTACGCATATCTACAAACTCTTTTTGGGCTTGCTCCTCAAATTCTCGTTTCCGCTCAATGGCTCGCTTGATACCAGCGACAAGTTCTTCTCTTGTTTTTCTTTGAATTTAATCATATATTATTCTCTTTTTCGTTTTGCAAATATAACTCTTTGTATTGATATTTGCAAGAAAGTAAATGAAAAAGCAGCAAATGTGCAATATTGATACAATCAGAGAATGCTTCTTGTCCGATACTCTGTAATCCGCTTCCAAAGGTAAAGTTCTTTTAGACTACTACAAGCAGAAAAAGCCCGTTTGCCAATGCTATTACCAGCTTTTATGTCTACAGATACAAGATTAGTGCATCCGCTAAAGGCATTATCGCCAATACTCCCATTTATATCGATGTAAGCTTTCTTTATATTTGCACACTTATAGGCTGTATAAGGATTAATTTCTCTGACTGTCATGTCAACACCCTTATAGTTGACTTTTTTTATTAATTTTTGAGTTCATAAGGTTCTCCTGTATAAATGCAATCTAAAGCGTCACAAGTGTGGTTCTTCCGAAATATGGAGTGATAAACTAAAAGTCTTATATAATAGGCACACGGAGTCACGGAGGGGACGGAGGTAACGCAATGTCACGGAGGTGCCGACGGCACAAAGAGCGGCGGAGGTGTAGCCTACAGATTATTGATAACTCTTTTTGGGATAAACGTTTTTGTATCTAAATTGCTAATAGAATTGGCAAAACAAGCTCCGTCGCTCCCTGCACCGACGGTGCCTCTGTGACTTCCGTTGCTTTGTTTTAATAATCCTCCGTCCCCTCCGTGCCTCCGTGTGACATTGCTTAAAAACTCTAAACACAAGTGGCAAACCTTATCACTCCAAAATCCAGAAGACCCACAAGTGTGCTCTGATACGGGAACATATTTGACACCGTTCACCTCAAAAATAGAACTTAAATAAGGATATACCTTTTTATTGAATAAATCCGTATACAAATTATTGGCAACATAATGAATGGCACCTGTCACATTACTATATCCAGCAGGAGGAGTATTAGTTAGCCATATTATTTTTGGCATTATAATTGTAGAAAGCATATTCCTTAATTGTCGTAACACTATTGGGAATGGTTACAGAAGTTAGAGAGCTACAACCGCTGAAAGCAGTCTGTCCAATTGTCGTAACACGATTACCTATTATAATTCGTTTAACACCAGAGTCACGCCATGGGCTGAATATATAATCATCCATTTCCCCTTTTCCTGTAATGGTTAAAAACTCCATCATCAGTAAGGTGCCATCTTAGATTAGGTCCACAAGTACCAGACTCCTCGGCATTAGCTGATAAGCCCATGAGTAGGGCTATTAACAAGATGTAGATTTGTTTCATGTTAGTATTTTTTTATAAATAATACTTTTTGATTTACGGAAGATCGAAACACAAAGATAAACAAAAATTTATTATAAAGTGTTTTTCTATAAAAAGTTTATGTAACATTTTTCTTCTTTTTCAAGATAGTTATTGTTGAGAGATGGTCGTGATATTATGAAAATCAATATTCCTGTCACTCCTGTCACCTCTTATATGCTTATAATATATTGAGTATAAGCACATAAAAGGAAGTGTTAAAAGTGACAGGAAACGAAAAGTAAACTTTATGTAGTGATATGGGGGTAATGGAGAAGGGACAGTATTATTAGGAGGGAAAAGAGCACATTAAAGTAGCTGTAATGGCAATACTTAATGTGCTCTTATATTTGTTTATAGTGTATTAATCTATACTATATTCAAGTGAGAATCATTTGGTCTGGGAGTTTTCGATTCAACATCACGCTCTATGTTGTCAGGGAGATTACAGAAGAAGTCGATGCCTGTTTTCTCTTCGAGTTCTTTGATACTGATAATATATGGTTTGAGTGATGTTCCATTGTTATTTTCGTGTTTGAACCAGAAACCGATGGCTTTGTATTGCCAATCTCCTTGTCCTCTCACTTTGTATTTCATCAGTGCTGCAGAGAAGAAATAAGATGGAACAATAAACTTATTTTTAATATAGGTGTACTGGTCTTGTTTGTCAATTGTACCACCACGACAGATGAATAAAGTATCTTTAGAGCCACTTGTATAGGTGATATAGGTTCTCATCTTTCTCTCCATCACTTCCCAGATACCAGCGTTGAAGCCGTGAACTTGTGGCTGCATATTACTGAGATAGAAGGTTTGGTCATTAGACTCTCGGCTGTTCACTCTGTCTTGTGATGGACAGAGATGGCCGTGGTCGTAGCCAGATCTATAATAAGGATCGGATGAAAAGAAGGAATTTGGAGTCCACAGTGGGTCTTTAGGATAGAGGTCAACACTCAGTTGACTTTTTCTCTTTACAGCTTGTTGAGCATTGCTTGCATAAATCTGATAGCAGGTCCAACGATTGGACATCTTTTCTATATCCCATTCAACGCTATAATTTACCTCACCACTGCTTAGTTTATGAGTAAGGATAGTACTATGTCCACCTTTCAGTTTCGGAAACTCCAAGCGGTGTGTAGCAGTACGAATATCTTTGAGATTAGAATTCGTGTTATTGGTTATAGTTTCCGATATTCCTGAGTTGTTAGAATTATTATCGTCCTTACTACACGATGTGATTGTGCTAACTGTAAGGAGTGTAAAAGCCCATGCAGCTGTGTATCGTATTATCTTATTCATTATTTGTCTTTGGATGGTTGACAGTAAAGTTTTAGTTAATTTGAAACAGACAGATTGCGAGTAGACATTAATATTGTCTGTCCTCCACGTTATCCCCAATCTTTAGCTTTCTATGAAGCTTTCAATTATGGGTTATCCTCTGTTATCTAATTCTTAAATATAATCTGTAGACAGAACAACATTTGTTTATGTTCTGTTGAAAGCAAAAGTGCGAGCAAACGTATATGCAACTACGTTTGTCCGCACTTTGTATGTAATAATGTCGAAGGGTATTATCGATTACTTCTTCAACTTACCGTAACGGCTCATGAAGCGGTCAACGCGACCTGCTGTATCGACAAGCTTACTCTTACCAGTGTAGAATGGGTGAGAGGTGCTTGAGATTTCGACTTTTACCACTGGGTAAGTTTCGCCTTCAAATTCTACTGTCTCTGAAGTTTTGCATGTAGACTTTGTAAGGAACATATCGCCGTTGGACATATCCTTAAATACGACGGGGGCGATAGTTTTCTGGATGAATACCTTGTTTCATTTTATTGTTATCTAATTGTTAATAATATACTTGCTGTAGTCTTTCCTTTAACTAAAAAGGATACAGACACTTTTCAGGGTGCAAAGTTACGAATAATTCTGTAGGGTAGCCAAATATTTTTAAGCTGTTTTTAGGCTCATTCGATATTTCGAGTGATACTGTAGAGTCAACCAGCAAGTGCAAAATTACAATACTTTCTTGTAGAACTCTTTTTTTGGGGCTTACAAAAATTAAGTTTCTGTCTGGGTCTGGAATTGATTTTCTTCTGTATCATTGCAATTTTTTATCGGTGTAATCATCAAAGTTTGCTAGCTTTCGGTATATATTGTCTGATGAGTTTGTTCGTATTCTCAATAGCCCCTTTTTGCCATGAAGAATAGGGGTCTGCAAAGTAGACCACTGCGCCTAGATACTTAGTGATGAGTTTATGTGCTGCAAATTCAGGTCCATTGTCGGTGGTAATGGTCTTGATGTATTTCTTGTAGGGTAGAAGCAGGCGTCTGACCTCCTTAGCCAACGGTTCTGCCTTCTTCCCATGGGCAAGTTTGGTCATGAAGAGCATGTTCGTAGAACGTTCCACGATGGTGAGGATGGCATGCCCAAATCGGTCCACGATTAAGTCCATCTCGTAGTCTCCAAACCTCTTGCCGTCAGCTTGTTCTGGACGTTGGTGTATGCTGATTCTATCGGCTATAGGGAAATGGTTGTGCTTAGGTCTACGTCTGTATTTTTAGCTTATGACGCGTATGTTGTGCCAAAGTCCCAGTAACATCAGCATGTATGATGTTGTGAGATACTTTGGTGCGACACACTGAGTTCCTTCTTTCTTCAAAACGCCTGATATTTGTCGTGGAGACCATTGTTCTTCTATTATGAGTTGTTTGATTCTCCACACCAATTCGGGTGCAAGAGTCGCATTGTGAACCGAACGCTTGCGACGTTCCATAGCCTTTTGCATACGCCTTGCACCAAATGTATTTGCCCGACTGAGTGCTGTTGCGTTTCAATTCACGAGAAAGTGTGGATTGACTAGTTCCCCACGATACGTGCAATCTCTTTTCTTGGACATTTTTCTTTGCAGTAAGGCAAATATTTTGCGATCTTTGCTCTGAGGTTAGTTGTTTATACATATGCAATACAAAGATAATTAATCTCCCAGAGTCCTCAAAAGAGGACTCTTTTTGCTATTGCTGGTATCGCTCTTCAGGGGCTACGCGCCCCGACCGCGAGACAAACCCGCGGTGTTTTTCATAGATTAGAACCTATGAAAAAAACGAATGCATTGTTCCACTTCGTTTTTGAAAGTACGTGGGAAGATAGGCTAAAATGCCCATCACAAGGAAAAACTATCATCGAGGGAAGTTCTGGAAGAGGGAAAAAACTTTTCTGAGAGCTCAATAGAATTGAGCGGTGCAAAAGGTACGCAATAATCTACGCACTAGCAAGCCAAACACCAAGCATTCATTCACGTATTTTCTACCAAGAATCGTTGGGAAAACAAGAATATAATTGTACTTTTGCAGCACAGTAAACTTATATCCACAGCTCTCTATTTTCTAAAACGATTCTATTATGATGGAAATCTTGACTCCCTACCTCGGCATTGCCCTTAAACTTGTCACGGGCATGATTGGCATTTTAGTCTTTCTGCGCATCACAGGTAAGGCACAAATGGCACAAATCACTCCCCTCGACACCGTGAGCGCCTTCGTGATTGGTGCATTGGTCGGTGGTGTCTTGTACAATCCCGACATGTCCATGTGGCACATCCTCTTTGCTTTGGCGGTGTGGACGAGCATCAACATGCTCGTGCGCTTTGCCATGCGCTCGGCACGCTTGAGACATTTCATCAAAGGAGAGAGCGTGTTTCTCGTCAAAGATGGGATTATCAATTTCAAAAACTTCAAGCGCAATAGCCTGGAGATGGAACAATTTCGTTTGCTCCTCAGACAGAAAGGCATCTTCTCGATGTTTGATGTGGAAGATGTGCTCTTCGAAACCAATGGTGCAGTGACCGTTCTTCCTCCCGAGAAAACGTCTGAGTCTTTCCTCATTGTCAACAATGGCGAATTTGTAGAGAAACGGTCTTGAACGCAGTGGCGGATCCAAGACTTGGGCTTTGCACAATATCAAGCGAAATGGCTTTAACAGTCCTGCGGAACTCTTCTGCATGGAATGGACGCCCGCCAAAGGCATCTATTTTGTCACCTACGAAGGCAAGGTGAAGCGCGGAGTCGTTGAAATCGGAAGCCCACGAGATTGATAGCCATAGCACACAAGTATAAGTAAGGGTCGCGGACCCTTTCTGCTCGGCTACAGCTACACTGCGTTCCGCTTGCCTCGGTTTCACAACAGAGAAGGTCAGACCCTTTTAGACGTTAGAGTCTTGTAGCAATGGACATCCTATTGCAACTGCCCTCTAAAATACAGATTACGCTATATAATATCCCCACTCGTCCAATCTGGATGAGTGGGGATTTCTGATGTATAGACGTTAGACGTTAGAAAGTTGACATTAGAAGGCTAGCGCAGTTGGACTCTTCGCCGCAGGGCTCTAACGTCTAACGAGGAGAAAGAGGCTGCGACTCTCTTAAAACTTTACCATCAATCCCATGGTGGGCACCAGCGTGCCTGCCATGCTGGGGATTTCGCGCAACATATATCTGAGACGGATCGGCAGGGTCCGTCGCAGGTTGACCTTGCGCGTCGAGGTTTGTGTAGATTGGTGCCAAAGGATACTCAGCCTTGTAGACGTTCTGCACATCCAAATAAAGATTGAGCACCCATTTCGGGAAATAAAACTCGCGGTCTATCCGCACATCCAGTTGGTGGGCAGACGACAGGCGGAGAGTGTTGAACCGCGAATAGTCCATATACGCCATATTGCGGATGTCCCAGGGCTTCCTTCTTAGAGGAGAGCGCGTAGTCGATGGGACTATAGGGCGCACCACAACCAACGCCAACGGGCTGCAAAATTCCAATTCCTGCCGAGGGGACAACTGGCAATGACATTGAGGATGTGGCGCGTGTCCCACGAAGAGGGCTGATACTGCCCTGCGCGGTTGGTAAACTCACTGCGGAAGAGCGTGTAGGGTGGCAGAGAGCATCGCCCCTTGTGGCAGTTGCCAGCGCGCCACCGTCTCCACACCATAGGCGCGACCTAAGCCCGAAGCCGTCACTGCCTCATCTCCCCACAACACCAAATCCCGCACCCTTGCTCGCCAGACTCACATCTTCTGCAAGAGAAACGGGATAGTGCTCATGGGTCTTGTAGAAAGCCTCGGCAACAAGCGACAATCCCTCTATGGGACGATGGCTCACACTCACCACCAGATGATTGGATATGATGTATTTCAACGCATCGCGGTTCGCCAACTCCCCTCGGCATTACGATAACCCAAAGTGGTGTGGGAGGGCAATTTGGCATATCGCCCTACATTGGCACTCACATCGGTGCGATCGCTCAGCGCATAGGTGATGGAAAGGCGAGGCGACAACTGAGGCAAGGGGTTGCGCATAGCAGTGTTGTAGTTGTTGCCTGCCACACTCAAGCCGAAGGAGAGCTTCAACTGCTGATTCCACCACTCTTTCGAGGCTTGCCCGAAAGCGGTGTAAGACAAGAAGTCAAGGCTGCTCTCATAGTTGTCAAGAGTGGACACCCCCGCGATGATGCGGCGACGAGCAGTGCGATTGAAATAGTGCGCATGCTGCACGCCAGCTCCCACATTGAGTTTGAAGGGCAATCCCCAGAAGATGCGCTCGAAGCGGAGTTTATTTTCCGACTCTTGCGACTGATAGTCGAAGATTTTGGGCAACTGCTCCTGATTGCCCACGTGCTTGTAAAAAGCCATTGTCGAGCATGTTGCGACTCAGCACCCAGCGGTCGGTGTCTTCTCACCCAGCACCTTGTAGACAGCTCCCACAGTGTAGTGCCATTGGTCATAGACGGGGAAGAAGTTAAGCACGAATCGACTGAATTCGCTAGCGTTGGCTCTCAAGTTGGTGTTCAGGCGTATCTTGTCGATAGAGCCCAGTCCAATGATGGAGAGGTTGCGCCGCTCGCTGATGCGATAATCATATTTGAGTTGAAAAATCATTGTAGGTGGGCAGGGAAGGGCAGTTCTAGCCACTTGTAGAGCATCTGCAAATAGGACAGTCGGGTAGAGAGATGAAGGTGGAACGCGAATTGACAGGTCCGTCGAGGGTAAGCGAGGCATCCGATGCTCCCAGAGAGAGTTTGGTATGGAGGCGATCCCGGCTGCCGTCTTTCATACGGATGTCCATCACCGAACTCAAGGCGTTGGGACGATTGGCGGGAAAAGGCTCCGGTGTAGAAGTCCACGGCACTGATAAAAATCAGGGATTGAGGATACCCACTGCTCCGCCTGCTGCTCCTTGCGTGGTGAAGTGGTTGATGACGGGCAATTCAATGCCATCGAGGTAAAACACATTTTCGGCTGGTCCTCCGCCTCGCACCAAAAGGTCGTTGCGGTTGGCAGCGGTGGCAGCCACACCAGGGAGGGTCTGCACGAGTTTCGACACGTCACGGTTCACACCAGCACTCTTTTCGATCTGTCGCACTTCGAGGGTTTGCACGGAGAGCGGACTCTCAGCGCGGGTTTCCTCGGTGCGCGGTCTGACGATGACTTCGGTGAGTGACACCTCGCTTTCGTTCATCGCCACATCGACGAAGGTGGTTTTGGTTACCCACCACTTGCAACTCTTCGGTGCGTTTCTTTTCATAGCCCAGGAGGCTCACGGTAATATGGTAAAATCCAGGTTTCACCTGCTTAATCACATAGTTGCCCACGGAGTCGGTGACGGTGGCTGCCGAGCTATTCTCAAGACGCACGATGGCTCCTATGAGGGGTTCGTTGTTGCGCACATTGACCACGCGGCCTTTCACCACTCCACGTTGCGCCATCAGAGGGAAAAACACCCCTGAGCACAGGATAAAAATAATAATTCTCAAAAACATAAGTCTAGGTTTAAATATTAGAGGGCTGCGACCTCTATTGTATTAACAGCACAATCATTTTGAGGGCAAAATCGAAGAACACCATTTTGGCGTTCACATTTTGCGCGATGTCGCGTCGAGCAAGGGCAAGTTCGTCGGAGATGCCCAGCACATTGCCCTCATTGATGAAAGGCGAAAAAGCGCACCGAAAATTCCTCCTCCGCGCGGGTCATATAGTTCAATTCCGGGCGGTGGAAGTTCATGATGAAATTCTCGCGCACCATCCGCAGTGCATAGTCCAAGAAAGCCTTCTGACGCTCGCGTCCCCAACTCGCCACGCGCTCGCTCCACGCGTGCATCTCCTTGATGTCGCGCAGGTAGCACTTGCGCATCAAGAGCGCAAACATGTCGAGAAACTCCTGTTCGTCGTGCCCCACAGAGAGCAAACGCAGCGCCCGCACATAGTTGCCCTGCGCCGTGTGCGCCACATAAGCCGCATCTTCGGGCGAAATGCCCCGTTCGCGCTGCAGGTGCTCCGCTATCTCCGCTTCTGGAATGGCGCGCACCGCCAGTCGTTGTGTACGCGAGAGGATGGTGGGCAAAAATCCCTCCGCGCGATGGCTCACGAGGAGAAACACCGTCCGTGTGGGCGGTTCTTCGAGGAGCTTGAGGAGCTTGTTGGCACAGGCAGGGTGCATGAGTTCGGGCAACCACACCACCACCACGCGCCAGCCCCTTGCGAAGGCGTCGGTGACAATTTGCGCACCAGTTCGTCGCTCTCATCGGCAAAAGATGCGCGGTTGTTGGTTCTCAATGCCCATCTCCATTTCCCACTGTGCGAGGTCGAAATGCGTGGTCTCCGAGAGCATCTTGCGCCACTCTTTGAGCCAGAGGTCGCTCACCACGCTTGTGGTGCTCAGAGCATTCTTGGGGCGAATCACGGGGAAGACAAAATGCAAATCAGGGTGCGCCCATTTGTGCGTCATGGCACATCCGGGGCAAGTGCCACAGGCTTGTTGTTCCTCACCATGCTGTTGCGGTGTTTCACAGCAGCAGGCGCGCAAAAGTCGAGCGCCACCGCCATGTGTCCAGCACCTTCCGGACCATCGAGGAGGATGGCATGCGGCAAACGCCCCCGCGCGCCACTGGCTTTGCAACTTGTAGAGTCAACCAGCAAGTGCAAAATTACAATACTTTCTTGTAGAACTCTTTTTTTGGGGCTTACAAAAATTAAGTTTCTGTCTGGGTCTGGAATTGATTTTCTTCTGTATCATTGCAATTTTTATCGGTGTAATCATCAAAGTTTTGCTTAGCTTTCGGTATATGGCCTTCGCACGTTGATAAGATAATGGAAATTTACTTAACTTC
>BNJT01001245.1_pt1 | contig 23132 bp, 36 predicted proteins | sample 8540491 | NCBI WGS metagenome assembly BNJT01 (sample SAMD00202455, study PRJDB9452) | human saliva metagenome | host: Homo sapiens | reverse complement strand
GAGCCCTACCGTGGCGTACGGGTGGTCGGCTCGGTGCCGGCGATCCCGACGATCTTGGCGGGAGAGCCGCTCTCCCACCATGGATGGTGGCGGCTGGTTCTTTTGGATGCCTCACTTCTGGATGGGCGGGATCCTGGTGCTGGCCGCAACGATCGCCTACTTGCGCTGGAGCCGGACCGCGGCTACCGGCTCTGCTGTGCACGCGGTCCCTGCTGGGCGATAGCTCCCGCGGCGAGTGTCCACAGCGCTGACATCAGGCCGCCGACGTCGTCGACCGGGTTTTGGAACCGCGTGATTCCGCGGTTCTCCCTGATGGTGCCGGCCGGCCGAATCAGTTGATGTCAGCGCTGTGGACACCGGCCGCGTTGAGGATGGTGGTGACCGCCGGTCGTTATCCACAGGCGCCTTCGTGTCTCTGGTGTCCTCCTCCGCCCCCCGGCCCACGATGTGGTCATGGACGCCGACGCCTTGATCGCCCGTATCAGTGATGCTCATGGCGCGGTCCGTCAGTCGGATCTTCGGCTGGAACGCGCGCAACGTCGATGTCTTCAAAGGCTTGTGGACTCTGGTTGTCTCACGCGTCATCCGCATGGTTTGGTGGCTCTGTCTGACGTCGACAGGAGAGTGCTGATCGCCCGCATCCATCGGGGCTGATCACCCGCGAGCACGCCGCTGCCTACTACCGGCTACTGCTGCCGTCATCGCCGAAGGCTCTTCATGTTCTCACGCCGCAAGGCACAAGTTGAGTCGTTATGGGGTGAGCGTCAGCATGAGACCCGAGATCTTCCGGTCATGCCTCTGAGTTCCTTCCCGGTTGCACCCTTGGTGCGTTGTCTCGCGGATCTTCTGTGCTGCGCCCAGGAATGGACTGCACTGGTCGTCGTCGACGCTGCACTCCATCGGCGCCAGGTCACCCTATGAACAGGGTCGGCACCTACTTTTCGGCATGGGGCCTCGTCGGGCGCTGGGACGCAGGCGCCTTCAGCGGACGAGCAGCAGAGCGCGCAGCCCGTTGGAGACGCTGGCGCGCATCCAGCTACGGGGCGCCGATCTTGATGTCGCTGACGGTGTGGGGATCGGCGGTGTCGGCGAGGTAGACCTTCTGCGTTGCGGGTGGCTCGTTGTTGAGCCCTCGACGGCTATGAGTACCACTCGGACATGTGGACTTTCGACCACGACCGTGCCCGCGACCGGGAACTGACGCAGCAGGGATACACCGTCGTACGGTTCACGGCGAACAATGTGCGTTCGGGCAGAATCGTCGACGAGGTCAGGAGGGTCCTTGCTGCCCACCCAAGCGCGGCGATGATGAGGATGGCATGACGGCACCCACGAAAGTGTCCACAGCGCTGACATCAGGCCGCCGACGTCGTCGACCTGGGTTTTGGAACCGCGTGATTCCGCGGTTCTCCCGATGATGCCGGGCCGGCCGAGTCAGTTGATGTCAGCGCTGTGGACACTCGTGGCGGCGGCGTGGCCCGGTGAGTCTGGTCGGCGCCGTTGGCGCACGGGGAGGGCTGGCTATGCGCCCCCGACTGCGCTCCCCGGCCCTCAACCGAGTGTCGCCCGATTCTCCGCATCGGCTCAACGGGGAGTATTCCCCAACCGGCTGTCAGGTATGGGGTGGACGGGTTCAGCAGTTGAGGGTGGCGTCGGTGCCGACGGTGGTGCCGGCGGCGGAGATGCCGGCGAGACTCGTGGTCGTCGGCGTTGCCGCCGGTGCAGACGATCGCACAGGGTCCTTGGCGGGCGGGGTCGGCCGCGAGTCCGGCCAGGCTCGCGGGCCCCGGCGCCCTCGGCCAGGGTGTGGGCGTGGGTGGACATGAGGCCGACGGCGCGCTGGATCGCGTCGTCATCGACCAGGATGAAGTCGTTGAGGCTGCGGCCCAGCACGGACTGGGTGAGGGCGAAGCTCGCCCCCGACGGCCAGGCCCGCCACGCGCGTGCGACTGTGGACGGTGGTCGGCTCCCCGGACGTCCAGGCGCGGTGCGCGGCCGGGGCGGCGCTGGACTGGACACCGATGACCCGGCACTCGGGGGCCAGGACGTCGCGCACGAGGCAGGCGCCGGTCGGCTCGGGAGCCCGAGCCGACTGGCGCGTAGACGGCCCGCAGGCCCGGGTGGCGGCGGAAGAGACCGAGGTAGACGGTGGCGTGCCCGAGCACGATGGCCGGCTCATCCCGGGGAGACCATGCGCATCCCCTCGCTCAGGGCGAGGGCCTCGGCATGGGCCAGCGAGTCGCACATCGTCTCCCCTCGACGACGACGCGGGCGCCCAGCGCGCGTACCGCAGCCACCTTGCGGGCGGGCGCGCCCACCGGGACGACGACGGTGACAGGGACCTCGCTGCGGGCGCCGGCCCAGGCCAGGGACTGGGCGTGGTTGCCGGTGGACGCGGTTACGATGCCGCGGCGCTGCCTCGGGGCTGAGCGCCGCCATGAGCGCCACCCCGCCGCGGACCTTGAAGGCGCCGGTGGGCTGGATGTTCTCGTGCTTGACCATGACCTCGATCCCGGCCTCGGCGTTGAGCAGAGGGTAGGACCAGGCGGGAGTCTCGGGCAGGGCCCGCGAGACGGCCTCGTAGGTACGCAGGACGGCGTCGAAGTCGAGAATGGTCCGGGTCGTGGCGGGCGCCTGGGGCAGGGTGTCGGTCGCGGTCATGGCTCCATGATGAGCGCGACCGGAGTATCGGTCCAATGAATGTTTTGGCGAATACCCATCGATTCAAGACATACTTGGTGGCGTGATCGATGTGCAGCAGCCTGCGGGCCCCTCGTGGAGCTCTCCTCCTGCCTGGGAACCGTCTCCGCGGCCGCCGAGTCCCTGGGGTTCAGCCAGTCCACCGTCTCCCACCACTCGCCGCCCTGTCTCGCGCAACCGGCGCGGTACTGCTGACAAGGGCTGGACGCGGGGTGCGGCTCACCGAGGAGGGCCGGGCGCTGGCGGCCCGGGGCCAGGAGGTCCTCGACCTGCTGGATCGCACCGAGCGCGAGGTCGTCTCCATGGCGCAGGCGGAGTCGGGGCGGGTGCGGCTGGCCGCCTTCCCCTCCGCGGTGGCCTCCCTGGTGCCGGGGGTGCTCGACGTCGTCGGCCAGCAGTATCCGGGCCTGGAGGTCGAGCTCGTCGACGCCGAGCCGCCCGAGGCCCTCGACGCGCTGCGGCGCGGGCGACTGGATGCGGCGCTGTCCTTCTCCTACATCGACGACGACGCCGGTGAGGGATTTCAGGCCGAGCACCTGCTCGACGACGTCCTCTATCTCGTCACCCACCCCGGCGGCATCACTCGCATCGCCGACGGCGCCCAGTGCCGGTGGGTGACCGGCTGCGCGCGCTGCCACGAGGGTTCTCATCGCCGTGGGACGGGCCAACGGCTTCACGCCCGAGACCGCCTACGCCTCCGACGACCACGTGGCCGTGCAGGCGCTCGTCGCCGCCGGGGTGGGGGCGGCCCTGTTGCCCGGGATGGCGCTGAGCGCCTACCGGCACGAGGGGGTCCAGGTGCGGCCGCTGGCCCGCGAGCAGCGGCGCGTCGAAGTGGTCACTCGCGCCGACCAGCCCCGGCCGCTGGCCATTGACGTCCTGGTGGATGCCTGCCGGACGGCGACCCGCCGCACGAGCCTGCGCCGACCTGCGGTCAGGGGCCGGCGGGAGTGCTGCCTCGGTGAGGTGTGGTGTGATGGGGCGTGTATCCGTGCTGCATCGCAGAGAGGAATCGGGAATGGGGGCTGGTGTACGAGCCGTCCTGGGTGACGTATCCGGCGAGGTCGCCGTCTTCGGGTCGCTCAACGCTGATCTGACGGTCCGAACGGAGCGCTTTCCCAAGCCCGGCGAGACGATCAGCGGGAGGACCCTCGTGATCCTCCCGGGAGGCAAGTCGGCGAACCAGGCGGTTCAGGCCGGTCTTCTTGGCGCTCGCGTGAGGATGATCGGGGCCGTCGGAGGGGACGGTCATGGCGACCTGCTCATCGAGTCCCTCCGGCGCGCCGGCGTGGACACTGATGCGGTCCAGCGCGAGGACGTGGCCACGGGCACCGCCGTCATCACCGTGGACTCCACCGGGGACAACACCATCGTGGTGTCTCCCCGGTGCGAATGGGAGGGTGGATGTCTCCACGGCGCAGCGGCACCAGGACGTCATCCGCGAGGCCCATGTGCTGGGGCTGTGCATGGAGGTCAGTCCCGACGCGGTCGAGGCCGCGGCCCGCATCGCCCACGACGCCGGCACCCGCGTGGTCTTCAACAACTCCGTTCCACCCCGTCCTGTCCGCCGGGCTCCTGGAGGCCATTGACGTCCTGGTCGTCAACGAGCTTGAGCTCGCCGACATGCTGAAGCCGGGCATACCTGAGACAGCGGCTGAGCCGGAGCACGAGCGAGGCGACGACGCCACAGACTGGGGCGATTGTGCAAGGAGACTGGCCGCGATGGGGATCCCTCCGCGGTGGTGACTCTGGGGGCCGCGGGTCGATGGTGATTGAAGGGGAGGAGATCACCCCGGTCGATCCCTTCCCGGCTGACGTCGTGGACACCACCGGTGCCGGCGACTCCTTCCTGGGCACGCTGCTGGCGGCGCTCGCTGCGGGCGCTGGGCTCAAGGAGGCGGCTGGTGCGGCCTCGGCTGTCTCCGCCTTTGCGACGACCTCGGTGGGGGCGCAGGCCTCCTACGGGGACATTGCCGCAGTCGAGCAGCACTTCGGATAAGCACAGCCTGACGAGCGAGGCGAGAGAGCCGAGGTTGCTCGCGGTGGCAGCAGGATGCTGTGCGCCTCAAGGTTCCGGTGACAGGAGACTGGCCCGCCGGCCCGCGCCTCATTCGTCCTTGAACTGCTCGAGGTTCTCGGTGCGGGTGGCCGTCATCGGTGGCGCTGAGCCAGAAGGCGGGCTTGACCCCGTGGAGCCCTTCCCGTTGGGGACGTCCTGTTTGACGAGCAGTCCGTGGCCGGTGGATACGCCGCGTTCAAGAACGGTTTTTCCGGTGATGTCGATTGTCTTCTTGATGCTGGGATTGACGAGTTGCTGTTCAACTGCCTCCCGGGAGGGACTGAGTGACTTCCGCTCGTCCTCTGATGCCGCCTTCGAGCGTTGCTGAAAATCGCTGGCTGCTTTGGGGTTTGCGAACCGGCGGATCCAGCCGCCGGGGTAGACCGCAGTAGCCTCGGGAGACACTCTCGGTCGTGGACCCATCGATGCTGGTGAGGGAGATGGTCGTCAGCCAGCATCTATCGAAGCAGTTGTCTGGGAGGAGGTTGGGTGCGAGCATGAGGTTCTCGCCGGTGGCACCCACCAGCCTCTTTGTCGCTGGGGACGGAGGAGGGTCGAGCGCTCGTGTTTGTCAGGGAGAAGATGTTGATGGTTCCCTTCCCGGAGCCGGCCGGGAAGTAGTTCTGAGCCGTCTCGACGGCGAGGGTACTGTTGGTGAGGGCCTGCCCCAGGATGATCCTGGAGACTGTGTCGTCCCTGACCGTCTTGCCAGTCTTGGTGTCAAGGACAACGATATGCGTGCGTTGATCGGCTGCCGTCTCTCCCTGCCTGCTGCTCGGCGGGAAGGAGGATCAATGACAGGTGGTGTCCGTCAGGACTGACGACAGTGCTTCCCGTCGATGACCGTCCTGTGTGTTTATGAAGCGGATTTTGGGCGCTATTTCTGTATTCGGTTCTCTCTTGGTCGGCGACTTCGGGCTTGATGGAAACCGCCCACTGGAACTTATCGGTGGAAGGATCTCGACTCACCACGGTGGTCGTCAGTCCTCCGGAAGTGAAGCCCTATCCTTCCGGCTACGTCATGATGTGTTCATGGTGACGACGCCACTGGCGGTTGACAATGGTTCATTGTCCATGTTGCCACTTGAATCCTTAGGGTTGGCAACATCTGCTTTCTGCTCATTGAGGGAGGAGACGACGAGTCTTTGAGTGTCCTCCCAATGCTGCATGAACCGATGGTGAGCGCGAGCGTCACAGTTGCGGTGAGTGCTGACAGTCGCCGGAGCATGGAGGACGTGCGGGGACCCAGAGGATGTGCGACTCTCATTTCTGTCCTCCTGCGACCCGAAGATCCGATAGGTGTCTCGGCATCTCTGGCCGTCATTCTTTGCTCCGGCACTGCAGTGTCCGTAACCTATGCTAGTTGTGTTGAGGGTAACGATGGTGGCGCCAGGCGTCCGTATGGCCTTTACTCGTCTATAGGAGTCGACGCCTCTGGAGAATAGCGGCTGGGCCGGTGTGTTGAAGTAGTCTGCCAGTTCTCGGGGTGACTGGAATGTGGAACCAGGTGTGATGGGGATGGTGGTGCCGGGTGAGTCGTCACTGGGACGAATGACGAGTGTCGCGAAGGTGGAGCCGTCGTTGGCTGATACTCAACGATCCCAGTGCGCGCACTGGCGAGGCTCCGATCCCTGTGACGCCGGGGTGACTGTGCGAGTGGAGGGGTCGAAGACTGCCGCGGCCCGTGTATTTTCGTGGGGACGCTTGAAAGCTGCATCCGCAGTGATAACGGGGTAGGTGACGATGCTGTCTGAGAGGCGCGATGCCTCCGTATTGATCCCCGAGGTCGCTCCCTAAGGGAAAGGTCGTGGTGTCGGCGCTGTCGACCTTGGCCAGTGCATCCAGGCTGATCACCTCAGCCACAGGGTGCCCTGACAAATCGGTCTCGCCGGTGTAGCGGGCACCCCAGCCTTCGATGAAGGAACTGAAATTGTTGACGACCCTTCCTCGAAGGTAAATTCTGACAGGATTTGTTGAACTTCGACCTCGGCGGTGGGATCGTTCTGAGGGCAGACCGTAATGGTTATTGCCGCCTTCTTCACTCCGGACGGGGTAACTTCGGCAGTGTGGTCCTCGTCGTAGTCCAGGATGAATGAGGCGTGTCCGGCAGGACCGGAGTAGTACATGCCGGACCTCTCCGGGAGAGTCCACATCTTGGCCCCGTCGGTCAGTGAGAAGGCAGTATCCTCGTCGAGGACTGCGGAATCGGTCAGCTGAAGATCGCCGGCGGTACTCTGATGCTCGAAGACGATTCTGCCGGTCAGAGAATCGAAGACCAGGGTGATAGCGGCTTCGCCCTCTTGAGGAGATTCAACGAATCTGGGTAACTTGATTCGAGTGGCTACGTACTTCCTGTCAGGACTGGTGATGAGTCTAGGGCTGTCGGAGTACCTGTTGGGGGCGAATGTGACGTGCTTGCGCTCATGGCTCCACAGGACGCTGCCGTCCTTGGAGTTGAGCGCCATGATGCCGTCGTCGTTGAGGAAAAATGGGGCCGCCGGCGCCCGCGGCGGTGGTCAGCCCTCAGTGGAGGATATCTCCTTACTCCAGGAGGCCTTCGGCGCCAGCGACGTGGGTGGCGCCAGTGAGACGTCGGCGGTGGCCTTGGCGATGACATGGTGGACCGGGTTAATGAGTGCCCATGTTCCCGCGATGACGGAACCAAGTGTCAGTGCTGGGGCAATGACCAGGGGCCGCGAGGTACCTGCGCGTGCGGCGAGGTACCCGCACGCGCTCGTACCGGGGGAGTCCCTTGTCGGTCTTCTCTCCCGTCTTGCGCTGGAGAGGAGCCCAGCGGCTCGGGTCATCGGGATCGCTGCTACCTACCGCGGTGCTGCGCAGGTAGTGCAGGAGTGGTCCGATGCTCAGGAAGAGCGTGGCTGAGAGCGCCACTCCAGTCAGGGTAAGGAGGAACAGGACGGAGAATCCTGTCTCCTGGTAGGTGTCCCACCACGCCAGTATCAGGGATGCTGAGGTCATCACGCCCAGGGCCGCCATGATCGTGGTCAGGATCGTCACCAGGACGGGGCGCTTCTTGTCCCTTTAAGGTGAGGGACGGCCAGGCCAGTATCCCTCCGACGATCATGCAGATTGTCAGTGCTGAGACCTTGTCCGGGATCAGGTCGCCAGTACCAACGAACCCCCGGCGCAGCACCAGAGTGGTCACTGCGAACACGACGCCGCCGATGAGTCCGCCCCAGCGCAGGGCGCGCAGGGTGAGGACACCGCGCGGTGGGAAGGGTTCGCCCTCGCTGTCGCCGGTGTCGGTCGCGGCCCTGGCTGGCCTCAGTGGCATCGTGGTCGGCGCTGTCCTCGGTTCCCCCGTGTCCGGCTCTTTCGAGGTCTCGTCGCTGAAGGCGGTTGCGCCTGGCTGGTTGCCGGGATCGATGCCGGGCTGATCGGTGCCGTTGTCGTCGGTATCGGGTGTGGGAGGCATGAGCCCATTGTGATGACCCATCCGTGACTATGTCAGGTATTTGCAGAGGCCATCACTCGGATGGACGGGCCAGGTGGAGCGCTCCAGCGGGCTGGACTACTGGTGCTGCGTCGGTCGCTCCCAGTGCGGCGACGCTCTGGACAGAGGCGCCGGTGACTCTGTCCCCACGTGAGAGGCAGGTGCTCCAGGTGGCTTCACGCGGACTGTCCAACAGCCAGATCGATGCCGAGCTCTACATCACCGAGGCCGCCGTCAAGACCCATCTGCTGCGCGCCTACGCCACGCTCGGCGTCGACTCGCGCACGGCCGCCGTCACCGAGGCGCTGCGCCGTGGCCTGCTCGAGCTGGACTGAGCCGCGTCGCTGCGTCCCTGGCTCTTCACCTCGGCCGCGACCCCGCGAGTTCGTAGCGCGGGCACGCGTTCGAGGGCAGAGGGCGTGAACGCGAGACCTGCCCTGCGACTGCGACGGGGCGAGAGCAGGGCTCTGGTCGGCCGGGTCGGGCTGGTTGGCGAGGTGCCCTCATCCGTCGGGTGTTCCTCCTCCCACTGGGAGATCGTGGAGTTGAGGGTGGCCAGGAACTCCTCCTCGCCGATGGTGTTGAGCTTGAGGAACACCGCCTGACTGCCACCCAGAGTGATCCCGACGATGTGAACGTAGGGCCCGTCCTGGATAGCGGTGACGGACATTCCCACACGGTTGTTCCCCATCATGCTGAAGCGTTCGTAACCTCTGACCGCTATACCTCCGGCGGAGGTCCCCAGGTCCACAGCCGCCTCTGCGGAGGCCGAGCGGGATCGGCCCAGTACTCCGGCCTCAAGGAACGGGACCACCTCACTGAGCCTGTCCGACGACGGTCCGAGTGGTCGTTGCCATGGGTACTTTCCTTCTTGTCCTCGCTGGAACTGTCTCCGTGTCCACCAGGGTATGTGCGTGCGCCCAAGCCTGCGGCTCCGCATCTTGAGTCGACCCGGCTCAAGGCTTACTCACGCCTACCGCGAACAGGGGCATGGCCCAGGCGTCGGCCTGGTTAGCCTTGTCAGCACGTGCTCTCAGCGCCATCTCTCCCCGGCGCTGCGACATCCCTCGCCACCACCGGACGAGCGGTCCCGCACTGAGCGCGTGCCGAGGAGGAATTACTGATGTTTGAACGCTTTACCGACCGCGCCCGTCGCGTCGTCGTGCTCGCGCAGGACGAGGCGCGGGCCCTGAACCACAACTACATCGGCACCGAGCACCTCCTCCTCGGCCTCATCCACGAGGGCGAGGGGGTGGCTGCCAAGGCCCTGGAGTCCATGGACATCTCCCTGGACGCCGTGCAGCCAGGTCATTGAGATCATCGGCGAGGGGCAGTCCGCCCCACCGGTCACATCCCCTTCACGCCTCGCGGCAAGAAGGTCTTCGAGGCTCTCCATGCGTGAGGCCCTCCAGACTCGGACACAACTACATCGGGCACCGAGCACCTGCTGCTCGGCCTGCTGCGCGAGGGCGAGGGCGTGGCCGCCCAGGTCCTGACCAACCTCGGCGGGGACCTGTCCAGCGTGCCAGACCGTCATGCAGATGCTCTCCGGTTACGAGGGCAAGGGAGACCAGTCAACGCCGGCGGCCCCTCCAAGGAGGGCACGCCCTCGGGCAGCGCCATCCTGGACCAGTTCGGCCGCAACCTCACGGCCGCCGCCCGCGAGGGCAGCTGGACCCGGTCATCGGCCGCAAGAAGGAGATGGAGAGGGTCATGGAGTCCTCTCCCGGCGTACCAAGAACAACCCCGTCCTCATCGGGGAGCCGGGCGTGGGCAAGACCGCCGTCGTCGAGGGCCTGAGCCAGGCCATCGTCCACGGCGACGTCCCCGAGACCCTGCGGGACAAGCAGCTCTACTCCCTGGACATGGGCTCGCTCGTGGCCGGATCGCGCTACCGCGGCGACTTCGAGGAGCGCCTCAAGAAGGTCCTCAAGGAGGTGCGCACCCGCGGCGACATCGTCCTGTTCATCGACGAGATCCACACCCTCGTCGGTGCCGGCGCCGCCGAGGGCGCCGTCGACGCCGCCTCCATCCTCAAGCCCATGCTGGCCCGCGGCGAGCTCCAGACCATCGGGGCCACCACCCTGGACGAGTACCGCAAGATCGAGAAGGACGCCGCCCTGGAGCGCCGCTTCCAGCCGGTGACCGTCGACCAGCCCAGCATCGAGGAGACCATTGGGATCCTCACCGGCCTGCGAGACCGCTACGAGGCCTTCCACCGCATCGTCATCACCGACGAGGGCCATCGAGGCCGCCGCCAGCTCGCGGACCGCTACATCAACGACCGCTTCCCTGCCGGACAAGGCCATCGACCTGGTTGACGAGGCCGGCGCCCGCCTGCGCATCCGCCGCATGACGGCTCCGCCCGAGCCTGCGCGAGATCGACGAGCAGATCGCCCAGGTCAAGCGGGAGAAGGAGTCCGCCATCGACGACCAGGACTTCGAGCGCGCCGCCTCCCTGCGCGACGACGAGCGCCGCCTGGCCGATGAGCGGGCCGCCAAGGAGAAGGCCTGGAAGTCTGGCGACCTCGACCAGGTCGCCGAGGTCGATGAGGCACTCATCGCCGAGGTCCTGGCCATGTCCACCGGCATCCCGGTGGTCAAAGCGACCGAGGCCGAGTCCGCCAGGCTCCTCAACATGGAGGCCGAGGCCCACAAGCGCATCATCGGCCAGAACAAGGCCATCGAGGCCCTGTCGAAGTCGATCCGCCGCACCCGTGCCGGCCTGAAGGACTCCCAGCGCCCCGGCGGCTCCTTCATCTTCGCCGGCCCCACCGGTGTCGGTAAGACCGAGCTGGCCAAGGCCCTGGCGGAGTTCCTGTTCGACGACGAGGACGCCCTCATCCAGCTCGACATGTCCGAGTTCGCCGAGAAGCACACGGTCTCTCGCCTCTTCGGCGCCCCTCCCGGCTACGTCGGCTACGACGAGGGCGGACAGCTCACCGAGAAGGTGCGCCGCCGGCCCCTTCTCCGTGGTCCTGTTCGACGAGGTCGAGAAGGCCCACCCGGACATCTTCAACTCCTGCTGCAGATCCTGGAGGACGGACACCTCTCCGACGCCCAGGGCCGCGTGGTCGACTTCAAGAACACCGTCATCATCATGACCACCAACCTCGGCTCCAAGGACATCGGCAAGTCGGTGGCCACCGGCTTCCAGTCCACCGAGTCCGGTGCCATGGACTACGAGGAGATGAAGTCCCACGTCAACCGTGAGCTCAAGCAGCAGTTCCGGCCCGAGTTCCTCAACCGCGTCGACGACCCTCATCGTCTTCCCGCAGTGACCAAGGAGGAGGTGCGCCAGATCGTCGACCTCACGATCGTGCGCCTCGACAGCGCCTGGCCGAGCAGCAGATGACCATCCGAGCTGACCGAGGCCGCCAAGGATCTCCTGGCCGAGCGCGGCTTCGACCCGGTGCTCGGCGCCCGTCCGCTGCGCCGTGCCATCCAGCGCGACATCGAGGACGCCCTGAGCGAGAAGATCCTCTTCGGGGAGATCGAGCGGGGACAGAAGGTCATCGTCGACGCCGAGGGCGAGTCCATCCTGGGTGAGTTCATCTTCCGTGGCGAGCCCTGGGAGCAGGGCGAGGCCGAGGTCGCCGCGCTGCGTGAGGCCGAGGATGCTGCGGCCGGCGGTGGGGGAGGGGTCTCCAGCCCTCTGCGCATCTCCTCGACGCCGATCAGTCGCGACGGCGGCGCCTCACCGGCCGCTGAGCCCGGGCGCTGATCCCGGGGCCTTCAGACCGGGTCCTACTGAGGTCGCTGGGGCGCGAGTGCCGCCCCGGCGGCCTCAAGTCCCCTTATCAGTTCCATACGATGGGCCGCAACCCCAGCGGGGTTGCGGCCCATCGTTGTCGCTGCACGGCGGGCGCCTCGGCCTGCAAGACGCCTTGGTGTGAATCACGGGAGAGGAAGTGGGGCCGCATTGCCTCGGCCTCCATTTTTTTCCAGGTGGGGACCATTATCTTGGGGCGCAAGAGTTTGCGGGGTGTGGTTCGGAATTGTGAATATGCACGGGGTCTGAGGCTGCCGCCGTGAGAAGCAAGGGAATGAAAATTGAATGAAATCTGGGTGAAGCAAGAGAATGTTCTGGGAGTTTGGCTTGGCTGTCTCATGTCTGTCCTCTGCCGGATACAGTTGAGTGACGATCCGTCGAAAGTCGTCCCTCGGACATGGTCGGTCGGTGTCGTCACCCCGCGCAGCGCGGGGCCGTCTCAACCGTCTTAGCCCCTACTCGTCCTCACTGTCCGTACCTGTCCGCCCCTCATTCAGACCGCCGTGGCGCTCCTCGACCGCGGTGCCCGAATGTCCGGCTCGGATCGCCCGTGCGTGCTCACGGATTCTTGGTGCCGCTACTCCCATGACCCAACTCAGATACGAACCGCGACATTTCCACCAGCATCGTTTCCCGCGCCTGCGGACCGCTAACGCTGCTGCGACCCTGGGGGTCGTCGGCGTGGTGACAGCGGTGCTGCCCTGATCGGCTGGCCGGTGGAGGTCACCATCGGTGTTCTGGTCGTTACTGTCCTCATCGGCCTGGGGCTGGTCACGGCGCCACTCCACCCGGGCGCTCAAGCGGCGGCATCGCCCCGGGGCCCGCTGGCACTGGGCGCGGCGATGCTCCTGGGAATGTCCCCGGCGATCCTGCTGGGTCTGAGCCTTTCCCGTCGTCTCTCAGAAGATGGCCGCCAGCCAGATCGACGGAACCGGCCTGCCGGTCATCGTGCTGAGCGTGTCGGTGGCGGTGCCCTGGCTCAGCCAGATCATCGGCACCCGTCTACCGTCTCCTGGGTGACTCGATCGGACGGGGCCCTCGGGCTGTTCCTGGAGCGCTACTGCTCCATCTGGCCGGCACTGTTCCTGTGGGCGCTGGTCCCCACGGCACCGGAGATCCTCATCGTGGCCGCCGTGACCGGCTGGAACCTGCACGTCCTGGGCGTCCACACCGCCCCTGCTCCTCCCTGCACGTCGTCTTCGTCCAGTCGCTCATCGTCGCCGACGTCGCCGGACGACGCCGCCTGTGGTCGGTGGGTTGGCTCTGCTACGCCGTCGCACTCGTCGCCGAGCCCACCTGGTGGTACCTGCCTCCGCTGGTGGGAGCCTCAGTCGCCCTCCCGTCCATGGGGCGCTCCTGGGCAGGATTCTGCGGCCCCGCGGGTCGCCACCGGCATCCTCGTGCAGGACATGCTCCGCGGTGCGATCCTGGGGAGTGCTGTGGTCGGACAAGTTCTTCCTCTTCCTGGGTGCCGGTCGCGACTTCGACGTGGCGTTGGTCTACCTGTGCCTCCAGCCCGCCGTCGTCGCCTACTGCTACTACTCGCGGTCACAGCGCCGCGGGTCAACACCGAGATCGCCCTGTTCCAGACGGTCTCAAGCGTGAGGGCATGGCCAGCCTGCGCGATCGTGGGCGCACATTGCGACGGCTGCTGGACGCCAGCCCTCATTCGCGCCTGCGTCGTCGGGGTCGCCGGTGTCATCGTCGTCGTGTGCCCATGGCGCTCATGTCCCCCAGAGCAGGTCCCGCTGGTCCTCGAGGTGCCTCCCCTCGACCCTGTTCACGGTGCTGACGCTCCTGAGCCCACGAGATCGACCATGTCGGCGACTCGACCACCGCCCTGCTCCCGTCCGGCATCCACGTGGCGATCGCCGCGGCCCTCGCTGCTGAAGCCTGGCCGACGCCGTCGCCTCATCTGCCGCTGGCCGGCGTCGACCTGCGTGCTGTGCGCGCTGGGGCTGCTGCTCTACCGCAAAGCGGTGGGCCGCGCCCGAGTACCCTTCTTCTGGGAAAGGCCATGTCCTGGTGAGCTCGTCATCCTCCTTCCGCGCCCGCCTGGAGAGCCTTCCGCTGCGCTACTCGGCTCCTGCCGGCGGCTACGCCCCGATGCCCAGTCCCGACGACGCCCCCGGCATCGGCGACCGGGGCCAGGAGACCGGCCCCAGGATCAAGGTCGGCCCCGATGGTTACGGCGTCGTCGTCACCACGGGTGGGGCCAGCGCCCCGAGCGGTCCCTCGGCACCCAGCGCCGTCACTGCCCGCAGCGCGCACAGTGCCCCGGCTGCGCCCGAGGCCTCCAGAGGGTGGCGAGCCGATCACGACCGGCAACGGGTCGAGCCCTCAGCCGCGACGGCGTCGGCCGGCACTCCGACACAGGCCGATGCCGCGGCCCCCGCGTCCTCCAGGGCGGCGGCCGCCCACGCCACGCCCTCCTCCGAGCGGATCGGCCTCCACCCTGAGGTGCCCGCGGTGCCGATCTACGGCGTCGTGCAGACCCCGGCCCCAGCCGGCTACGGCCTGGTCCAGCTGCGGCCCAGGACCCCGGAGCCTCGCCTCCAGGCGATGCCCAGGTCCTGGACTCCTCGATCTTCGGGACCGTGCGTTCCGCCCTCGCGGCTTCAGCGGCCTCCCCGAGCCTGTCGCCCCTGCAAGGCCCGCTGCCTCCAAGGCCTGTGGCATCCCCGGCTCCCTGCGGCCTTCCCAAACCCACCGCCTCCCCGGATACCCCGGCTCGCGCCGTCGGCTCCCCGATGAGCCCTTCGCGGAGAGGGACGATGGGGCTGCCGGAGCCTCGCCCACCGCCGCCGGCCCCTTCCAGGAGACGGCATTCGATCCTGCCGGGCATACCGCCCCCGGTCACCGGCTCCGACGGTCCCGGCGCCTCCGACAACGAAAGCGCGAGAGGTTTTCTCGACCCCGTCGGCTCCCCCGCCATCGCCTGGGAGTCCGTGGCCTCGGCCGCCTCCCACGCCGCCGCCATTCCCCCGTCCCAGCAGACCGGCGAGGACGAGGAGGAGACGGAGGATGCCCGCTCGCGCGCGGCTGAGATCGCGCTGCCGCCCGAGGAGTCCGGAGCCGGGAGCCGGATCCCCAGGCCCTGCCCGACGGCGTCCTCGAGGACGGCGTGTACGTCGACGTCGACGTCGCCATCGTCATGGAGTCCACCTACCCCTCACCAAGGGCGGGGTCTCCGCGGTGGTCCACGACATCATCACCGGCAACCCGGACCTCACCTTCGGGATCATCCACATCACCTGGGACTCCCACCGCCGCCTCAAGGACCCCTACGGCATGCCGGACAATGTCGCCCGGGTGAAGGTCCTCTACCCGTCCATGGAGGAGCACCAGGAGGACTTCCTGCGCGCCCGCCCGCGCGACCTGCGCAGCGAACCGCCGCCAGCGCCGCGAGCCTGTCCCGGCGCATCCTGGGCGCCCTGCTCGCCCTGGCCCAGGACGGCCGGACCGAGCCTCTGTGGGGACATCATCAGCGAGGGCCTGAGCGCCCGCGTCGCTACCCGGTCTGGGCGATCCTGGGCACGCGCGAGTTCATGGCAGGCCTACCACGACATGATGCCGGACCTGGGGATGTCGATGACCGATATCTTCTGGTGCCTGCGCGACTTCTTCTCCTGGCCTACGCGGTCCTGGCAGAGCCGGTCCCGCGCGCCCAGGTTCACCACGCCCACACCACCGGCTACGCTATGCTGCTCGGCGTCAACGCCGCCCGTGAGCACGGCACCAAGGTGCTGCTGACCGAGCACAACCTCTACGTGCGCGACACCGTCAACACCCTCCTGGAACGCAGGCTGGACCTCAACGTCAGGCTCACCGACTACCGCACCTTCGACGTCACCGGGCGCGAGCGCATGTGATGGCCTGCTGGCTGGAGATGGGGCGCCTGTGCTACCCCCTACGCCTACGCCTCCACCTACCCTCTACCCGCGGGCCATCATCGAGGGCCAATGAGCCTCGGCGGCGACGCCGGGCGCGCCATCGTCATCCCCAACGGCATCGTCACCAGGGAGTTCGACGCCTCCCTACGCCGCCCGCCTGGCCGCCATCGAGGAGATCAAGAAGGAGGGCGCGGACAAGCACCTGTGGTAGCCTGGTGTACATCGCCCGCGTCGTACCCATCAAGGGGCTGCTGGACATGATCGACTCGGTGCGCCCCATGGTGGACCGGGGCCTGAACATCCACCTGGACGTGTGGGGCCCACCGAGCACATGCCCTCCTACTCGAGCAGTGCCTCACCCGCATCGTCGAGCAGGGCCTGGAGAGCGTCATCACCATCCGCGGCACCGTCAAGGTCCGTGATCTCCTGCCCGAGTTCGACCTGTCTCGTCCTGCTCAGCCTACAACGAGGGCCCGCCGGTCGTCTCCTGGAGACCATGGGGGCCGGCATCCCCACGGTGAGCACCGACGTCGGCGTCGTGCGCCCGTCGTCGAGGACATGATCGTCACCGACGACGGACAGACCTGGACCCCTGCGGCATCATCATCGAGCCCGGCGACCCCACCGTCATGGCGGACAAGGTCCAGGAGGTCATCAGCGACGTCGATCTCTACGAGCGCCTGAGCCTCAACGCCCGCGGCCGCGTGGAGGCGGCCTACGACCTGGTCAAGGTCAACGCCTCTGACAACAAGATTCACCGTCAGGGCGGTGCCGGCGAGCAGGCGGCACCCGCGCCGACCGAGGAGGAGCATGAGGAGCAGCACCGGCGGCGTCGGCGCCTGGATCCGTTACGGAAACCCGCTCTGAGCCCGAGCCTGGACTCGCGATCGCCCACTACCGGGCCGCGATCCTCCAGCCCTGGGAGACCGAGGCAGCAGCCCGCCCGCGAGGCGCGACCGGACATGACGGTCCCGCCTACCGGTGCCTGTCCTCCACGCGAGACTTCTGAGCTGGACCCATGCGCGCCTCCGGGCTGTCCTACCGCGAGGCCCTCCGCCGCGGTTGGCTCGCCAGGCGTGACAACGGCGACCTGGTCGAGTGGAGCACCCTACCCCGGCCACTTCCAGGCCCGGTGTGTGGACCCCGACTACCGCCGCCGCTGCGGAGGAGGTCACCCAGGCCACCGCCGGCACCGCCTTCGACGGCGTCATGGCGGACAACGACGTCTTCGACGACTACTACGGCCTGGACCTCCCCTGGACGGAATCGCCGACACCGCCGCCCTGCGCGCCGAGCCTGAACATCTTCGTGACCAGGCCGGTGCCGGGCCCAACAGCGTCGGCAAGATCCTCATCCCCAACGTGGCTGAGGCCCGCCGGGAACCCGCGCTGGGAGCGCCACTCGGCCTGGGGTGGTGGCTTCGACGAGTGCTGGCTGGGCTGGGGGACCATCACCTCTTCGATGAGGCCACGGCCTGGCCCAGATTCACGAGCCCGCGAGGGCCGGGCCTGTCCATCGTGCGCACGCCCGACGGCGGGGGCGGCGGCTCCATGTCCGGGTGCCCGCACGTCCCCGGCGTTTACGGGCTGGCGGCCTTCTGGGTCTTCGGGGAGGGGAGGGCGCCTACGGCCACCGGTCACGACGACTACTCGCGCACTCCCTGGTTCCCCGCCCTGGACGCCGACCTGGGACGCCCGCTGGGACGGCCCCGGAGGGCCTCGGGCGCCTGGGTGCGCGAGTTCGAGGGCGGCCTGGCCGCCGTCGTCCTCACCGGGAAGGGGAAGGCGAAGCTGGAGCTTCCCGCCGGCCTGGTCCTGCCTGGCCCACCGGGCGCCTGACGGCGAGCCCCTGTCCACCCGCATCACCCCTGCCGGGCCACACCGGTCTGCTGGCGCTGCGCCCCTAAGCCCCGGGGGCGGCCCGCGCGAGACTCATTAGGGACTAAGGTCTTGTCAAACGTCGGCCAGGTCGGGGAGATCATGGTGCTGCTTGCTCCCCTGAGAATCCCGCCGTCCCGCACAGCGTCCTCTCAGGCTTGAAGCGCGGCGTCCGCTTCTGGCGGTGCCGGTCACCCGCAGGGCTCAGGACAAGGACGACCTATGGCACAGACCTCCCAGAACGGCGCGGTGGATCTCGCGCATAAGCCCACGATGAGTACGGCCCAGATCCTGCTGATGAACGTCGGTTTCTTCGGCATCCAGTACCCTTCGGCATGCAGCAGAACATCATGTCGCCCATTTACCAGTTCCCCGGGCCTCCCCTGACGAGATTCGCCCATCCTCAACCTGGCCGGACCCGTCACCGGCCTGCTCATCCAGCCCTCATATCAGGGCGCTGTCGGACCGGACCTGGAGCGACAAGGCCGCCAAGCCCTTCTTCCTCACGCGGCGCCGCCGGCTGCTCCATCTTCCTGTTCCTCATGCCCTTCGTGACCGCCGTTGGATGGCGGTCCTGTGCCTGTGGCTGCTCGACGCCTCGAACAACACGGCCATGGAGCCTCACCGCGCCTTCTATCGCCGACCGCGTGCCTCGACAAGCGCGCTGCGGGGCTTCCTCGCCCAGTCCCTGTTCATCGGCGCCGGCTCGGCTCTGCCGGCGGCACCCTCGCCGTCCTGGAGAAGATCCTCAAGGGCGCCACCGCCGCGCATCCCCTACTGGGCGCGTTCGCTGGGGCCTCATGGCTCGCGTGTGCTCCATCGGCTCCGTGCTCATCTCGGTGCCTCCACCATGGAGCTCGCCCCACGCCGGAGGACCGCGCCGGTCTCGAGCGCAAGAAGAGGGAGGAGGGCCCTTCGGCTTCCTCAGCGATCACTCGGCGTCGCCATCGTCGAGATGCCCCGCGGCCCGAAGAAGATGGCCTCGTCTACACTCTCTTCCAGTGGTACGCCATGAACGTCTTCTGGCAGTACCGGCCTCATGTGCGCCATCGCCTCAGCTCGGCGTCGACGTCAATCAAAGAGGGCTACGCCGAGACCGATGCCTTCAGTGACGCCTCGCTTCGCCACCGGCCCTCACGGTCGTCTACTACATCGCCTGCACGATCGTGGCCTCTTCCTGGCGCGGCTGGCCAACAAGGTCGGCCCCAAGCACGTCCACACCGCGCGCCTCTTCCTGGCCGCCATCTGCCTCTACCTCGTTGACCCACATCGGCGGCCCTGACAACACGATCGGTCCTCTACCCGCCGATGATCGGCATTGGTGTGGGCCTCAACCGTGGGCATACCCTACGTTATGGCGTACCGAGATGATCCGCAAGGAGCGCCGAGGGCGTCTACAGGGCGTCATCGACTGATGATCGTCGTCCCCACTCCTTCAGACCCTCACCTTCGGCTTCATCTACAAGAACCTGCTCGGCAACCACCCTGTCAACGCCCTGCTCTTCGTCGCAGTCTTCCTCGTCATCGCCGGCCTGCTCATCGAGTGGATCGACACCGACAAGGACGCCGACCCGAGGGGTGCGCTGCCGCCATCGCCGCCACCGAGACTGCCGTCGCGCGATCGAGCGCATATGCCGCATGAAAGGATGACACTGCAGACCCACACCACTGTTGCCGCAGTCGGCAATCTTGAGGAGAACACCACGTCATCGACCGCGCCTGCGAGATGGCGTGTCTGTGCGATGCCACGTCCTTCTCGTAGCCGGCTACGACCCCGTCTCGCCCTGGACAAGGCCCGCGTCGCCGACACCGCGCAGGTCGCCGATGCGGGTCGCCGAGACCCGACTCACTGAGACGAGGCCTACGCCGTCGTCGAGAAGGCGCGTGATACCGCCGTTGAGCGCGGCGTCGGCCCTCGCCCAGGGCGTCGTCGTCGAGGAACGGCGGTCTCCGCGTCACCCTCGTCACCTTGGAGGCCGAGGCGGACCTCGTCGTCGTCGGCTCCATGGGCGTGGACCCCTGCTCGGTCGCATTTTCGGCGCCGTTCTGTCCAGGTGCTGCGCAAGGCGCAGTGCGACGTCTCTCGTCGTCGTTCCCTAGTCGCCGGATAGACGTCGACGCACGCGTCGGATCCGCGCGATCGGACTCGGCGGCGGATGCCCGCCACGCGGAAGTGTGGCGGGCATCCGCCGCCATGTTTTGAGGTTTCTTCGTGTGAGGGGCGTGGTCGGGGTGAGCGGGTGCCGGTGGTTTTCGGCGTCTCCGGGGTCCTGCGCGGTCGTACTCGGCGTCGCGTGTCGTCACTGCGGCGCGCGCGGTCGTACCCAGAGGGGCTCTGAGCTACGACCGCGCGGTTTACGTACGACCGCGTGCGCTGGGGGTACGACCACGCGTTTTAGTGTACGACCGTGGGATCGCGTACGACCACGCGAGACCCCGACAGGAAAAGTTCGCACAACCCCATCCCACGACACGAAGAACCCGTTTTGAGCAGCTGTCGTACCTCCTGCGATGTACGTGGGGCCGGGCTGGGCGCATGGTGGCGCTGCGTCTGCCTGGGTGGCCCCTGCGCCCCGACCTGGCCCAAAGGCCTGACGGTGAGTCCCTGTCCACCCCTCTCACCCTGCCGGGACACACCGCCTGCTGGCGCTGCCCTCAAGCCCCGGGGCCGGGCCGGCGCAGCCCTGTCGCGGCTGATGAGTCACGGCAACAGACTGAATACATAGAGTGCTTCGTGCGCCTGCGCGCACGGGAGTCCCTAGTCCCAAGAACCGAAAGAGGCAAGGATGCCGTACGTGTACCGCTTCAGCGAGGGTGACAAGGACCAGAAGGACCTCCTGGGAGGCAAGGAGCGAACCTGGCGAGATGACCGCCCGATCTCCCTCGTTCCCCCGGCTTCACCATCACCACCGACGCCCGCTGTGCCCACCTGGCCAGCGGCGAGGTCCCAGGCTCTCGGTCCAGGTCACCGCCGCCATGCGCGTGGGAGGAGGAGCCTGGGGCGAGCTCGGCGCCGCCGAGACCTCCTGCTCGTCTCGGTGCGAAGCGGTGCCAAGTCTCCATGCCCGGCATGATGGAGACCGTCCCCAACATCGGCCCTCACGCCTCCATCAAGGGCCTCACGCCGCCAGCGGTGACGAGCGCTTCGCCTGGGACTCCTACCGCCGCCTCAGTCCAGATGTTCGGCAAGACCGTCCTGACATCGACGGCGACCACTTCTACGCCCCTGGACGCGAAGGACGCGCGGGGCGTCTCCATGGACTACGAGATTCCCGTGGACGCCCTCCAGGGCCTGGAGAGCGAGGCTGCGTCGGCGAGCACGCGGGCATCGACTTCCCGCAGGACCCCTGCTCCCAGTCCCGGACATGGCCACCGAGGCCGTCTTCCGCCCTGAACACCGAGCGCGCCCACATCTACCGCCGCCGCGAGAAGATCCCGGCACGACCTGGCACCGCGGTCAACGTGTGCACCATGGTGTTCGGCAACATGGGGAGACTCGGCACGGCGTAGCTTTCACCCGTGACCCTCCACCGGGCGCACCGGCGTCTACGGCGACTACCCTGGGTCAACGCCCAGGGGCGAGGACGTCGTCGCCGGTATCCGCAACACCCCGTCCCGACCACTCGAGCGCCTGGACAAGGCCTCCTACGACGAGCCTGCGCGCCATCATGCGCGCCTGGACCCACTACCGCGACCGTGCGACATCGAGTTCACCATCGAGCGGCAATCGTGGATGCTCCAGACCCGAGTGCAAGGCACCGCGCGGCCGCCTTCCGCGTGGCCACACAGTCGTCGACGAGTTTCATCACCATGGACAGGCCCTCACGCGCGTCTCCGGCGAGCAAACACCCAGCCTGATGTTCCCGCAGTTCGACGACGACTCCAACCGTGACCTGCTCACCCTGTGCCATGCCCGCCTCCCGGGCGCCGCCGTGGGCTACATCGCCTCGACAACGATGAGGCCGTCTCTCGCGGCCGAGAGCGGGCGACTCATCCTCGTGCGCCGTGAGACCAACCCCGGACGACCTGCCCGGCATGGTCGGCCGCCGGCGTCCTCGACGGCCCCGGCGGCAAGACCAGCCACGCCGCCGTCGTCGCCCGCGGAATGGGAAGACCTGCGTGCGGCGCCGAGGCCCTCGAGGTCGACTCTGCCGCCAAGACCCCTGCGCATCGCAGGTAAACGCGAGGAGGTCACCAGCAGAGGACATTGCACATCGACGGCACCCACTCCGGCGAGGTCTTCCTCGCGAGGTGGGCGTCGTCGACTCGGTCATGACTCCACCCGCGCCGTGGCCTGGCTCGGAGGCGCTCGACGTGGCCGGCGCGACGACGACACTCATGAGCCTCGTCACCGCCGTGACCGGCTCATGGCCACGCCGATGAGCGTCCGTCTTCGAGGTGCGCGCTCAACGCCGACACCCCCGACGACGCCCGCACGCCATTCCACCGCGGCGCCCAGTGCGTGGCCGTGCCGCACCGAGCACATGCTGTTCCCATGAGCGCGCAGTCTGTCCAGAACCATCCTGGCCTCCTCCGACGCCGAGCGCGAGGCCGCCCTGGCAGCCCTCCCAAGCGTTGCAGAAGGGCGACTTCACCCAGATGCCGAGACGATGACCCGGCAAGCCCATGACGGTGCGCCTCATCGACCCGCTGCCGCTGCACGAGTTCCCTGCCGGACCCGACGGTCGGAGCATCAAGGTGGCCGTGGACCGCGTTTATGCGCGGCGAAATTTGACCGCGCCGACGAGGAGCCTCCCGCCGTGGTGCGCAAAGAACCACGAGTCACAACTGATGCTCGGCCTGCGCGGGTCCGCCTGCCGCTGACCATGCCGGGCCCTCATCAGAGCCCAGGTGCGTGCCATCGCCGAGGCCCGCCGCGAGCGCCTCAAGGCCGTGGCGGCACCCGCGCCCCGAGATCACGATCCCGCCCATCGGATCGGTGCGCGAGTTTCAAATGGTGCGCGAGCGCGTGGAGAACGTGCCGCAGGAGGTCTCCCAGCACGCCGCCACGCCTCGATTTCCGCGGCTGCATGATCGAGCCAGCGCGCGCTGTCACTGCCGCCTCACCGCCGCCGAGGAGGCCGACTTCTCTCCTCGGCACCGTCGCGACCTGACCCAGACCACGTGAGCTTCGCAGACGACGTCGAGGGCTCCTCTTCGTGCCGCCACGATCGACGACGGCATCTTCGTCTCTCCCTTCGAGACCATCGACGTCGACGGCGTGGGCGGCATGGTGCGCCTCGGGTGTCTGAGGACGGGTCGCCCACCAAGCCGACGATGAAGATGGTGCGGTGCAGCACGGCGGGGATCCTGAGTCCAGGCCCGGCTTCTTCCACCGTGTGGGCCTGAACTACGTCTCCCTGCTCTGCCCTTCCGT
>BNJT01001643.1_pt1 | contig 23150 bp, 47 predicted proteins | sample 8540491 | NCBI WGS metagenome assembly BNJT01 (sample SAMD00202455, study PRJDB9452) | human saliva metagenome | host: Homo sapiens | reverse complement strand
TAGTGTTAAGTGCATTTGAGTAACAGAACAGCAGTCTCCAGCAGCCATTCATCCTATCCTGTTCTATATTCTTTATTGAGTTGGCAGCATATATGTTTTGAAAATGATGTGTGGTGCAAATCCTACACATTTTTATCTATTCAGCTTTTATATAGTATCATACTTTTTGCTGCATCTGTTCAGCTTCAGTGTCTCCAGCTGCACTTTTTTCTTTTTCTCTGTTGGTTTTAAAGCAGAATATTATCCATGTTAATCCCTTCAATTGATGTAATGGCCATGAACCCTGAGTGTTATAATCAGCTTATCAAATGTTTCATCAAATTCTTCCCCTGTTTCCATATTAGCTACATGAACTTTTTCCCTTTTATATCAACATTTTTACATCATGTCCTCATTTTTGTATTAACATTTAATTCTTTCAATTTTTCAGGCGAACAGTAAAAATAATCCTTGAGGATCTTTAACTACTCCACCAACATATAATGTAATTCCACATGAAAGGAATGAAATATTGTCATTTCTTTTTCAAATACTGTTATCTCCATATCTGGCTTACCTTTTTCAAATTGAGTATTGCTGCCGTTCCGGCATGAGTACATCCAATTACAACTACTTTCATAATTCTTTTTATCTCTCCTTTTATGCGTTTTGTCTGTTTTTACTCCCGCAACATAGAACAGGAATAAATTCACATGTAAGTATACTACATTTTTCTATAAAATGTAAATACAAATAAATGAGAAATTAATAATTTTTATGAAATATTTTATAATGTTATTTTTAGTTTATAATTTTGAATATGCTATCTTTATCTTATCGTCGTAGGTTCTATTTGAAGTATTCTAAAACTTTCTATCCAATCCAAAAATTCTCTCCTTCTTGTGATTTTCTTATTTCAAATTTAAAACTATTATTCCTTTAATTCCCAATATCCATTATTTCACTACCTATATATTTTAAATTATTTATTTCTTTCATATGTCTTTCTATTGTACTTACTCCAATTTCATCAGCAATAGCTTGTCTTGTTATTTTATTATTCAATCTTATTTTTCTTTAATAATAGTAATAATTTTTCTTTATCGTGAGCGACATTTTCTCCACCAACTTTTTGTGTTGCAATTTTCTTTAACGGTATAATCGTTCTGAATATGTTTCCTTTATTCTCTCATAAATTCCCATTACTATTTTTACAGCCACAAAAATCATAAGCTTTTCATCAGAAGTCCCCTTAAAAGGTACACACGACCAGTTACAATAGCAAGTCAAAACCTTTAATCCTGCACATTCCAGGTCTTTTACAACTTGTTCGTAGTTTCTAAATTGTAATTTCTGCTTAATATACACTTTTTGATTATGATTGAGAAATTCGTTGTGAATATGCATAGTGACAACTCCATTTCATCAGGCGGTTCAATAATAGTTGTCTCACAAAGTTTTCCAGCTGGAGTATCACGAATTTCATTTTCCTGATGCCACTCTTTCCAGGCCTTGGCTTTAGGATTACGTGTTTCAAATGCAAGCATTCCACCTTCTTTTAATTCTTTTGCAATGTGCTGTAATGTATCATACCAATCATTTCCAATTATATGCATTACGACATTCCCTGTCATAAAAATAAAATCCGCAAAATTAACAGGAAATTTTATCTCCTGTTCCTTCTATCCAGGTAACCTTTCTTCCATTTTAAGCGATTTTTGCTATTTCCAGCATTGCATGTGCAGGATCAATTCTGATTATATCACGCTCTTGAGATACAAGTGTTATTGTGAAAATTCCAGTTCCACAACCAAGATCAACAATGGATTTTGCACCATTATCATCTGCAAGTTTCCTATAAAAATCATGGTCAGGGACCATTCGGATTATCATAATCATATATTGATGCGAATAATTCATTATCGTAATCACTATAATTGCAGTTCATAATTTCTCCAATTAAAAATATATTTCATATTTTCTGGAACCGTTATTAAATCTAAAATTACCAGTTAAACTCTTCAATTATTTTTGACCTGCAATTTTTCTGATGGGCCTTAATTTTCTTGATAGTCCAGTCATAATGACTTGAAGTTCCACTCACAAAATATGAGCCAAGCACTACTCCTCCAAACCCATTTATATACATCTTTGAAAACAATTCTTCGTTTGTAAATGTATCGGCTAGCTCTAAAACTTCTTTATGTGAGTTGCTTTAGCATTTCTTTTGCTTCCTCTAAGTTTGTATTCTGATGTTTTTCCCAAAAACTCAACATTCAAATCACCATAAGTTTTCCAGTTATATGGTTTAGGGATAAATGGCTTTTCTTCTCCATTCTGATTGGAATTTATCCAATTTAAAATTAACTGGTGCCATTCATAAAGATGAATGGTATATCCTTTAAATTTTTATCTCTTTTCCAATGAGCTTCCTTCTTCTTTTTCATCCTTTGAAAAATCAAAAGGTGCATTCAATTCTTCGTCAGACATTTTTAAAATAATTGTATTCAGTTTCTCGTAATTTTCTTTTAGCAGTTACCATTAAACTCCTCTTGTTTTTGGTCTTGGCATGGTAATTCCATCCTTTCTTAAAGAGTATTTTTAAGTGTTCTTTTTAACATTTTCAAATTTATATTCAGTATAAATTATATGAAATTTTTCAATATTATATTAACAAATGTGATATATATTTTTATAAATAGAAAAAGTAATGGAATCTTAAAATTAGACTGATTCTAAAGCTATTTCATATCATCAATCATATCTAATACAATACCTATTTCTTTATAAACTGATATAGTATCTAAGAAATCAACATCTTTAACATATGGGTTATTCTGTGTATATTTTTCCATAGAATTTCCATCATTTTTACTTTCTTGGAATAGCTCTAATATTTCTCTATATTGTAAAACTGTCTCAAAAGAACCTCTATGTTTACTTGTTTTCTATTGCATTTCTTAGTATATTTTTATCAATTTTATCTTTATAAATATTATATAACATATACAAATCATAAAAATCTCTTGCCCTTGTTGTGGTAACATTCCTACTTGAAATAGTTTCAAATTTTTCAGCTAGAATAGTTTCTATCGTATAGGTCATAACCTGTATTGTACCTTCTTCTAAAATTTTGAGTAAGAATAATTCATTTCCTTGGAGTAATAACATCACCTGTTGTTATATCTATATTTAAGTTGGTATTGACTTTTCCAAAAACACAGGATACACTCGCACAAAAATCTTCATACACATCTTTTTGTCTGATTGGTGATAATTTAATCAGCTTATATTCAATATCTGAATCAATTTCAATTTCTAATATTTCATCTAAAATTTTTGAAATGGTTGCTCTCACTCAGTGGGATACCTCTAATCGTGGTATCCATATCCATCGTACTACGCATATCTACACCTATAAGAGAAGAATGAGAAGTCCACTTTTTCAATATAAAGTTTTTACTATATTTTGATTTAGAGAGTTTTTCAAGTATTCCTTCAAACAAACACATTTGAAGCAAGGAATTAGGGTTGATTCCTGTTTTTAGATATATTTCTAATTGCTCCTTTTATTTGTTCTGACGTTTTCACAGCAACACCTCCGAATATTGTTTTTAAAGCATGTTCCATATTCATCTTAATAGCATATTTCGATAGTTTTAATAAATTTTTCTCCTTGCTCGCAAAGTAAGACTTTATCACTTCACTAAACACTCTGTGAATCTATTCTGTCTTTATCTTTGATAATATCAAGTATAGTTCTTTCTTTGTCATACACTGATATTTTTCTACCAAAGGGACTATAATGTTTATTTTCCCAATCTCATAATAATCTTTTTACATACTTAAAAATTATATTATCCCTTGCTGATTTAACTCTACTAACATTATCTCCTATTTTTACAGTCATTACATAGATAAGAGGCATACGTGTCGATAAACCTTGTAAATATGCTGATGTTTCGTGGAGAAAAATACCTTTTGGTACTCTATATGAAAAAGTAAAGATATTCATCAATATTTTTCATTTGGAAGTGCATAAAGTCCTTTTTGTTATAAGTTCCTTTTTATAGTTAATTCTTTTTAGTACATCTTTATGAATACCAAGATTCATAACTCTTTAGTAGTTATAATTCCATTATTTTCTTTTTATTTTTCTAATTAGGAGTTCACGTTTTTAATTTCCAACACCACCTTTTTGTTCTTAAATTATATTATTTATAAGAACAAAAGTCAACAACTAAGAAAAAATCGTAAAAAGTCTTTTTCACTATTACACTTTTTGTATAACCCCCATAACCTCCACATGATTTGTCTGGTCGGGAAACATATCTACAGCTGATATCTTTTCCAGTCTGTATCCGTTCTCAATCAGAAACTTTTGTATCCCTTTGCAAAAGTCGCAGGATTACATGAAATATATACTATTTTCTGATTTTGTTCTTTATAACACTTCTTAGAGCCTTTTCGTCTATTCCCTTCTTGGAGTGATCAAATATTATCGCTTCAGCCTTTTTCATTTTTAGTAATTCAGGCAGTACTTTTTCAACTTTTCCATTTATAAATTCTACGTTATCAATTTTATTTTTCAATGGCAGTTTCCTTTGCCGCAGTAACTGAACTTTCTACACTTTCTATTCCTATTGACTTTTTTAACCTTAGATGAAAGAGCCATTGCTATTGTTCCTGTACCTGAAAAATGCATCAATTACTGTATTATTTCTGCTTTCTCCTAAAAATTTCCATTGCCTTGTCATAAAAGCTTTATTGCCTGTGATTTATTAATCTGAAAAGAAAGAATCTGGATATATGTTAAACTTTATACCTTCAATTTCCTCTTTTAAATATTCATCTCCAAATATATGCCTTGTATCTTCTCCAAGAATAACATTGTTCTGCTCTGTTTTCACTGAAATATACACTGATTTTATAAAACTCATTTTCACTGTACAGTTTTTCAAGAACCTTCACTAACTGCTTATATTGGGATTTTTACTTACAACAATTATAAGCATAACTTCATCATTGTTTCTTACTATGACATGCTTCAAAAATCCTGAATCTGTAATTTCATTATAAACTTTAAATTCATTTTTAGTTCCTGCATAGCTATTTATTTCTTTCAGAAAACTTATTTATCATTTCTTCAGCAATTTTTGACTTCAGAAGGCTTTCCTTTTGCAGAAAACACATTGTGGGATTTTCTGAATAAAAATCTCTGTTAAAATCTTTCCATCTTTCTTAAATAAAGGTTCTGAAGTTTTATTCCTATAATTTGTTTTAATTTCACTTCCGATAATATTTTCTATATCAACGTTTTCAAGATTTATACCTCCTATTTTTCCAGAACTTCCTTCAGCATCTGATTTTTATACTCAAGCTGCTTATCATATTTAAGCATTCCAAAATCACAACTCGTCAAAGTCTTCAAACTCACTTTTGAAGTATCTTCTATTCTGTCTTTTTCCAGGCTTTATTATTTTTGTAATAAGCTCCTCTGGCATAGGATTTTTCACTGAAATTATTTCTAATTTCAAGTATATCTCCGGGAACACTCATCGGTACAAATACGGTAAATCCAGTCAACTCTTCCCAGTCCTTCCCCACCGAATACTATTTTTCTATTTCAATCTCCAGTTTCTGCCCTATTTCATAATTATTTTTATATTATCCATTATTTTACCTCTTTTATAAATTTATTATTTATTTTCTATTTTAAAAATTCAAGTATGTTTTTCAGCTGTATTCCCATTCCAATTTTCAGACTTTCCTCATCAATATTGAATTTAGGGGTGATGCAGTCCATAAATCAATCCTTTTTCTTCATTTTTGTTCCCAGCCTGAAAAAGTTCCTTTAATTTTTATTCAGGAAATAGCTTACATCTCTACATCCATTCTGGCTTCACTAATTATTTCAAGACTTTCCTTTCCATAAAGATCTACAACATTTTCTTCCAGAATTTTAGTAATCTCTTCGTTATTAATAACTGGAGCATATCCTTCCCTTATGTTTACATCAATGTTTCCTCCAAGGCCTTCTACAAATTTAGGTAAATCCCTTTTCATTGTTTCTATTATGAAGAAACGTATTTCCTGCGACATTGTTCCTAATAGTTCCACGCATTTCCACCTTGTCGCAGACTACATTTTCCGCTTCACCGCCTTTTAAATGATCCGACTGTAATAACAGCTTCTTCTCTTGGGTCAATTCTTCTGCTTACAATAGACTGCAGAAATTCAAGAACCTTTTGCTCCTATCAGTATCGCATCCACTCCCTTATGCGGTAGTGCCGCATGTGAAGAAACTCCATTTACTGTCAGTTTAAACATTGCAGAAGTTGCATGGGCCTTGCCATATCTTACTCCTATTTTCCCTAGTTCAATCTCAGGTGCCATGTGAAGTGCAAAGAAAGCATCTATCTTTTTATCTGCATCCCCTTTAAATTTCAATGCCCCGGCTTTTATCATTCTGTCAGCTCCTCCATCTGTTTCTTCATAGCTGGCTGAAAGAAAAATCTCACTGTTCCATGCCATTTATCCCTGTTGTCAGCTAAAATTTTTGCTACTCCCATTTGTATTGTCATATGGGCATCATGTCCGCAGGCATGCATTTTTCCATCTGTCTTTGACTTGTATTCCACATCATTTTCCTCAAATATAGGTAATGCATCTATATCTGCCCTTGTAGCCACTGTTTTTTCCTTCTCCGTTATAGATTGTCGCCACAATTCCTGTATTTATAATTTCTTCATATTCTATTCTGTTATTATTTAGAAATTCCTTTATTGTTTTTACTTGTTTCAAATTCTTCATCTCCCAGTTCAGGATTCATATGTATTTTTCTTCTTTATTTTCACCATTTCATCGTATATTTTTCCGTATTTTCCTTTATAAATTCATTTATTTCATTTGAGTTCATTATTTTCACCTTTCATTTAGATTCCTGTCATTTCAGGTTTGAATTAATCAATCTTAAGTGTTATAATCATTATAAGAAAAATAATGAATAAAGCAATAAAAATTATTCTGAAAGGAACATTTATGAAACTGATAAAAAGTAGAAAAACCGAGAAATCTTATGAATATATATAGACTTTATCTGAAACCTTTCCTAAAAACGAGGAGAAAACCTTTTCCCTCATTCTTCCTCAAACAATGGAGAGGGACAACCGAAGTTCTCTCAATAAGAAATAGCAAGGGAGAATTTCTTGGACTTGCAATTACGGCACTGCAGAATAATCTTGCCCTGATAGCCTACTTTGCCGTCTCCAGAAAAAAGAGGAACAGGAATAGGTTCTAAGGCTTTACAGTTACTAAAGGGAACGTTATTCTGATAAAAATCTTTCTTGAAATAGAAAATACTGAAACAGAATCTCAAAAATAAGGAAGAAAGGAAAAGAGAAAATTTCTATCTGAAAAATGGAATGCTGGAAATGCCCTTCATAATAAACTTTTTGGGACTGAAATGGAAGTTCTGACATATAATTCGCCTGTTACTTTTGAAGAATACCATTCCATCTACAAAAAGGAATTTGGAAAAATTATAAGCAGAAAAGTCAGTTTTGTAAAAATAAAAACTTAGGAGAAAATAGTATGCATAATTTATCTAATATATATTATTCATTTAGTATTCTCATTTTTAAGATGCTAGTAATAACAGCTTTTCTTAGTGTGGACTATATGAAAAATAAATAACACTGTCTCAAAACTGAAAAATAATGCAAAAATTATATTTATGAATTATTTATAATTTTCACAATTCAAAACAGGAAATGAATTTAGAAAAAGTCAACAGCTTGATTTTTCAGGTGAATTTTGACTTTTCTTTATGAATGACTGTTTTGTATAAGGAAATTTTAGTAAATGAATAAATATAGTTTTCATGTATTTTTCTAAATTCTTGAGACAGCCTCTTTTATTTTAAATATTATCTATCCTACTATTCCAACTCCATTTTCAAATACTTCTATTTCACTCCTATTCTTTTAAATTTTTCTGATGCAAAAATCATTGTCCAATCCAAGTCTATATTTTTCAATACTGTTTTATTGTTATAGTTTATTTCAAATAAATATTCTTCAATCACAAACTTTGTTTCCGTTCCTTCTTTTCAAAATCAATTACCAGTGTTACTATGATATTATTTATCTCAGTTTTACTGTATCCTATTTTATTTGTCAGATATTTCAGTATATTTTTGCTTTATTGTTTTTCAAGTCCTTCTTCTATTTCACTTCTTGATTTTTGTTAAATTATTTTTTCATAACTGCCTTATCCAAAAATATCAATTTTTATCTCCTTTTCCATATTTCAACAGAAAAATAAAATTCCCATCAAATTTGTTTCTTATTGCGTTTTTTCTTCCATATATTCTCAAAAAGCTTACTTCTGTACTTTCTATTTTTCCGTTTTTATCATATCTTTTATTTCTTCAAATTTTCTTGTAGTTTCTCTTCCACTTTATCTTCTGTATATATAAATCCTGTAGTCTTTATAGCATTTTCCGAAAGTCCAAAATAATATTCACGTCCCTGAAAATACCAGTAGCAGCATTTTTACAAGAGTGATATAGGACTGCTTAAATCAGTCATAATCGAAGTCAGAAATAGTTCCAGGTGCTAATTTTATCTTCATTCTGTCCAGAAGATATTGCAAATATTTTATTTTCCTGAGCTGCATTCAGAATACCTATTCCACTTCCACCTGCATCATGAAAAATCACTCCTGTTCTATATTTTATCATTTCTTCTGCTTTCTTTTTCCTCCGAAATGTCAAAACGTGGACTTTCCCTTCAACATAGGCACTTACAGTAACAAGTTTTTCATTTATATATTTAGCTCCCTGCTTAAATCCTTTCTCATATTTTCTTACATTTGGAGTCTAGTGCTGAACCTATAACGTCCACAGAATAGGTTTTTAGTTGTCATCGCTGCCAGTGCTCCGAAAGAAATCACTCCTTCTTCCTCTCTAAATAGAATAGTTGCTACATTTGGAAGTTTTTCATCCATAGGAGAATAAGTTACAACAAACTTCTGTTTTGGAAATTCTTTTTGCAATAACTGCTACCCTGGTCTCATTTCTTCTAGGTATTCCTATTATAAGATCATATTTTTCACTTTTTGCCAGCGATCTCAGCTGATATTCAATATCAATTACAGATATTCTTTGTGTAAATTCCTTTAAATTTCTATTCCAAAATCCTTTTTGCTTTCATAAGTCCCTCATAAGCAAAATCATTCCTATTTGTTATCCCCTTTTCCTCTTACAGAATAAATAACAGCAATATTAAGCTGTTTTTACTTTAGATGTACCAAATGTAAAAATGAACACAATAGCAATATAACTAAAAGTAATCTGTTTTTCATATAAATCCTCCTTATTTTTAATTTTTAAATATAGTAACTAAACATTTAAAATGTATGCAGAACCATATACAGCACGGATTTTCACTAGTATAGCCCACTCCTATGTCTTTCCATTTTTCAATGAAATAATGTATCTCCAGCTTTCATTTCAACTTTTTATCGTTAAATTCAATAATTGCAGTACCTTTGAAGCAGGACAACATATTCCTTCCTTTCCTGTATCATCCAGTCGGAAACCTGTCCAGTTGAAATTATTCTTTCAATCTTTACATCCTCATTTTCCTTTAAAATATCAATAATTTCATCTTCTTTTTATGCCCGGTAATTTTTCTATTTCAAATATGTTCATGAACCACCTCTTACAGAATTTTCTATTTTTCTTAGTAATTCTGACTATTTCATTTTTATTATAACATAATTTCCTTAATTCTTTTCTTTATTTCATTCTATTAAAAATGAAATTCTGTAATATCGTTAAAAAGACCACCTCAAAAATATACATTCCAAGATGATCCTTTTTATATGAATAATAATTTAAAAGTTTGTCTATAAATCATGTCATCAAAAAAATATCTGTATGCATGATTAATAAATTGCCCTGAAACCTATTCCTCTTATGTTCTTTTCCTTTCGTATCGTAGCCCTCCATTAACTGTTACTCCAAATCTCTGGTTCTCTACTCCAATATTTAAGTCAGCCTTGAAGTTGCCTCTTCTGTCATCCTTCTCTGAAGGTATGTTGAACCAGTCCGCATTCGTGTAATTCACCCTTGCCTTGTTGCCTACATTACCTACTTTCCCAGCTCATTTTCATAACCAAGTCCTAATGTCGTTACAAATGTAGTCTTAACTGCCATTGGCTGTCTATATGTAAACTCAACTCCTAATTCAGGTCGTATCGAATAATAGTCGTTACCTTTCACTTCAAGTCTTACTTCTCCTGTCTTCTCTTCTATATCTCCTGTTCTTCCATATTCCAGCTTCAGGCTTCCATATGGTCTTATGCTCGTTCTCTCGCTTGTTCTTATGTTATATCCAAGCTCATTCTTTAATGCAACCCCATATGAATTATATATCGACTTCTGCATTGAATATCTCATCAACTACAAGATATTTTCTGTGCATGTCGTTTCTTGTACATATCCTTCACCTGATACCGTCCACTGAAGACTTCCATTATGGTCTGATGCCGGTGACATAGTCTTGAAAATTCCAAGTTTAAGCATTGTCTGGTCTTCTTTTCGATCTTCCTATATCCTTGAACTTGAATCTGTTATGCACTGCTCCCGCATACCATCCTGATGAATTTCCTAACTTAACTGTCTCATCTTCATGTAAGTATGCAAATCCATATGCATTGCTTGTGTAATCTATTACTCCTGCTGTATCAGTACTGTACTCGTCCCTCATTCCAAATGCCTTTTATCTTGTTGGACTGTTTTGACTTGGTATCCCATTCCTTCTTAAGATGTGTAAATTCCTTCTCAAGAAGTCTTCCTGTACCATATATTCTCTGCTGAGTGTTCGCATACTGGTGTCCCATCATTTCATCATATGCCTGAGTAAGAAGCGCCTGTTCGTTCTTTCCTATGCTGTTAAGCTTGTTGAACAGCTGTTTCTCCCTTGTTCCGACTGCTTCCACTCCATATCTCTGCTCAAGTCCGTCTGCAAAGTTCCATGCATTTCTCACCTTCGATACAAAGTCCGTATATGGTATTTTTGCCATTATAGCTTCTTCAGGATATCCGCTTGCTCCTGCTAATGGTTTTACATTCCATGTAAGAGATCCTGAAATGGCATTTAATGTCTGTCCAGTTGTTCCAGTCAACTGCGTATATAAGGTGCTAGCATAAGGTCCTAATACATTTCTTCCTATTTTTATTGCCTTACTTGTTGACAATTCTGCAGCTTCTGCTCCTATTATCAGGTCATTTTCTACACTTGGATTAAATCCGTCTCACCCAGTTGATAGGATTGGTTCTTCCAAGAGTATCCACATAAATTCTACATTTGAGAACCCATAATTTCCTGCAAGAGGACTTATTACTGAAGTCAAATCATGAACAGGTACAATATTACCGTTAATTGTCACAACCCCTGTAGGGAGATATGCTTGTTCCTCCTGCAGAAGTTCCAACATTATTATTTACATTAAGATCTTCCTTGTGTGAAATTGCACCATTTCCTGCATTTTACTGCTGCACCAATCTCTGAAGCATTTAAAGGATTTCCATTTTCATCCTTGGCATTTTTAAATCTGACTCCTGCAGATCCTACCCCTGATATATTAATAGTACCATAATTTTTATAACTCCGTTCCTTACTATATTCCATAGGAACTTCTTGCATCTATGTCTATTAATCCATGATTTTCAAGTGTTGCACTCATTTAAAACTGCTATTCCTATCAAATCACTTTTCTGAGCATCTCCACCATATCTTCCAGATCTTATAACTCCTGTTGCTCCTACATATCCTGTTGCAGTGTCACTCAGATACATTCCATATGCCCTCTTAATTCTCCTGAAGATGACATATCTATTGTTCCATAATTTTCTGCTCTTGATCCTGCTCCTTCTGCAAACATTCCTATCCCATAAGTTTCCAGTTACATTTATTGTATGTCCTGCTGCATTTTACAACTTTTCTCCATTTTTTAGCCGCCATACCTATTGAATAATAATTCTGTAATATGTCTGATCCACCTACTGTTATATTACCTTCATTATACACTGTTCCGTTAGTTTCAGCATAAGCTCCTACATTTCCCACTCCATTGGAAAAATTAACTTGTCCCCTGTTTCTTATAACTGCATCATTAACAGCGTAAAAGCTGTACTTCTTTCTGCACCCGGTTTTAAATTAACTGTAGTTTTCACTCATAACTGAACCTCATGCTCCTGCTTTATAAAGGTATACACTTTCTGTTCCCATGTTGATGTTAGAACCTGCAGCTCCAGTATAATTGTTCGTTCCATTACCTAATATTGCAAATCCGAATGAATTATCTCCTATATTTATATCTGAAGAATTATTAACAATTTGAAGCATTGTTATCTCCAAATACTGCTACAGCAGAATTTCCTGTATTTATTGTTCCATTTATAACTGTAGTTCCTGCTTTTTGTATATTCCCAGTCCTCATTTCCACAGTTACAGGAGCAGAAGATGTAACGGTTCCATCTCAGAATAAATTCCAAGAGACTTGTTTCCTACATTTATTAATCCACTCAGATGATTTACTGCCTGCATTTGGAGCATATATTGCTATTCCAGGATCGTTTTATCTGAAGAATCACCTCATTGTTATATTTCCATTATTTGTTATTGTTACAGGTGAATTACCGTACACGTGCATTCTTATGGATTTATCTCCCATTAAAGTCATTGTTTTTATTTGAAACAACATTTTCGTTTGTATATATACCTTTTCCAGTCTGTCCATTTTTACAGTTTCTATATTACCCCCATTATTGGCGTTTATAACTGCTCCATCTGAATATATACCTACTCCGTTACTTCCTATTCTAATTAGAGATCCATTGTCAGTTATTGTTCCTGTTTTAGAAACACGGTTTCTTAATCTGCGAAAATACCCCTATTCCACCTGCTCCTGATGACATATCTCATTGATGAACCGTTTTCCAGTAGGATTGAATTAGGACCAAATGCTCCTGCTATATTTTCACTTTCATCATCTACAGCAAGTATACCTATAGCAGAACTGTTTCCAACAGATTTTATACTACCTTTATTTACTAGTGTCTATTCCCCTGTTTCCATTTGAAGGCACTTCCCTAGGTGTATCAGTCGTCCAAGGTAATTTATTCCTGCTATTCCTACTCCGCTGTTTCCTATTTCAATTGTTCCACTTGTTTCATCTCTGAGCCAATGTTCCATTTGAACCAATTATTGCCGTTGAATTATCTCCTGTTGTTTTTCAAAGTACTGTTATTATTTATTTTCATGAAATTCTCCAACAATTCCTGCCATTCCAGTACCTGTTAATTTATTGTACCGTTATTTGTCAATTTAACTTTATCTCTTAAAGAATCGGAATTCGACTGAGCTATTGCCGCTTTTGACTTTTTAACTTTTTCAATACTTGTATCTGCTGTTGTTAATGCTCCCTGAACCTTTTATTGACCTTCCATTTAGCAGAGTTATGCTTGGAAGATGAAAATTCTGAATTTAAATATCTGTCATTTTATCATCTAAATTGAATCCATATCCATTTGTAAATTTACTTTTTGTTGATTTTTGTAGTTATATAGTTACCTGAATTTCCTTTTATAACGACTCGAGGTGCTATTTCATAATCTCCTGTTACATTTGAAGAAGGAACAGGTACGTTTGAGAGTAAAAGAGGTGTAGTTCCGTCTCCTTCTATGACACTCAATGTTGCTCCATCCTGTAATGTCAGATATATTTTTCCTGTACTTTCCACCTTTAACTACCTGATTCATTAAGTTTTTCATTTTTAAAATAGAAGGCGTATCTCCACGCTTTATTGTAGCTGTGTTATTTCCGGTCAGTTCAAGCTGTGAATAATCTGTACCATGTTTTTATACCATAGAATAATAGACCATTTTCATTAACTTCCATATTTGTCATATTATTCAGCTTTATATCTGAACCACCATTTGCATATAATCCGACACTTCCTTTACCGCCACTTTTAAACTTCCATTATTTAATGTTGTTGAAGCTAATCTTTGAATATCCTGTCACATTTCCTAAATGATCAAGTGTTGGAATTCCTGCAGCTAAACTCCTACATCTCCTGAAATATTGATTTCTCCACCATTCATTGTATAATTTCTTCCGTTATTATACACTCCAAATGGAATTATCTCCGGTCATTTTTATATTACTGTTATTACTTGTTCCTGAACTTTCCTCTTTTTGCTGCTCCTCTTACTCCTTCACCTTCTACAACCAGTCCAATAGAATTTTTGTATTTACTGTAAGATCTGCATTATTTTCAAATTTTCCACCCCTTATATGCCATAAGTCCCAGCATATTGTATCCTGTATTTGCTGCTGTCCCTATAGTTATAGCTTTTGAATACTTTTTACGGGATTATTTTACATCAAGATTACTTCCTGATGGTGCTCCCGTTACAACACTGTTAACACTTCCATTTGCAAGCATAACAATATTATACATATCATTACCTGAAGTATCTTTATTTCTATTTTTCCATAGCTGTTAGCAATAAAATTATCCTTTGCAAGATCAATTCCATATTTATCCGTTCTGAATAAAAACTCCACCTTTTGCATCCTTTTTGAAAAATCTATAGACTGCACATGTGAATCTGTTATTACAAAAGTCATTTTTAGATCTTGCAAGTCCTGGCATAAAGTTATTCAGATCATACTTAGTTCCTTGCATATAATCAGATTTTCTTAATAAACCCACATTTTCTTTTTCCGTTAACAAAGATGTTAAGATTATATATGTTTCCTATAGGATCAGTATCCGGGTCTTGAGACTAAATATGTCTTTGCTCCATCCACAGGCTGACTTCCCAGTTCTCCTTTATGATATCTACGAACTCTATCTGAACCTGTTATTAATTTCGATATAGACACTCCTACATTGTGACTACCATTTACTGTTATTCCTTTTGAAGCCAATGTATTCAAACTTCCATCTATGACTGTTTCATCATAGTATATTTGTGAGTTATCAGCATCTTTAAAAATATATAGGTACTCTTAACCCATAACTTCCCTGAATTCCTGATATACTCCTCCATCAGGATCTTCACTATTTAACTCTATATCCCCTACTCTGGCATATATATTCAAGGAACCTTTGTTATTATAGGCAGGTAACTTACCTGTTGGGTTAGGTGTTGGTCCGGATATATTATCAGATTGATAATTTGTTCCTGCAAGATCTGCTCTAAAAAGTATACTCTGCAAAATCCATCCCTATACTGTCTATTGAATTTACTTTTATAGTTCCTCTGTTTTCAAGAGTAGATTCCCAAAGTGCCTGTCTTCTATACTTCCATTTATCACTAGATCTTCCAACTTTATCTGTATCTCCATCTTTTTAAATACCAAGTCGGATCTATACCTGCATTTGCATTAGGATCATCTGGACTTAATTTATGACCATAATCACCATAGTCTTCTACCATAGCTGTCATACCTACCATATATGTTGCAAGACCACCAGTTTTTTACTGTCTTTTCTAGTGTCATTGTTCCTTTATTTATTGCTCTTGCTGCAATGGAACCATAAGCCTGATGTTCTATTCCTATTGTCATATGAGGTGCCCGGATTTGAATTTTTAGGATTTTCCTGTTGTCATTTTGTCATTATATCCATCTCTACCAAAAATTCTTAAATCAGCATTTAAGTTAAATTCTATTGTTTTGTTTACGCTTCCATAAGCATGATTTACACTTATTACTCTCATTGTGTTTGTTCTGACTAAACCATTTGAAGTATTTGACCATGGATCAGTTGTATGGTTTTCAAATATTAAAGTTTTTCCTGCACCGTCTAAATTAAAACTATCTGTTAAAACGTTTAAAAATACCTGTTGTGAAGATGGTCCATATTCTCTACGGTTAGGATCACCTACCGGGTCTCCAGTTAGTATTTATAGGAAACTTTTTATCTGTTCTTGTTATTGAATCATCTAAAAATCCTAGTCCTGGACTTGTGGTACTTTGGAATATTCGCTTTGCAACAGAAGCTCCAGCTGTGTGAATATAGCTGTATGCTTGATCTGTTGTACCGTGAACTCCATCCCTCAGCTGGTCTATTTCTTCTTGATCTGTTGTCACTATGTCCATCCCAGGAAAAATTTTTCCACTTCCTTCATAACCTGTGTCTCTAACCTTATATTAACTTCATTATCCAGCAAGTTAACAGTACTGTTAGTTACAATATAGTTCTGGTTTGTATTTAGCCCTATTTCCTGTCCTTGTGCAAATCCTGTAGATACTTCATCTAATGCAGGCAGTTCAAATACATTCGGTTCCAGTTTATTTACCTTTATTTCTTCAAAACTTACCGTTTTAACTTCAGGTATTGTGAATCTTACATTAGGCTGAATTATTGTAGGATTTATATTTAAATTTGGCAGCCAGGAGTATTTATATTTATAACCGGTTCAATTATAAAGGTACTCCCTTGTCAGGAACAGGTAATGTTCCAACAAGACCATAATTAAGTTCATTTCTAAGATTGCTGGAAGCTGAAGAGGGATCTGAAGCAACTCCACTAGTCTCTAATAATCTTTTGTAAGTGTTTCCATAGGAGAAGTACTTCTTTCCCACCAGTTTCCTCTTCTATAAACTCCTTCATAAGGATATTTCTCTTTCTTGTCTCCTTTTCCTCTAAATGAGACCTTTTCCAGTCACTATAGTAGTAATTTATTCCAAATTGCACGAACTCCATGGAGACTTTACCACATGATCTCCCTGTTCCATTAACTGTATTAATTCTAAATTAGAAGATTTTTAACAGTTTATCGTTTTTCCTGTTTCGCTTCCTTGAAAAGTTTCTTCATGTCTCCGATTGAGCTTTTCAATCTGTTTTTCTTGCACCTTCAATAGAATCATCATCATTTTTCTTCTGTGTCGCCTGTGCAAAAGATCCTGTTACTAAAAATGCAAATAACAATTCTTTTGTATACGTAATACCTCTACATTTTTATGAAACTTCTAAGACTTTTTCTATATTTCTCAAATTATTATCCAAAGTTATCCACTCCTTTTTGCTTTTAATCTTTCTGCCTTTTTTATTTGAAATGCTTTTAGATCTTAGTTTTTCATTAGATTATACAGAGATTTGTTTTAATATTCTACCCCTTTTTACCCATTTTTATAATTATTTTTGTATTTTGCATAGGATTATCATTCACTGATAATCCTACTTTCTAAGATAGAATATTAGATTAGTAAATAGCTCTGAATCCTATTCCTCCTTCTTATTCTTACCTTTCGTATCATATCCTCCGTTTAATGTTACTCCAAATCTCTGGTTCTCTACTCCAATATTTAAGTCCGCTTTAAAGTTTCCTTTTCTGTCGTCCTTCTCTCCTCTTATATTAAACCAGTCTGCATCCGTATATGATACTTTTTGCCATGTTCTTTACATTTCCTACTTTTCCTAGCTCATTTTCATAACCCTAGTCCTAATGTTGTCACAAATGTCGTCTTTACTGCCATAGGCTGTCTGTAGCTAAATTCCACTCCTACTTCCGGTCTTATTGAGTAGTAGTCGTTTCCTTTTACATCAAGTCTCATTTCTCCTGACTTCTCCTTGATTGTAGTAAATCTTCCATATTCAAGTTTTAAGCTTCCGTATGGTCTTATGCTTGTTCTTTCACTTGTTCTTATATTATATCCCAGTTCATTCTTAACCCTGCTACTCCATATGTTGTATAGTCTGACTTCGCATTGAAGATTTCATCAACTACCAGATACTTTCTGTGCATATCATTTCTTGATACATATCCTTCTCCTGATATTGTCCATCTCAATGATCCGTTATGACCTGCAGCCGGCGACATTGTCTTGAAGATTCCAAGTTTTAACATTGTCTGGTTTTTCTTTTGATTTTCCCTATATCCTTGAACTTGAATCTGTTATGTACCGCTCCTGCATACCATCCTGAGCTGTTTCCAAGTTTAACTGTTTCATCTTCATGTAAATATGCAAATCCGTATGCATTACTTGTATAGTCTATTATTCCTGCAGTGTCAGTCTTATACTCATCCCTCATTCCAAAGGCTTTTATCTTGTTGGACTGTTTTTGACTTAGTATCCCACTCTTTTTGAGACAAATGTGTAATTTCTTTATCTATCAGTCTTCCTGTTCCTATATGTTCTCTGCTGTACATTTGCATACTGGTGTCCCATCATTTCATCTATTGCCTGGAAGAATAGAATCTGTTCATTATTTCCTATACCGCTTATTTTATCAAATAATCTTTTTCTCTTGTTCCAAGTTCTTCAACTCCATATCTCTGTTCCATACCGTTTAAGAAGTTATATGTATCTGTAACTTCTACAGGATTAGGTTCTTTTCCAGCCCAGAAAGTATAAGGAATTTTTGCCATATATGCATTTTCTATTGTTCCATCTGTCTGATTTTGTGCAACTGTAGCCATCCAAGTCAATGATCCTGAGTATATGTTCCAGTCTTTTATCTGAGGATTCTTCTTTATCATTTCATTGTATGGATCCAGTATTTTCTTATCCAGCTGAATATATTTACTTGTAGTATTTTCTGCTGCTTCTGCACCTATAATAAGATCCGCTTTAGTTAAACCGCTTAATGCGCTCAATCCCTGAACAGGATTAGTAAATCTTTTACTTGAAGTATCTATATACATTCCAATTGTAGAAGTCTGCATCGGTTTATATTCTTCAGCTGATGAAGTCGCAATTGTAGGTACTACTGGAGTTCCATTTACTGATATTGTTCCTACGCTTGAGCCCTTAGGTACATCTATTGATACTCCCATCAGACCTTTTCCAAGGCTACTCTGATTTTTCATCTACTCTTTTCATCTATAGAACCTTCACCTTGTATAATCATTGTTTTATAGTTTTTAATTATTCCAAGGTTATTTCCTACAGCATCTCCTTTAGCAAGTATTCCGACAGCAGATTTTGCATCCAAAATTATATCTCCATGATTTTCAATTGTCGAACCGTTCTTAACAACTACTCCAACCACTTTCTCAAGTCCTGTTCCATTTGATCTGATTGTTCCGTAGTTATATCCATATGCTCCGTTATCCAAGTACATTCCTGTAGTATTACTTGCATTCAGGTTTTATTGTTGCTCCTGCCGCATTAATTACTTTAGTTCCCTGTCCTGTTCCATACATTCCTATACTATTTGGAACCTGTTACATTAATAATACCCTTATTTATATATATTTCCGGTATAAGCTGTTTTTACCTAAAAGGATTTCATCCTGTGTTGGATTAAATCCTGCAGCCATTCCAACTGCATATCTGTTATTTAATGAATTATTTTCATCTATAAATGATGCTCCAACAGTAATATCCTGCAGTATTTGTTGCTTCTCCGCCATGAGTACTGTATATTCCAACATTACCAAATCCGCTTCCAAAGTTTATATCTGCATTATTTGTTACTTTTCCAGCCGAATATAATCCGTAGTTGTATGAACCTGTAGAAGTTAAGTTTGTATTGTTAATTACTTCTGCACCTGTTCTGCTATCTGCATGAATACACATACACTGTATCGTTACCAAGATTATTTATACTTGCAAAATATCACTTATTATTCTGTTTCCTGTTACACCTGTTTTTCCTTCATTAATAAATCCAAATGAATTATCTCCTATTGTTAAAGTACTTCCGAATTTGCCCTTATAGTCTGACCACTTCCGTTAGTGTAGACTGCCGCAGCTTTTCCAGTTCCTACATTTATGCTTCCAGAATTAAGATTTACGTCTCCACCTGAACTGTATACCTGTACCACCTGCACCAGTATTTATTGTTCCATTATTATCAACTGCATGTCCATATATTCCAACTGAATTTTCTCCCTACTGTTACTGTTCCGTTATTTGTTATTTTATCAGTTGCTTTTGTATAAATTCCTACGCTCGGTAGTCGCTGCATCAACAGGATTATTCAATGTAATTGTAGCTGCATTTACAACTTCTGTTCCTTCTGTAATTAATCCGTAACCCTTGTCTCCTGATATATTTCCATTATTTTGTAAGCACTCCGCCGTTTCCTTTTTACATACAGTCCTACAACACCTCCTGTTGTTTCCAGCTGTATCTACAAGATTTACATTTGTATTGTTTGTCTTCGATGTTCCGGATGCATTGTCATAAAATAATCCTACTCCTGTTCCAGTGTTTGTTCCGCTATATTTCAATTCAAGCGTTCCTGCACTCAAGTTACTTCCATCTTTTTACAAATATTCCTGTTCCCTTTATCTTTAACTTCTATTCCATAATTTGTCAATAAATTAACATCAGAATTTTTCGGCATACACTCCAATTCCTTCTGTTCCTTGAATTACTATGTCAGAACTTCCTGTTCCTTTTAGTGTAACAGTATTACCTAATCCGTTAGATACAATTCCAACAGCTTTATTTCCTGTCATAGTAATTTTTCCTTCATTACTGATAAGCCCATTTGCTCTCGTTACATTTGTACTTGCATGAGCACCTGTTATTTTATCAGTTTTACCGTAAATTCCTACTGAAGTGTCTCCATTTACAGTAATTGTTCCTTTGTTTAATATTTCTAATGTTTTTGCCGTTCCTAATGTACCAGCAGAAATATTTTTATCTGTTCCATAATCCTGTAAAGAAGTTCCTGAAGTAAAGGCTGCCATTCCTACACCTTCACCAGTTATATTTATATTGGCATTCTGATCATTTATCAGTTTACTTCCATTTATTCCGTAAGCACCAATACCTTTATCAACGCTTATCAAATTTTTATTATGAATTGTTCCATAACTTATATTTAAGGCAGTCGTACCTGCTACATTTCCACCTTTTTATATCAACAGTCCCTTCATTGTTATACAAGTTGCTCGTATTATCAGTTGCACTGCTGTTTGATCCCATAACAAGACCTTTACCTGTAAGAGAGCTTACTGTAATTCCGTTTCCTATATTAAACTTTTTCATTTGATAAACCAAGACTCTTGTTAAATCTATTATTTGCATCATCTAAATCCAGATTAGTATTTAGATTGAATATTCCGTTAATATAGAATATTTTATACTTCTTCCCATTAGGATTAAAATTAGCAGGATTTATCTTCATTTCAGTCATAACCTGTGATGATCCCGCAGATGATCCCGTCCAGTTTGTTGTATTTCCCTCATATGCAGCTAAAACAACATTATCTCCAGTAAGTTTTAACTTTAACATTCTGCATACCATTATATTTAGTAGCTGTTCTGCTGCCGCAGTATAGTCGAAGTTTCTCCTGCTTTTTAAAATACCATCTGACATATTTATTGTCGTAGTACCTGTAAAGTTTACCTTTGAGTTAGCTCCTGCAAAAATGGTGTTGATTGTGCATGATTCCCTGCATTATCACCTTGATTACCAGTTCCAACACTGTTAGTTGTTACATTTGTTTCATGGTAGATATCTCCACCACCAAAATTAACTACTTTCCTCCATTAAGGGCTACCAGTGCTCCACCTTTACCTGTCTGTACTTTATTTGCATTTTTATTCAAGTTTACAACTGCTCCTGTTCCATCAGCAAAACTCGCCATACCGTTAATTTTTCAGATTTTCTTCAAATGTAACAGTTGAACCTGCACCTTTAGCATATCATCAATATTTTCATATAGATAAGGCTTTTGTTTCTTCATCCTTCTTAGCCCATTCGCTTACTGATTCAGCTTCTTTCTTTAATGTAACTTTTTCATCCTGCTTCGGCATAAGCCAGCAATCCTCCAAAACCTTTTGCCGAAGTTTTTTTCATGAGCAGTGATTTCTCCTCCGTTTTTAGCCACATAAGCTACGGAGTAGACTCAGTTCCATCAGCAAACTTTTTATATCTTCCAGTAAGAACTACATTACGTCCTATATTGATTTCACTTGGTTTTCCTTCAAATCTTCCAGCTTCAGCTGATGTCATTCCATGAACGGCATTTTTGCCATTTTCCATCTGAATAAGCTATTATTGTTCCAGTTGCAGCCCTCATTGCCAGCATCATTATATGAAATTTTTCCATTAAGATTAACTGTTCCATAATCTTTAATATCTCCTGTCATTATAGGTACAGTTGTTGCATCACTACCTTGATGTTTGTTAGTACTCATGGCCACATCTAAAACAGTTCCGTTTTTCTGAAACCATCATAATACCATTTTTAGCATATTTACCAAAACTGATATCAATATCATTAACTTGTAGGGAAATGAACTTCATCTAAATCAAAGTTAGTATTTCTTGCAGCATCTTTAGCACCTAAATCTTCTGAAGGTTTAATTTGAGCTACTTGACCATTTATTGTTTCTTTTCCTCTTGCCCAGATCTTGCATATTCCTATATTATTTTTCAACATAGTTGGCATCACCTGTTCTTTTCTGTTTCAATACCACCATTTTCTTATAGTAGTTGTATTTCCGGCCGCTGTCTGAGTTCGGAATTTGCCATATTTAATTGATTACCAATAATAGCTTTTGCTCTTATTTCACCTTGATATATTCCAACTCAGATTTTTCCCAATTAGCTTTTTCTAACAGGTCCATTTCCATCATTTGATATATATGCATTCGAACTGTTAGTAGGAGAATCATAGAAGGCTTTACCAGCTAAGCTGATTCTATTATTGAATAGCATCACAACGTTTCCGTCACCATAAGATTCTGGAGCTTTATCAAGCTTTTATTGAAGGAGTTAAGCCTGTATTATATAAATCTTCAACTATTCCACTACCCTTTAAATTATTAAAGTTAGGGGAATACCCTAATCCCGAATAAACAATATTATCTGCTCCTTCTAATTCATATTTTTCCTGTACTGGTAATTTCAAACGATCCCTGAGCACCAAGTACAGAGTACACTATATTTTTTTATTTGATGCAATTTTTGCATCAACTTTTCCGATAAATCCTCCACGTTGCTTTGGAGCTCCTGCCCAGTAGTTATGAGAAGCTATCGTATCATAAGTAGCTGGGTAAATATAGAATAAAGTGTTCTCATTTGCTTTTTATCCTTTTGCTATCATCTCTTTCAATATTTATCGATACATTATTAAATTGTAATCTACCTGAATGCCAAGTCTGTAATGCGTAACTGAA
>BNJT01000529.1_pt1 | contig 23255 bp, 32 predicted proteins | sample 8540491 | NCBI WGS metagenome assembly BNJT01 (sample SAMD00202455, study PRJDB9452) | human saliva metagenome | host: Homo sapiens | reverse complement strand
AACGTGATAAAAATAAAGGATAAGGATTTTTTTAATAATTCATTATATAGAATGAGTGGATTTCTTTATGAAGAGGTTTGAAGTATATACAGAAATTGGTAGTCTCTCTGTTACTTATCAAAAGCAAAAGAAAATGTTAGTTTGTTTAAGTGGCGCAGGTTTGCTACCGAGTTATGAAAATTTTTCACTTATACTTGAAAAACTTCCTCCTACAATTGGTTATTTGACAATTGATTTTCCGAACACAGGTAGGAGTCCGGTTCATGATCAAGCTGGAAAAAATCTAGATAATCTTGCAGATGCGGTTTATAAAGTACTTGAAGAATTGGCGATTTCTGAATATATACTTTGTGCACATAGTTTGAGTGGAATTGTAGCTTGCAAGTTGCTCAATAAACCAATTAAGTGTCAGGCTTTAGTCGCAATTGAACCGACAACTAAAAAAGTCATGTTTGCTGATTTTTCAGAAAATCCTTATCCAGAAATGGAAGATCAGATGAGGCTGATTGACGAGTGTGGTCCTGAACTTTATTTTAAGAACTTAACTCAAGAGACATTTAGCCCTGAAATTAATAAAGAAGTCTGGGAATTAATGCAAGAAAAAGGCTCAGAGTTGGAAAATCAAGATCCAGAATTTCAGATATCTGGAGAGATTACTGAGGAAGATTTTGAGAATTTATCGATAGAAGCTTATGCCCCTGTATTTATTTTTTGTCAGGCTTATAGAGAAAAAGAGTACAGAGAATCAGAATATTGGACTCCCAATACTAAACTCATTTTAGGAGGGAATCACCATTATTTACAATGGTCAGAATCAGAAAAAATTGCGACTATTATTCGAGAATTGTCAGAATAAGATGGAAAGAAGGAGAGTACAGGAGACAAGATGAACTACTTTAATGTTGGGAAAATCGTCAATACGCAGGGGTTGCAGGGTGAGATGCGAGTCTTGTCTGTGACGGATTTTGCAGAAGAACGGTTTAAAAAAGGGGCTGAGCTGGCTTTGTTTGATGAAAAAGATCAGTTTGTTCAAACAGTGACCATTGCTAGCCACCGTAAACAGAAGAACTTTGACATTATTAAATTCAAAGATATGTACCATATCAATGCTATCGAAAAGTACAAGGGATATAGTCTCAAGGTCGCTGAGGAAGATTTGAATGACCTAGACGATGGTGAATTCTACTATCACGAGATTATCGGTTTGGAAGTCTATGAGGGAGAGAACCTGATTGGAACCATCAAGGAAATCTTGCAACCAGGTGCCAACGATGTCTGGGTGGTCAAGCGAAAAGGCAAGCGTGATTTGCTTTTACCTTATATCCCACCAGTGGTTCTCAATGTTGATATTCCAAATAAACGGGTCGATGTGGAAATCTTAGAAGGGTTAGACGATGAAGATTGATATTTTAACCCTCTTTCCAGAGATGTTTTCTCCACTGGAGCACTCAATTGTAGGAAAGGCTCGAGAAAAAGGGCTCTTGGATATCCAGTATCATAATTTTCGAGAAAATGCTGAAAAGGCCCGCCATGTAGACGATGAGCCCTACGGAGGTGGTCAGGGGATGTTGCTCCGAGCCCAACCCATTTTCGATGCCTTTGATGCTATTGAAAAGAAAAATCCGCGCGTTATTCTCCTCGATCCAGCTGGAAAGCAGTTTGATCAGGCTTATGCTGAGGATTTGGCTCAAGAAGAGGAACTGATCTTTATCTGTGGTCACTATGAGGGCTATGATGAGCGTATTAAGACCTTGGTGACAGATGAGATTTCCCTGGGAGACTATGTCTTGACTGGTGGGGAATTGGCAGCTATGACCATGATTGATGCTACAGTACGCCTGATTCCAGAAGTGATTGGCAAGGAGTCTAGCCACCAAGATGATAGTTTTTCTTCTGGGCTTCTCGAGTATCCTCAGTACACGCGTCCCTATGATTATCGAGGCATGGTTGTCCCAGATGTTCTGATGAGCGGGCACCATGAAAGATTCGTCAGTGGCGCCTGTATGAGAGTTTAAAGAAAACTTATGAGCGCAGACCGGATTTGCTTGAACATTATCAACTGACAGCAGAAGAAGAAAAAATGCTGGCAGAAATCAAAGAAAACAAAGAATAAAGGAGAAACCTATGCAAGTAATCAAACGTGATGGAGAAATTGCTGAATTTAATCCAGATAAGATTTACCAAGCCATCTTAAAAGGCAGCCCAGACTGTCTATGTATTGACAGATGATTTACGTCAAAACCTTGCACAAGTCACTAAGAAAGTGGTTTTGGATTTGGAAGAGGCCAAGGTGGAACGCGCTACCATCAGCATGATTCAGTCTTTGGTTGAACATCGTTTACTGGGTGCAGGTTACATTACCATTGCAGAACACTACATTTCCTATCGTCTACAACGTGACTTGGAAAGAAGTGGTTATGGAGATCATATCGCTGTTCATTTACATTTTGAACAAATTGCTAAGAAAAAAAGAGTGGGATGAAGCAACTACATCTCACTCTTTTCTTAAATCTATTTTTTTGGGCTGTTTGGACGGTTGAAGGGACAAATCGCAGGCGTTGAATATCGCTTATGCGGATAATACGGGTCACATTTTTGGCAAAATTTTTCACGATAATTTGCTGGCGTTGCTGATCGTATTTGATGATGTCACCTGTAAAGCTTGTCTCAGACAAGATAAGGTGAACAGCGGTTTGTTTCTGGATAGCCTCTTCAATAGTAGCTGTAAGGGAGTTGGTTTCAGTCTGGTCAGGTTCTTCATGTCCATTTAAAAAAGTCATGTATTTTATCTAGAACTTGCTGGAATTTATGTCTCATATTGGCCTCCCTTCTTTTATATCAATATTATATAAAATTTTCCTAAAATCTACAAGATTTTACGAATAATCAAATGAAAGCTAAAAAAGGAGAAGAAAATGGCAGAATTTACATTTGAAATCGAAGAGCACTTATTGACTCTCTCTGAAAACGAAAAAGGTTGGACCAAGGAAATCAACCGTGTGAGCTTTAATGGTGCTCCTGCAAAGTTTGATATTCGTGCTTGGAGTCCAGACCATACTAAAATGGGCAAAGGGATTACTCTCTCAAATGAAGAATTTCAAACGATGGTGGATGCCTTTAAAGGCAACTAAGTTTTCAAAATGAAAGAAAAGGATATTGAGTCATGATAACTCAATATCCTTTTTAGTTAGTAAAGTAAGCCTGATTTTTAAGGCGTTGAAGTAATGGACGGCTAATAAAACTAATAGCAATAATTTTACCAAGATCTGGAATGATAAAGGGAAGAACTCCCACAGCAAGAGCTTTTTCAAATGCCATTCCAGCTAGGAAATGCAAGCTGAGAATCCCTCCGACAAAGACAAGGGCATCACCCAAGAGGTTTGCAAGAAAAATCTTGACAACACCACTCTTGCTGTTGGTTAGAGAGGAAGTAAGTCCAGAGTAAACGAGATAAAACCAAAGATAGCCTGCAGTAGGACCAACTAAAGCTTGAAAACCAGCTCCACCTCCTGCAAAGACAGGAAGACCGATAGTACCTAGAAGAAGATAGAGTCCAACAGAAAGTAGAGCCTCCCTCGGTCTAAAGACAGTAGCAATCAAGCCGATTGCAAAGTTTTGCAGAGTGAAGGGAACAGGTCCAATTGGAAGACTGATTTGTGCCAAAACAGCAATGAGAGCAGCCCCAATAGCAGGGATAGCATAAACGTGAGCTTTTTTCAAAATAGTTAACCTCTTTTCTGATGTATAGTAACTATTATACTCATAGAAGAATCATTGTCAACCGATTTTTAAAAACAAGGTAACAAAAACTGTAACTGCCGATTTTGCTTACTGCTTAAGTTGGATAATTATTTTGTTGATTCGAAAATCGCCTTTATAGATAATCCCATTTTATCAAAAAAAATATACTATAAATACTTGACAAACTAAAAAATAAGTACTACAATTACAAATGTAAACGGATACATCTAGATATGTTCAATTTTAAAAGGAGGGGTAGTTATGAGATATTTTAACGACTCTAGATACCGTAACGGTGATTAAAAACCTAAATATAATCAATTCATATTAAAGTAATATGGAAGGACTAAAAAGGGACTATTATTTAATCTTCATCAAATATTTAACTTCAAGGAAAAGTAAAATGAAAAAAAAGAATTAATAAGAAAGCATCTGTTTTTCTAGTTGCAAGTGTTTTAAGTTTTGGCTTTGCTACTGCAGCTAGTGTTGTTAGTGCAACTACAGCACACCCTGCTCCATATCCCATTATTGATGTATGGCAGTATGGTGTAGATAATAGCTATGGTTATTCAAATTACTTTGTTAGTTCTCCAAATAATATTGGTTCAAAATCTTCAGTAACGAATTATTGGGGAACCGTTAAAGCTTATGATAAAAAAGATTATGGATGGGCATATTCAAGTGCAAAAAAATCTTGGAGCGATATTCGATTAAATGCATATTGGGATTATTATAGATTTTAAAAATAATTTATGAAAACAAGAGACCCGATTATAAGATAGGGTCTTTTGTAATATGGTAAGTGCTTATGAAATTAAAATTATGTATCATTGGATTTTTCTTTTGTTTGATCGCTGCAATTGGTCTGGTCACTATCAGCGATACTGAAACCCCCGTACCTTTACCAATTGATGGTGCTTTTTCTATTCAAGGAAAAAGTAATCTTTCTAATAACGAAATATACGAAATGGTTCGTGACGTATCAAAAAGGGAAAAGGTTACCATTTACAAGCCAATCGTTCAGAGTTCGGGTCAGTTGAAGTATGTAAATTTTGATGATGTAAATAATGAACAATTAAAGTCCGCACCAATAATAGGGATGTATTACACCCTTGGGAAAATGGATATAGATAGTTTGAAACCACTTACGATGACGGGGTTGCAAACAGTATATATGGCTTATCCTTGGTATATAGGAGGAATCTTACAATTTACTGGAACTTTAAGAATACTGTTAATGAGTTCGATTTACTTAACTTTATTAGTTGTGTTATTTGTTGTTAGAACGAAGCAGATTAAAGAAGGAGTGATACGACGTTCTTTGGGCTTGCCTGTATATGATCTAAGAAGAGAGTATGGCATTTCTCTTATTTTTGAACTGATTATGATGGCTTTATTGATGATTTCTTACAGTTCTTTTTTGGGAAATGGTTTCTTCACCTATAGTTCTAAGTTATTTTTCTCTCTGCTTTTAACGAATTTTATACTATTTCAAATCATTGATCTCATTACTTTTGTTTTATTTTGGTTGACGATTCAGGTTGAAAAGCCTATTGAAATTATTAAAAACAAGGCAAAAAATAAACTTATTTTTGTCGTATGGCTTGCCATTATTTCGATTATCATCATTGTCTCAGGAATTTTTTTACAAGAAACAAAGAGTAGTCAATCCAGTATTAACATCCAGCTACAGAATTTAGTACCATGGGACACAGTAAAAGACTGGAGAAGGATTGAGTTCCTTGGAATTGAAAGTAACTCTACTAAAAATGGAGAAGTTAATGATTCGGATGGTCAGTATCTACAGATAGCTGCTGCCTTAAAAAACTTAGATTATTTATATATAGACCGATCTAAGGCATATGTTCCAGATTTCATGAAAACATCTCATGTTTTAGAAGACTTTTCTAAACAATTAGAAAATGACGGAATAACGAATCCAGAAATAAATAAAGAGTTGATTTATATCAATCAAACAGGTGCTAACCTACAAAATAAAGTGAATGGAACAAACTATCATCTTTTAGATAATAAGATAGCAACCATCTATATTCCTGAGAAATGGAAAGAAAATCAGAAATCTATTGAAAATACAGTTGTAGCAGAACAATTTATTGGAACAAACTATACAAAAGAAGAAATTGCAGTACAAATAATTCCTGATGGGAAAAAAATTTTTTATTTTAATGAAGATGCTGATGATAATCATAAAATGAAAGAGTTTTTACCAATCGCAAGTGTAGCAGATAGTAAAGATAACATTGTTGTTGTGTTAGATACGGACAAAATGATTGAAAACAACAAGTTTTCTTTGGCTAGTAATATAACATATAAGTCTCTTTTTAGTCCTGAGGCGGTAAATAAAATAAATGAAATGGCTAGCCAGTTGAATTTTTCAATGAATCCAGTAGATGTTTACCAAATTGTGAAATTAAAGATCCAGTCCTTAGAGCACCAAATTCTACTTTCACAAATTTTGCAGAAGATAATTTACAGTATTGTCTTTATACTCATTTATCAATATGTCCAACTTTATATTGCCCTAAAACAGAATGAATATGTGAAAAAAATTATTTTGGGTCTGTCAAACATATATAGCAATTTCAAGTCTCAAGTATTTTATGATGACTATTACAATAGTTATCCTATTTACATTTCTTATGACAGGTCAAATAGAGTTGCTATATATTGGTCTCGCTTCTCTGCTCGTTTTGATGTTGTCAATAATCATGAGTTTTAGAAAATTATCTGAAAGCTATACTAAAATTTTAAAAGGAGATGAAACATGACAATTGACCTTTTGAACGTTTCAAAAAGTTTCGGCTCAAAAAAGATCTTTACAGACTTAAATTTAAAATTTGAATCTGGAAAAAGTTATGCATTGATTGGAGGTTCTGGCTCTGGTAAAAGCACCCTTCTTAACATTATAGGAAGATTAGAAAAAATTGACAGTGGGAATGTTTTAGTTGATAAACAAGATATTTGGAAGATAAAAGAAAGAACTTTTTTTAAAAATACTGTTGGATATGTATTTCAGAATTATTCTTTAATAGATAACAAAACAGTATATGATAATTTGAAACTTATCACTAAAGACAAAAAAACAATAACTGATGTACTTGAAAAAGTAGGACTGTCAAATGACTATTTACATCAAAAAATATATGAATTGTCTGGAGGGCAGGCTCAACGTGTAGCTATTGCCAGAATGTTAATGAAACCACGAAAAATTATCTTAGCAGATGAGCCTACAGGAGCTTTAGATGGTGAGATTGGAAAAGAAATTATTCGTTTATTATTGAATGAAAGAGATGAAGACAAATATGTAATTATAGCGACACATGATCCAGCTGTCTATAACGAAGTTGATGTGATAATTGACATGAAAGATATAGGGTATAAGGTATGAAAAAGATAATTTATATTGCTTTGATCTTTGTAGCTGGGCTACTTGCTATTTTCTTCTTTGGAAAACAAATGATTACAAAAGAAAATACCAATAAACCAACACTGGAGTTAATAGTCTATACGCTTTCTTCTAGTGATACAGAAAAATGGAATAAAGTGAGACAAGTAGAAACGGAAGAAGCTATATACTTCATAACTGTGAAAGAATTAGCATCTTCAGAAGAAGTATTTTCAAACATCATTGCAAATGGAGCTGCTGCGGGGGTCGGAGTTCGTGAAGAAGAAGTGAAGAAATTCAATAATGGTTTAGGAGACACTATAGAGGACTCTAAGCATAATAAACTCATTGGAATAGAATTTTTTACTTTTTCTAATGCTGACGAGGGATTTGTAGTAGCAAATTTTGACTACGGTAACGAAGAGTTGAATTCTAAGAAAAAAGAGATAAAAGACTTATATAAAAAAATATATGAATCTTTTAAAGAAAAGAATAAGTGATTGTATTATAATCCTTGTATTTTGCTATGGTTTGTTAATTGATTTTTGCATATCTTATTTCAACATACTATAAAATAAAACATAAGAAAACGAGTATCTCCAACTACGGCAATACTCGCTTTTTGATATTTAGAAGTGTTTTTTGCTCTGCTTCTTTTGTTTTGATTAACGCATGGTTACAAATTCTTCAGATGCAGTTGGGTGAATTGCCACAGTTGCATCAAAGTCTGCCTTGGTTGCTCCCATTTTGATAGCAACGGCAAATCCTTGAATCATTTCATCAACGCCGTAACCAATTCCATGAAGTCCGACAACTTTTTCTTCTGAACCAGCTGTGATCAATTTGAAACGAGTTTCTTGACGGTTGCAAGTGCAAGCAGAGTACATAGAAGTAAAGCTTGATTTGTAAACCTTGATTTGGTCTTGACCGTATTCTTTAATAGCTTGCTCTTCTGTCAAGCCAACAGTTCCGATAGCAGGGTGTGAAAAGACAACAGTTGGAATAGTTGAGTAGTCCATTTTTGCAGTTGTTTTGCCGTTAAAGAGACGTTCAGACAAAGTACGTCCAGCCTTGATAGCAACTGGAGTCAGTTCTTTTTCGCCCGTTACGTCACCTAGAGCGTAGATTCCCTCAACAATCGTATTTTGGTATTCATCCACTTGGATAAAGCCACGTTCGTTTAGAGTCACGCCAGCTTTTTCAAGTTGCAAGCCCTTAACGTTTGGACGGCGACCAGTAGCCCAGATAACTTGGCTAGCTGTGTGACTAGTTCCGTCTTCAAAATGAATGGTAATGCCTTCAGCAGTTTTTTCTAACTTGGCAGGGACTTTGTGAGTGTGAAGTGGTAAGTTTGTTCTTTCCATTTCCTTGACCAAACCTTCAACGATGTAAGAATCAAAACCACGTAAAGGACGATCACGACGAACAAAGAGGTCTGTCTTGACACCAAAAGTGTGGAGCACGCCAGCCAATTCCACAGCGATATAACCAGCGCCTAGAATGGCAACTGATTCTGGCAATTCTTCCCAAGCAAATACATCGTCAGAAGAGCCACCTAGCTCAGCACCAGGAATATTTGGAATACTTGGATGGGCACCAGTAGCAATCACGATATGTTTAGCACGAATCAGTTCACCATTTACGCTGACAGTATGAGAATCTACAAATTCAGCATGACCTTCAATCAAGTCTACTCCGTTGCGTTTAAAACTGCCATCATAAGAAGAACGAGCGCGATCAATGTAGGCTTCACGATTGCGACGTAGGGTTGCAAAGTCAAAGTTAAGATCAGTAGTCTTAAAGCCGTAGTCTTCTCCAAATTGATGGAAAGTCTCAGCGATTTGCGCTCCGTACCACATAATTTTTTTAGGAACACAGCCGACATTGACACAGGTTCCACCTAGTTTCTTTTCCTCAATAACGGCCGCTTTGGCTCCATGTTCACCAGCACGGTTCATGGTAGCAATTCCTCCGCTACCTCCACCGATAGCAATGATATCGTATTCTCTCATTGAAAACTCCTTTGTACTCTTTTAAATAGTAGAGTGTCATTTTTTGATAGTCATATTCTATCTTTTTTTTTATCTGATTGCAAAAATCTGCTACGTTCAAAAAAATTAAAGAAAAGGCTTGCAAAAAAGAAAAATAAAGTGTATTATATAACTAGTACAACGATTGTAAAATAAATTCCGAACAATAATTAAATCCTGAAATGTCATTATTTCGTTCTGAAATGTTATTGTTTCAAATTGATAATTTTTGTATAATATTGTTAAGAACTTTAAATCAAAAAGGAGTTTCATTATGAAAAAGAATGGTAAAGCTAAAAAGTGGCAATTGTATGCAGCAATCGGTGCTGCAAGTGTGGTTGTATTGGGTGCTGGGGGCATTTTGCTCTTTAGACAACCTTCTCAGACTGCTGTAAAAGATGAGGCTACTCATCTTGTTGTTGCCAAGGAAGGAAGCGTGGCATCCTCTGTTTTATTATCAGGGACAGTAACAGCAAAAATGAACAATATGTTTATTTTGATGCTAGTAAGGGTGATTTAGATGAAATCCTTGTTTCTGTGGGTGATAAAGTCAGTGAAGGGCAGGCTTTAGTCAAGTACAGTAGTTCAGAAGCCCAGGCGGCCTATGATTCAGCGAGTCGAGCAGTTGCGAAGGCAGATCGTCATATCAATGAACTCAATCAAGCACGAAATGAAGCTGCTTCAGCTCCCCAGTTACCAGTACCAGCAGGAGGCGAAGGAGCTGCAGCCCAAACTCCAGCTCCAGTCTCAGGAAATTCAGTGTCATCTATTGATGCACAACTAGGTGATGCTCGTGATGCTCGTGCAGATGCAGCAGCGCAATTAAGCAAGGCTCAAAGTCAGTTGGATGCAATGACGGTTCTCAGTACCTTAGAGGGAACTGTGGTCGAAGTCAACCGTAATGTTTCTAAATCTCCAACTGGAGCTAGCCAGGTGGTAGTGCATGTCGTAAGTAATGAAAACTTGCAAGTTAAGGGGGAATTATCTGAATACAATCTTGCAAACCTATCTGTAGGTCAAGAAGTAACCTTTACTTCTAAAGTTTATCAAGATAAGAGATGGACTGGTAAGATTAGCTATATCTCTGATTACCCTAAAAACAATGGCGAAGCAGCAAGTACAGCTACCGCAGCTGCTGGTAATTCTGGTTCTAAATATCCATATACCATTGATGTTACAAGTGAAATCGGTGACTTGAAACAAGGATTCTCAGTAAGTGTTGAGGTGAAGAACAAGACTAAAGCCATTTTGGTTCCTCTAACAAGTGTTGTGACTGAAAATGATAAGAACTATGTCTGGGTGCTTGACGAGCAGAAAAAGGCCAAGAAAGTGGAAGTTGGTTTGGGTAATGCTGATGCAGACAACCAAGAAATCACTTCAGGTCTGACAAATGGAGTCAAGGTCATCAGTAACCCAACGTCTTCTCTAGAGGAAGGAAAAGAGGTGAAGGCTGATGAAGCAACTAATTAGTCTAAAAAATATCTGCAGAAGTTATCGTAATGGTGACCAAGAACTGCAGGTACTCAAAAATATTAACCTTGAAGTGAATGAGGGTGAATTCGTTGCCATCATGGGACCATCAGGTTCGGGTAAGTCTACTCTAATGAATACCATTGGCATGTTGGATACACCAAGCAGTGGAGAATATTATCTTGAAGGCCAAGAAGTAGCTGGCCTTGGTGAAAAACAATTAGCTAAGGTCCGCAACCAACAAATCGGATTTGTCTTCCAGCAGTTCTTTCTTTTATCCAAACTCAATGCTCTACAAAATGTAGAATTGCCCTTGATTTATGCAGGAGTTTCGGCTTCAAAACGTCGCAAGTTAGCTGAGGAATATCTAGATAAGGTTGAATTGACAGAACGTAGTCATCATTTGCCTTCGGAATTATCTGGTGGTCAAAAGCAACGTGTGGCTATCGCGCGTGCCTTGGTAAACAATCCTTCTATTATCCTAGCAGACGAACCGACAGGAGCCTTGGATACCAAAACAGGGAATCAAATTATGCAACTATTGGTTGACTTGAACAAAGAAGGAAAAACCATTATCATGGTAACGCATGAGCCTGAAATAGCTGCTTATGCCAAACGTCAGATTGTCATTCGAGATGGAGTCATTTCGTCTGACAGTGCTCAGTTAGAAAAGGAGGAAAACTAAGATGCAGAATCTGAAATTTGCCTTTTCATCTATCATGGCACATAAGATGCGTTCTTTGCTTACCATGATTGGGATTATTATCGGTGTTTCATCAGTTGTTGTGATTATGGCTCTGGGTGATTCCATGTCTCGATATCTCAATAAAAGCATGACCAGATCTCAGAAATATCAGTGTCTTTTTCTCTTCTAAAAAAAGCAAAGATGGGTCTTTTACTCAGAAACAATCAGCTTTTACGGTTTCTGGAAAAGAAGAGGAAGTTCATGTTGAACCACCAAAACCGCAAGAATCTTGGGTCAAGGAGGCAGCCAAACTCAAGGGAGTGGATAACTACTATGTAACCAACTCAACGAACGCCATATTGACTTATAAAGATAAAAAGGTTGAAAATGCCAATTTGACAGGTGGAAACAGAACTTATATGGAGGCTGTTAACAATGAAATTCTTGCAGGACGTAGTCTGAGAGAACAAGATTTCAAAGAATTTGCAAGTGTCATTTTGCTTGATGAAGAATTATCCATTAGTCTATTTGGATCTCCTCAAGAGGCTATTAACAAGGTTGTGGAAGTCAATGGTTTTAGTTATCGAGTCATTGGTGTTTATACTAGCCCAGAATCTAAAAATTCAAAAATGTATGGTCTTGGTGGCTTGCCTATTACCACAAATATCTCCCTTGCTGCGAATTTTAATGTAGATGAAATTGCTAGTATTGTCTTTCGAGTGAATGACACAAGCTTGACTCAAACTCTGGGTCCAGAATTAGCACGAAAAATGACAGAGCTTGCTGGCTTGCAACAGGGAGAATATCAAGTATCAGATGAGTCAGCTGCATTTGCAGAAGTTCAACAATCGTTTAGTTTTATGACGACGATTATTAGTGCCATTGCAGGTATTTCCCTCTTTGTTGGAGGAACTGGTGTTATGAATATCATGCTGGTTTCTGTTACAGAGCGTACCCGTGAGATTGGTCTCCGTAAGGCTTTGGGTGCAACTCGTGCCAATATTTTAATCCAGTTTTTGATTGAATCCATGATTTTGACCTTGTTAGGTGGATTAATTGGCTTGACAATTGCAAGTGGTTTAACTGCCTTAGCAGGTTTGCTATTGCAAGGCTTGATTGCGGGTATAGAAGTTGGAGTATCAATCCCAGTTGCCCTATTTAGTCTTGCAGTTTCGGCTAGTGTGGGTATCGTTTTTGGAGTCTTGCCAGCCAACAAGGCATCGAAACTTGATCCAATCGAAGCTCTCCGTTATGAATAAGATCAACAAGATGGACACTTGTCCATCTTGTTTTTGTATGGATTTCCCTATCGAAAATCCTTAAAAATGTGATATAATGAAGTGTTAGAAAAACAGGTTTCATTTGCCTGGAAAGGAAAAATTATGTCTGAAAAGAATTTTTATATTACAACACCGATTTACTATCCATCTGGAAAACTTCATATCGGATCTGCCTACACAACCATTGCTTGTGATGTCCTAGCACGTTACAAACGCCTGATGGGTTACGATGTCTTTTATCTGACAGGTCTTGATGAACATGGTCAGAAAATCCAGCAGAAAGCGGAAGAAGCTGGAATCACCCCTCAAGCCTATGTTGATGGGATGGCAGTTGGAGTCAAAGAACTCTGGCAATTACTAGACATCTCATACGATAAATTCATCCGTACAACTGATGACTACCATGAAAAAGTAGTGGCTCAAGTCTTTGAGCGCTTGCTTGCTCAAGATGATATCTATTTGGGTGAATACTCTGGTTGGTACTCAGTATCAGATGAGGAATTCTTTACAGAAAGCCAGCTTGCGGAAGTTTTCCGTGATGAAGCTGGAAATGTGACTGGCGGTATTGCTCCATCAGGTCATGAGGTTGAATGGGTTTCAGAAGAATCTTACTTCCTTCGCCTCAGCAAATACCAAGACCGCTTGGTCGAATTTTTCAAAGCTCATCCTAAATTTATCACTCCAGATGGTCGTCTGAATGAAATGCTTCGCAACTTTATCGAGCCAGGTTTAGAGGATTTGGCGGTTTCTCGTACAACCTTTACATGGGGCGTGCCAGTACCATCAAATCCTAAACACGTTGTCTATGTTTGGATTGATGCTCTTCTTAACTATGCGACAGCTCTTGGCTACGGTCAAGACGAACATGGTAACTTTGACAAGTTCTGGAATGGAACAGTCTTCCACATGGTAGGAAAAGACATCCTTCGATTCCACTCAATCTACTGGCCAATCCTTCTTATGATGTTGGATATCAAATTGCCAGAACGTTTGATTGCCCACGGTTGGTTCGTCATGAAAGATGGCAAAATGTCTAAATCTAAAAGGGAATGTTGTTTATCCCTGAAATGTTGGTAGAGCGTTTTGGACTAGATCCACTTCGTTACTACCTCATGCGTAGCCTTCCAGTCGGTTCAGACGGAACCTTCACTCCTGAAGACTACGTTGGCCGTATCAACTACGAATTAGCTAATGACCTTGAGAACCTCCTCAACCGTACGGTTTCTATGATTAATAAGTACTTTTGATGGGCAAATCCCAGCCTATGAAGAGGGCGTGACAGAGTTTGACAATGCTCTTGATCAAGTAGTTACTGAATCAATCGCTGACTACCATACTCACATGGAAGCAGTTGACTACCCACGTGCCCTTGAAGCAGTCTGGACCCTTATCTCTCGTACCAATAAATACATTGATGAAACAGCTCCATGGGTATTGGCTAAGGATGAAGCTCATCGTGACCAATTAGCAAGTGTTATGAGTCACTTGGCAGCCAGCCTTCGTGTCGTAGCTCACTTGATTGAGCCGTTTATGATGGAAACCAGTCGTGCAGTTTTGACTCAACTTGGCTTGGATGAAGTAGCGAGCCTTGAGAACTTGAAATTGGCTGATTTCCCTGCAGGTGTGACTGTAGTTGCCAAAGGAACACCAATCTTCCCACGTCTGGATATGGAAGAAGAAATCGCCTATATCAAGGAACAAATGGAAGGCAACAAAGCCAGCTGTCGAAAAAAAGAATGGAATCCAGATGAAGTTGAACTCAAACTCAACAAGGAAGAAATCAAGTTTGAAGACTTTGATAAGGTCGAAATCCGTGTCGCAGAGGTCAAAGAAGTGTCTAAAGTAGAAGGTTCAGATAAGTTGCTTCAATTCCGCTTGGATGCTGGTGATGGTGAAGATCGTCAAATCCTTTCAGGGAATTGCAAAAATACTATCCAAACGAACAAGAATTGGTCGGCAAGAAAGTCCAAATCGTTGCCAACCTCAAACCACGTAAAATGATGAAAAAATATGTCAGCCAAGGTATGATCCTCTCAGCTGAACATGATGGCAAATTAACCCTTCTCACAGTTGATCCAGCTGTACCAAATGGAAGCGTGATTGGCTAAGATTTAAAAGGACCAGTTTGAACTGGTTCTTTTCTTGGCTCTTTGTCAACTGTAGTGGGTTGAAGAAAAGCTAAGCTCGAGAAAGGACAAATTTCGTCCTTTCTTTTTTGATATTCAGAGCGATAAAAATCCGTTTTTTGAAGTTTTCAAAGTTCCGAAAACCAAAGGCATTGCGTTTGATAAGTTTGATGAGATTATTGGTTGCTTCTAATTTGGCATTAGAATAGGGTAACTGAAGGGCATTGACGATTTTCTCTTTGTCCTTTAGAAAGGTTTTAAAGACAGTCTTAAAAAGAGGATGAACTTTCTTTAGATTTTCCTCAATGAGTCCGAAAAATTTCTCCGGTTCCTTATTCTGAAAGTGAAAAAGCAAGAGTTGATAGAGATGATAGTGGTGTTTCAAGTCTTCTGAATAGCTCAAAAGCTTGTCAATAATCTCTTTATTGGTTAAGTGCATGCGAAAAGTAGGGCGATAAAATCGCTTATCACTCAGTTTACGGCTATCCTGTTGAATGAGTTTCCAGTAGCGCTTGATAGCCTTATATTCATGAGATTTTCGCTCAAATTGCTTCATGATTTGGACACGAACACGACTCATAGCACGGCTAAGATGTTGTACAATGTGGAAGCGATCTAGAACGATTTTGGCATACGGAAAAAGATGTTTAGCCAAGTCATAGTAAGGACTAAACATATCCATAGTAATGATTTTTCACCTGACAACGAACAGAGCGATTGTAGCGCAGAAAATGATTTCTTATGATGGTTTGTGTTCTACCCTCAAGAACAGTGATAATATTGAGCTTATCAAAATCTTGAGCAATGAAACTCATCTTTCCCTTAGTGAAGGCATATTCGTCCCAGGACATAATCTCAGGGAGGTAAGAAAAATCAGACTTAAAACAGAAGTCATTGAGCTTGCGAATAACAGTTGAAGTTGAGAATAGACAGCTGACGGGCAATATCGGTCATAGAAGTCTTCTCAATTAGCTTCTGGGCAATCTTTTGGTTGATGATACGAGGGATTTGGTGATTCTTCTTGACGAGAGAAGTCTCAGCTACCATCATTTTCGAGCAATGATAGCACTTAAAACGGCGCTTTTCTAAGGAGAATTCTAATAGGCATACCAGTAGTTTCAAGGTAAGGAATTTTAGAAGGTTTTTTTGAAAATCATATTTCTTCATTTGACTTCCACAATCAGGGCAAGACGGGAGCGTCATAGTCCAGTTTAGCGAAGATTTCTTTGTGAGTATTCCCTATTAACGATATCTACAATTTGGATATTTGGGTCTTTGATATCTAGTAGTTTTTGTGATAAAAATGTAATTGTTCCATAGGATTCTTTCTAATGATGGTTTGGTTGCTTTTCATTATGAGATCTTATGGGACTTTTTTCTACAACAAAATAGGCTCCATAATATCCATAGGGGATTTACCCACTACAAATATTATAGAGCCTTATTAAGTTTGTATGACAATACTTGATAAAAAGGGGCATTCTGCTTTATAATGAAGAAAAACAGGAAAAAGCCATGAAAATCATTCCATTCTGTCAAGAGAAAAAGAGAACTATCAGAAAAATCGTCCCTGGGCATGATGCGAATCAGTGACAAGTCAGTCCAAAGAAGTTGAGGAGCTGGTTGAAACAACCTTATCTGTCGGAGATCAATGCCTTTGACTTGGCAGATATCTATGGTCGTGGACGTTGCGAGAGAGTACTGGGTCAGAGTCTTAAAACATCGCCCTGACTTGACATTTGAAGAAATTCTACCTGGGTTAAAGGCTAAGAAAAAATATGTACGTACTGGTTGGGGAGGTGCTGAAAACTATGTGCAGCTTTTTGATACCATTGAACAAAACGGGGTTGCACTTGAAGTGACGCCCTACTTCCTAATCAACGTTTCTGGGGAGGGAGAAGGTTTTTCCATGTGGAGTCCGACACCTTGTGATGTTTTGGCGACAGATTGGGTAGAAGTGAATGACTAAACGTGTATTGATTACAGGAGTGAGTTCAGGGATTGGTCTAGCTCAAGCTCGCCTCTTTTTAGAGAAGGGTTATCAAGTTTATGGAGTTGACCAAGGTGAAAATCCACTCTTAGAGGGTGATTTCCACTTTTTACAGAGAGATTTGACCTTGGACTTAGAGCCTATTTTTGACTGGTGTCCTCAGGTGGATGTTTTGTGCAATACTGCGGGAGTTTTGGATGATTACAAACCACTTTTGGAACAGACAGCGCAGGAAATTCATGAGATTTTTGAAATCAACTACGTGACTCCTGTTGAGTTGACTCGCTATTATTTGACACAATGTTTGAAAAATAAAAAGGGAATCATCATCAATATGTGCTCTATTGCTTCGAGCCTAGCAGGTGGCGGTGGACATGCCTATACTTCTTCGAAGCACGCCTTGGCTGGCTTCACCAAGCAGTTGGCTCTAGACTATGCAGAAGCTGGGATTCAGGTATTTGGTATCGCTCCAGGAGCAGTCAAGACAGCTATGACTGCTGCGGACTTTGAGCCAGGTGGATTGGCTGCCTGGGTTGCTAGTGAAACACCAATCAAGCGCTGGATTGAACCAGAGGAAATAGCAGAGATTAGCCTTTTCTTAGCAAGTGGAAAAGCAAGTGTCATGCAAGGACAAATTCTTACAGTAGACGGTGGCTGGTCTTTGAAGTAGGAGGATCTGATGGAAATTAAAAGACACTTTGGAGTCTACGCTGTTTGCTTTGAAAATGGGAAGTTACTCTGCATTGAAAAAACGAGAGGCCCTTATCAACATCGGTATGATCTACCTGGAGGCAGTCAGCAACTTGGTGAAGGACTGACGGAAACGCTGACTAGAGAAGTTATGGAAGAGACGGGATATACTGTTAGAAGCTACTCTAATCCTCGAATCTACGATGTTTTCGTCAGGGAAGAGTTAAAAAATTTTATGGTTCAGCATGTCATGGCCTTGTATGATGTTGATATAAACGAGGAGGTACCTCAAGTTGCTATTTCTGAAGCTGTTTCTGATGGTGTTAATGATTCGCTTGAATATGTTTGGAAGGCAATTCAAGAAATCACAGAAGAAAATGTATTGCCAGTAATCTTGAAAGTCAAAGCAGAGTTATTAGGATTTCCAGAACTGGACAAGACTTCTTACATGAATTGGAAGGTGAATGATGAAAAATCAACTAGCTCTTAGTGGCGAAAAAATTCTTGAAAAAATTTATCCTCAACTATTGCACCACATCGGTATGATTCGTGGAGAATACTTACTGAGAGAGCTCAATCAAAACATCCTATTACCAAGTTGTCAGCAATTTGTAAAAGATTATCTTGATACTATCTGCTCCCTGTACTCAGATGAAGAAGTCTGGTATCGTTTTTCTGAATTAACGAATACAGAAGCCAATTGTTTAGAGGGGACTAAAGAGTATTTTGATGAGAATCATCCCTTGTTTGGCTATAGAGGAACTAGGCGTTTACTGGCGTGTTTGGATGAATTTCAGACTGAGGCAAATGTCGTTACAGAAGTTTATCAAACTAATTCCAATTTGTCTCTCATTTTTCCTTTTGTCAATGATGCCGACCAATTAAAACAAGCTATTACAGTATTGCGTCAGTATGGCTTTACTGGGAAAGTCGGCACGATGATTGAATTACCATCAGCTTATTTTGACTTAGACAGGATACTGGAAACGGGCATTTCAAAGATTGTAGTTGGAATGAATGATTTAACTTCCTTTGTTTTTGCCACTGTAAGAAACAGTCAATGGCATGATATGGAAAGTTCAATAATGTTAGATATGCTGAGACAGATGCAGGATAAAGCAAGTATGAAAAAGATTGATTTTGCTGTAGCAGGCTATCTGAATACTTCTTTCATACAAAAAATGAATCAGATGGGTATCAAGTGCATTATCCACTATAGCTCTATTCCAGAGATTTTTGATTTAGAGATTGACCATCCAGACCATCTCAAATACATAAAAGAAGAAAGTAAAAAATCACAAAGGAGAAACCTATGACACCGCAAGAAATGTGGAATGCCTACAAGAAAATCAATCCTTCGATCGGAGATGAAATCGATGCTTGGGCTTTTGAAGTGGAACCAGATCTTTTAGCGGATTTGGTATTTAAAGGCGAAAAGACGGCAACGGCTTCAGCCTATGACCTCTATGCATTAGAAGGAGAACCTCTTCCGCAAGAAGGAACCTTTGATGTCATTTTAAATAGTCAAAATCAGGCTGTCTGTATTGTCGAAATTACAAAGGTTTCTGTCCAGCCCTTCAATCAAGTTTCTGCTGACCATGCCTACAAGGAAGGGGAAGGTGACAAATCACTTGCCTATTGGCGCCAGGTTCATGAGGATTGTTTCACCGAGTGGATGAGGGAGGCAGGACTGACTTTTACACCTGAAAGCAAGGTTGTTTTAGAAGAATTTCGCAAGGTCTACCCACTGTAGATTTTTAGAAGGAAGAAAGTTTTGGAAATCGCTGTCCAATCCTTTTTTATTAGACAAAACATGATATAATAAGTTTGTTTGAAGAAGAGCTCTAGCTCTTAAACTTAGAATAGGAGAAAACTATGCAAGCAGTTGAACATTTTATTAAGCAATTTGTTCCTGAACACTATGATTTATTTTTAGACTTGAGTCGTGAGACCAAGACGTTTTCTGGGAAGGTGACCATCACTGGTCAAGCACAGAGTGACCGCATTTCCTTTCATCAAAAAAACTTGGAAATCGCTTCTGTAGAAGTTGCAGGGGAAGCTCGCCCATTCACAGTTGATCATGACAATGAAGCCCTTCATATCGAATTGGCTGAGGCTGGTCAAGTTGAAGTGGTTCTTGCCTTTTCTGGTAAAATCACAGACAACATGACAGGGATTTATCCTTCATACTACACAGTTGATGGAGTCAAGAAGGAAGTCTTGTCTACTCAATTTGAGAGCCATTTTGCGCGCGAAGCTTTCCCATGTGTGGATGAGCCAGAAGCTAAAGCAACTTTTGACCTCTCTCTTCGTTTTGACCAAGCAGAAGGTGAATTGGCCTTGTCTAACATGCCAGAAATCGATGTTGAAAAACGTAAGGAAACAGGTATCTGGAAGTTTGAGACAACACCTCGCATGTCTTCTTACTTGTTAGCCTTTGTTGCGGGTGATTTGCAAGGTGTGACGGCTAAAACTAAAAACGGTACCCTCGTAGGTGTTTACTCAACCAAAGCTCATCCACTATCAAACCTTGATTTCTCATTGGATATCGCTGTTCGCTCAATTGAGTTTTACGAAGATTACTACGGAGTCAAGTACCCAATCCCTCAATCTCTCCACATCGCCCTTCCTGATTTCTCAGCTGGTGCTATGGAAAACTGGGGTCTGGTAACCTACCGTGAAGTTTACTTGGTTGTAGATGAGAACTCAACATTTGCCAGCCGTCAACAGGTTGCCCTTGTTGTGGCCCATGAATTGGCTCACCAATGGTTTGGTAACCTCGTTACTATGAAATGGTGGGATGATCTTTGGCTCAATGAAAGCTTCGCTAACATGATGGAATACGTCTGTGTGGATGCCATTGAGCCAAGCTGGAATATCTTTGAAGATTTCCAAACAGGTGGTGTTCCGTCTGCCTTGAAACGTGATGCGACTGATGGTGTTCAGTCTGTTCACGTCGAAGTGAAACATCCAGATGAAATCAATACGCTCTTTGACGGAGCTATCGTCTATGCCAAAGGAAGTCGCCTCATGCACATGCTCCGTCGTTGGCTAGGTGATGCCGATTTTGCCAAAGGTTTGCATGCCTACTTTGAAAAACATCAATACAGCAATACAATTGGTCGTGACCTTTGGAATGCTCTTGGTCAAGCATCAGGTCGTGATGTTGCAGCCTTTATGGATTCTTGGTTGGAACAACCTGGTTACCCAGTTCTTACTGTCAAAGTTGAAAATGATGTTTTGAAGATTTCACAAAAACAATTCTTCATCGGTGAGCACGAAGACAAGAATCGTCTCTGGGTTGTGCCACTAAACAGCAACTGGAAAGGCTTGCCTGATACACTCGAAACTGAAAGCATCGAAATCCCTGGCTACGCAGCTCTTCTTGCTGAAAATGACGGTGCTCTTCGTCTCAACACTGAAAATACAGCCCACTATATTACAGACTATCAAGGAGACTTGTTAGATGCTATTCTTGCTGACCTAGTTGAGCTTGATAACACAAGCAAATTGCAAATCGTCCAAGAACGTCGTTTGTTGGCTGAAGCAGGGCACATTTCTTATGCAGACTTGCTACCTGTCCTTAATAAACTTGCTAAAGGAAGAATCTTACCTTGTCGTTTCAGCTGTTTCTCAAGTAATTTCTGCCCTTGAGCGCTTTATCGATGAAGGAACAGAAACTGAAAGAGCCTTCAAAGTCTTGGTTGCTAAATTGGCTCGTCATAACTATGACCGTCTTGGTTTTGAAGCTAAAGACGGAGAATCAGATGAGGATGAATTGGTTCGTCAGTTGGCTGTTTCGGTGATGATTCGCTCAAATGATGCAGAAGCTAGTCAAGTCGCTAGCCAAATCTTCGCAGCCCACAAGGAGAATCTTGCAGGACTTCCAGCTGCTATTCGCTCACAAGTTCTCATCAATGAGATGAAACATCATGAGACTAAAGACTTGTTAGCACTTTATCTTGATACTTATACTCACGCAACAGATGCTGTCTTTAAACGCCAGTTGGCAGCAGCTCTTGCATATAGTACAGATGCGGACAATATCCAAACCTTGATTGCTTCTTGGAAGGACAAATTTGTGATCAAACCACAAGACTTGTCAGCTTGGTATAATCATTTCCTATCTCATCAAGCAACTCAGGAAACAGCTTGGTCTTGGGCACGTGAAAACTGGGCTTGGATTAAGGCAGCTCTTGGAGGAGATATGAGTTTTGATAGTTTTGTTATCCTTCCTGCTCACGTATTTAAGACTCAGCAACGCTTTGTAGAATACAAGGAATTCTTTGAGCCACAACTTTCTGACCTTGCTCTTAGCCGTAACATCGGTATGGGAATCAAGGAGATTGCAGCGCGTGTTGACTTGATTAACCGTGAAAAAGCTGCAGTGGAAGCAGTCGTTCTTCAATATGGGAAAGCTTAAACATTCGTAAAATAATAAAAACTCAACTTTCTCTCTTAAAGTAAGAGGGAGTTGAGTTTTTTTTAAGGCAAATTTGGTATAATGGTTCTAATAAGGAGGAGTTTCTCATGATAAAAATTTTATTGGTTGAGGATGACCTAGGCCTGTCAAATTCAGTATTTGACTTTTTAGACGATTTTGCGGATGTCATGCAGGTATTCGATGGGGAAGAAGGCCTCTACGAAGCTGAAAGTGGTGTTTATGACTTGATTTTGCTCGATTTAATGTTACCTGAAAAAAATGGCTTCCAAGTCTTGAAAGAATTGCGTGAAAAGGGAATTACGACTCCAGTTCTGATCATGACTGCCAAGGAAAGCTTGGATGACAAGGGACATGGATTTGAACTGGGAGCGGATGATTATCTGACTAAACCTTTCTACTTAGAAGAACTCAAAATGCGGATTCAAGCCCTTCTCAAACGTTCAGGTAAGTTTAATGAAAATACCTTGACTTATGGAAATATTGTAGTTAATTTGTCAACAAATACCGTTAAGGTTGAAGATACTCCAGTCGAATTACTGGGGAAAGAGTTCGATTTACTGGTTTATTTCCTTCAAAATCAAAATGTTATTTTGCCTAAGACTCAGATTTTTGATCGTCTATGGGGATTTGATAGTGACACAACGATTTCAGTTGTCGAAGTCTATGTTTCAAAAGTCCGTAAGAAATTAAAAGGAACCACTTTTGCAGAGAATTTGCAAACCTTGCGCAGTGTTGGGTATATTTTAAAAGATGTTCAGTAAACTAAAAAAAACATGGTATGCGGATGACTTTAGTTATTTTATCCGCAATTTTGGTGTCTTCACTCTGATTTTCTCTACCATGACCTTGATTATTTTACAGGTTATGCATTCGAGTCTTTATACTTCGGTGGATGATAAGCTGCATGGACTGAGTGAAAATCCTCAAGCAGTTATTCAGCTTGCTGTAAATAGGGCAACAGAAGAGATTAAAGATTTAGAGAATGCGGCTACAGATACTAGTAAGACTGAGGTGAAACCCAATGTCAGTTCTAACACAGAAGTCATTCTTTTTGATAAGAATTTTACCCAGCTCCTTTCTGGAAATCGATTTTTGGGATTGGATAAGATTAAGTTAGAAAAGAAAGAACTAGGCCATATCTACCAGATTCAGGTTTTTAATAGCTATGGACAAGAAGAAATCTATCGCATGATCTTGATGGAAACGAATATCAGTTCGGTTTCAACCAATATCAAGTATGCTGCTGTCTTGATTAATACCAGTCAGTTGGAGCAGGCTAGTCAAAAGCATGAGCAATTGATTGTGGTCGTGATGGCTAGTTTCTGGATTTTGTCTTTACTTGCCAGTCTCTATCTAGCCAGAGTCAGTGTTCGTCCTCTGCTTGAGGCATGCA
>BNJT01002205.1_pt1 | contig 23482 bp, 26 predicted proteins | sample 8540491 | NCBI WGS metagenome assembly BNJT01 (sample SAMD00202455, study PRJDB9452) | human saliva metagenome | host: Homo sapiens | reverse complement strand
ATCTCTGTTACAGATGCAAAAAAATCCCGAAAAAAAGCACAAAAAGAGCAGTTAAATCCGACTTTTTTTGAGGAGATTTAACTGCTGTGAGCCTTGTCCGGACAATATTTCAGACAAAACCTACGACAAATGATTACTCATATTATACCCGATTTTCTCTAATTTTTCAAGTCCTTTGAAGGATTTTTCTTGCTTTAGTATAGTTGTAGCTTGTTTTCAGAAAAGATGATTTTCATATTTTTGTAATTTTTCTTATAGTTTCTTCACCTCATAGTTAGATAAATCCCTTAATTGCTAGCTATGAAGAATTAGGATATAAGGACAGTAAGTACGCAACAAAAGAACTTTTCATTCTCGAAAAACCTGAATAAAAAAGAGAGCAGTTCAAACTACTTCTAAAGTAGACTGAACCGCTCTTTTTTAATTTCCCACTCTAACTCGCGTCACAATGCCATCGCTATCAGTTATACTAAATTCTGCAGAAGAAAGCCACTGAATTATCACCTCATTACCTTGAGATTGAGCAAAAACCTTCAACAACTCCTCTTTGTTCTCAACTTCAACCACATAGTAGGTTAGCCCCACCATTCCATGCTTACGTCGAACTAAGTTTTTGCCACCCCATTCATTTACAGCTAAATGATGGTGATAAGCCCCTGATGCGATCCAACTGGCATGTGGAATCGTGAATTTATCCTCCAGACCTAGAGACTCTTGGTAGAATATACTCGCTTCTCGGCTATTCTTCACAGATAGGTGAACATGCCCCATACGAGTGCCTTCTGCAATCACAAAAGGCTCGATTTCTTTTCCTAGTTGGTAGATATCTTGAGCAGAGAGTTCTTCTGTCACACCAATAATACGGCCATCCTCACGAATATCCCAGACTGTCACAGGCTTATCTCTATAGAGTTCTATGCCATTACCCTCCAGGTCTTCTAGATAGATAGCCTCACTATAGCCATGATCAGCTCCACCAACTAATGGAATCTTTAAGTCTAACAAGTGTTTAAAAACATTAGCCAAATCTTCACGAGTCGGCAAAAGAAGTGCCATATGATAAAGACCATAACTTTGCTTAGGATTGCTAATGTCATCCGTCTTAATTAGCCGAACTAGCGGTTTCCCATCGGCACCTAAAAGAACTTGATTTTCCGATTGATTCAAAATCTCCAACCCAAGCAACTGATGATAAAATGCTGTCTGACTTTCTAAGTCCTTGACATTTAAAGCTACTTCAGCCAAATAAATCTGACTATTATATTGGTAAACCATAGAAACCCTCTCTTTGTTGTAACTATTTTTATTACATCTATTGTACTCCCTTCTCAGCCATTGTCAATCCAGATGCTCAATGCTGATAAAACAAGAAAAATCCTCCCCATGTAGGAAGGATTGTTTGGATTTAATGAGCCAACATTTCTTGAGCAATCTCTTGACCTGATAATCCATCTGGATAGTAGGTTGGCCAGTTGTCCATCTCTTCAAAGAGGGCTTCTTGGCTAGTGCCTCCAAAGAAGATATGGAAATGTTCTGCCTTGACTGGAGCGATATTGTGATCGCTAAACTGAACATACTTAAATTGTCCAGCGTTTGCATCAGTCGCTTCAAAGAGGAAGCGTACTCCACGATTCCCTTTCTTATAAGTCAAGATTTTCTTGCCGACATACTTGTAAGTATATTTCTTACTTTGACCACCTTGGATGAATTCCATAGTATTATCCGTGATGTTAATCTTGGTCACATCTGTTTGGTAACCTTTTTGATAGTAGACTTTGTATTCATCCTTGGTCATCTTACCAGTCAACTTAGCCTTGTAGTCAAATACTTGGTCAAGAGTCCCATCCTCAAGGAAAGGATAGACAGACTGCCAGTTGCCAGCATAATCACTTAGGGTACGGTCCTTAACATCTGCATCCTCAAAGTAGCCATTTTGAACGGTTTTAGTTTCCTCTGCCTTTTCTGGTTCAATCTCTGCTCCTGCCTGATCAGTTGTCTGCTTGAGGGCCTTGAGGTTTTTCTCCATGACAGAGACATAGTTTTCTCCAGCCTTCATGTCCTCTTCGGTCAAGCTTTCAAGAGGATTCAGAACATCTAACTTCACTCCTGTTTCTTTTGAGAGGGTATTGGCTAGGGCTTGAGAAGCATTTTCTTCGAAGTAGATATAAGAAATCTTATTTTTCTTGATGTACTCGGTCAATTCTGCCAAACGGCTTGCTGAAGGCTCCGCATCTGGTGAAAGACCTGAGATAGAGACTTGATTAAGTTCGTAGTCTAGAGCTAGATAACGGAAGGCTGCGTGTTGAGTCACAAAACTCTTTTGTTTTGCACTAGAAAGTCCTTCAGTATAGGCCTTGTCCAAGGCTTGCAGTTTTTCGATATAGGCTGCTGCATTTTGTTCAAAAGTCGCCTTCTTATCCGGATAGTCAGCTGAAAGACTATCACGGATATGTTCTACAAGTTTGATTGCACGCGCAGGAGACAACCATACATGAGGGTCATACTCGTGATGATGACCTTCTTCACCATGGTCATGGTCTTCCTCTTCTTCACTTCCTGGAAGGAGTAGCATATCTCCAGTAGCTTTAATCGTTTTTACTTTTTTCGCATCTAGGGATTCTAATAACTTAGGAACCCAAGTTTCCATATTTTCATTCTCATAAACAAAGGCATCTGCGTCTTGGATTTTAGCGACTGCCTTAGCTGATGGTTCATAATCATGTGGCTCTGTCCCAGCCCCGATTAAGAGTTCAACATTAGCTGTGTCCCCTGCTACTTGCTTGGTAAATTCATAGACAGGGTAGAAAGTTGTAACGATATTTAATTTCCCGTCTGCTTGTTTTTTTGATTGGAACAAGCAACTAAGAATAAGGTCACAAGACTTGCCAAAAAGTAGACTTAGTTTTTTTCATTTACTTCTCCTATTTGATAAAACGTTTGAGTAAGCTGACTCCTAAGAAGACAACTACAAAGATAAGAGTGATACTTGCACTTGGTGGTGTCTCTGCATAATAGGAAATATAAAGCCCCGCAACCATGCCTAGAAAACCAATAACACTAGCAAGTATCATCACTGAACTAAAGTTTTTACCTAGACGCAAAGCAATACTTGCTGGTAAAACCATGATAGTCGATACCAAAAGTGCTCCCGCAGCTGGGATCATGAGGGCAATAGCCACACCCGTTACCATGTTAAAGAGAATAGACATAGTACGCACTGGAAGACCATCAACAAAAGCTGTATCCTCGTCAAAAGTTAGAATATACATGGGTCTTAAAAAGAGGAAGGTCAGGATTAAAACAACTGCTGCAATAACAAAGAGCCCAATGACCTGCTCTTGACTAATAGTCACAATAGAACCAAAAAGGTATTGGTCCAGACTCATAGAGCTAGAGCTCTTACCCTTACTCATGACAATAAGTGAAACTGCAAGTCCTGTAGACATGAGAATGGCTGTCCCAATCTCCATAAAGCTTTTATAAACCGTACGTAGGTATTCAAGGAAGACCGCCGCAATCAAGACAATCACAATGGTTGAAATGGTCGGAGAAATTCCTAAAACCAAGCCAAAGGCAACCCCCGAAAGCGAGACGTGACTCAGAGTATCACTCATAAGACTCTGACGACGCAAGATAAGGAAGGTCCCCAGAACTGGTGAAAAGAGACTCATGGCAATAACAGCCAAAAAGGCTCGCTGCATAAATCATAAGACAATAGATTAAGCATGCTCCACCTCCTGGTCACTTTCATGGACATTGAAGCAACGCCATGGGGAATCTTGGTCTCGGACCAGGTGAATATTACGATCTGCGTAGTCCTTAACTTCTTCAGGATCGTGGGTAATCATCAAAACAGCCTTGCCATGATGGTGGGCACTGTGGTGCATGAGTTCGTAAAACTCATCCTTGGTTCCTGCATCCATCCCTGTCGTCGGCTCATCCAAGATAAAGATATCAGGATCTGAAGCAAACATACGTGCGATAACAGCCCTTTGCTTTTGCCCGCCAGAAAGGGAGCCAATGCGTTTATCCCGATGTTCCCACATACCAACAGAGTTTAAACTAGCCTTGATGTGTTCCTCATCGTGGGCATTCAAACGACGGAACCAGCCCTTTCTTGGATAACGACCTGATTTGACAAATTCATAAACAGTGCTCGGAAAGCCTGCATTAAAGCTTGCAATCTGTTGAGGAAGGTAGGCAATTCTTAATTTCGTCCCACGAGTGTTGGTCTTTGAAATGGTAACTTTTCCAAATCTTGGTTGTAGAATACCAAGACTAGCCTTGATAAGAGTCGTCTTGGCAGCTCCATTTTCTCCAGTAAGGGTGACAAATTCCCCACTATCAACACTGTAATTGATATGCTCAAGCACAGGTTCCTTGTCATAATAGAAGGACAAATCCTCTACTGTGATGTATCTCATTACTTGATTTCTCCTACTAAAGCAGTTAAAAACCGCTGGATAATTTGTTGCTCTTCATCTGAGAATTGACTGGCAACTTGTTCATAAGTCGAGAGGGTGTGCTCATGATGATGGTGATGCTCCTCAGCAATCGGTCGAGCTAGATCTGTCAATTGATAGAAAATCACTCGAGCATCCTTTGGATCCTTAGACGTTTCCAGCATCCCCTCTTTAATCAAGGACTTAATGGCCTTGGTGACGGCTGCTTGACTGACATTGAGACGGCGAGCCAACTCCGAATTCGTTAATGATTCCTCTGATAAGAGCATAAGAATATGCTCCTGGGTATTGGTCAAAGCCACATTACTGGTACAATGACCAATCAAAATTTCATGCTGATTTTCAGCTTTCAGGATTACTTCATTTAAAAAATGATCAATTTCTGTTGCTAATTGTCTCATGAACTTCTCCTTTCCTAGTTATCTTTTTCCTAAAACAATATAGATCACCACAGATTCTTTACTGGTTAATTATATCATAAACCAAAAAAGAATCAAGAAAAAAGATGAAAACACCTGAGATGTTTTCATCCTTTAGAATTATTTTTCTTGTTTACGGCTAGTCCAGAGGGCTGTCGCTCCAAGAATCACACCAAGTAGCATCATGAAGATAGATTGCTCACTACCTGTATTTGGAAGTACTTTCTCTGAGACTACTGGTTTCTTAGCAAACTCATCTGCAACCTTATAATCAACTTTTACAGTAGAAGGTTGAGTCGGTTTTGTTGCTTGGTCTTCTACTGGTTTAGCTGGATCTTGCTCTTTACCTTCTTCAGGAAGTTTAAATGTTTTTGAGTCCACAGAAATCGTGCGTGAATTTGGATTTACCTTTTCATACTGAGTCAAATCAGCTGTTTTGAGATAGTCTTCAAAGGCAGCATCCATTGAAGGACCTTCTTCTCTAGCACCACCAAGCATGGTATAACCGTCACCACCAGCAGCCAAGAAGTCGTTTGTTGTTAGATAGTAGATTTTTGGCTAAGTCTAATCTATCGTAAAGACCAGTCGTACGATTCTTAACCTGAACAGCTAAAATACGTTTCCCAGAAGGTAGATTTGTGTCATAGTATACTTTGACACCAGAGACTTGTAAAAATCCACCACTTGGTTCTAGCAATGGTTGACCATTTTCGTCTAAGACAGTTTTTCCTGCTTTATCCACCTGCAAAATAGATCCGAGTGATTTTTCAAACATATCCAGAACTTGTTGGCCGGTTACTTGAATTTGAGAGATGGTGTTACCGAATGGTAATACAGCAATGACATTTCCTTTTGTAATTGGTTTGTCTTTAGCAATTGTCTCACGTAAGCCACCACCATTTGTCACAGCGATATCTGTTGGATGACTAAATCCTGTTTGACCATACTGGTAGAGAGAATCTGCGACGACATTTCCGAGATTCGTTTCACGAACACGAACATTTTCACGGTCTCCGTTTAGTTCAACAGGACTGTTAGACACAACCTCAACTGCATTTTCTGCATCATACTTTGCCTTAATATCTTTAACTAAACTAGCAACTTTTGGATTTGCTTCTAATTTTTTGGCTTCAGCAGCAGTAATCTGAGTTGGATTGCCCAAAAGCTGACGAGATTTATAAGTAATTTTACCAACGTTATGGAGATAACTTCCAGTTTGGTTGTAAGTCACATTGTCTCCGTAGGTAGTTGATTCTACTGTATGAGAGTGACCATCAATGACTGTTACACGTTTCCCCTTCAAAAGAGGGTTCTTAGACAGGGCTTCTGCTAGTGTTGAGCCACGCCAAGCTACTGGTGTTGTTGTATCAACACCCAAGTGGGCTAAGACTACATAATGCTTATAATCCTTACCTTCCGCCTTAGCCTTGGCTTGAACTTCTTCAACGACCTTATTAACCTCTTCGATTGGCTCAGTAAATGTTACTCCTTTAACATTTTTAGGGTGAGTTTTCGTTGCTGTTTCCGGCGTTGTCACGCCTATCACTACAAACTCATCGCCTTCAACATCCTTATTCTTGTCAACAATAGTAGAAGCTTGGAAGAGACGAGCTCCATCTACATAAGTATTTGAGCTTAACAAGGGGAATTTCAAAATTTCTTTGTATTTTTTAGCTTCATCAAGTCCGAAATCAAACTCGTGATTTCCTACAGCCATGGCATCATACTGCATCTGATTGAGAATTTCAGCACGTGCTTCACCCTTCGTAGAGTTGGAAATCGGTAAACCTTGGAAGGCGTCTCCCGCATCAACAACTAGAGTATTTTGATTTGATTTCGCGCGTTCCTGCTCAATGACAGTCGCTAACTTAGCATCACCAATTACTCCCTTCTCCTCTACAATACGACCATGGACATCATTGGTGTGTAAGATAACAGTGTCCTTTTCTTCGCTTTTAGGAGATTCAGCAGGAGCTGACGGAGCTTCTGCAGGTGCAATCGCTTCTGAAGTTGCCGAAGTTTCCGGTACCGCAGGGCTCTCAACAGGAGCTGGAGTCGCCGACGGAGCTGGAGTTGCTGCGACAGCTGAACTTTCTGCAGGAGTTGTTGCTTCTTCAGCGTATACTTGTCCAGCTAAGAAGGCTGGAGCTAATAAAGCTGTAGATAAGATGGGTAATAAGAACTGTTTCTTCATTTTGAAATCCTTTTCTTTTCTTTTTCTCTTTTATATTATACGCTATTTCTAAAAATTATGAAACTTTTGACCTATTTGCATCTTAAATATTCGCCATTTAAACAAAAAAGCTTGGATTAAAATCCCAAACTTTTAGCTCATTTTATTGAAAATCTTTGATGTTACCATCGTAATCCGCCCAATCTTGGCTAAAGAAGCGGTCATTCATATGGTAACTAGGTGCTGTTGTTGGATTGCTCAAAAAAGGATTTACAACCTTATCAAACGCCAACCAACCTAACCAACCGATATGAATCGTATCCTTGACAAAATAAGGTTCATCACCGTTTTTTGAAAAATCAGCAATATTGGTGAAACCTTGACTCTCCAACTGGTAACGAATTTTTTCGACAGAGTGTTGATACATTTCCTCACTTAATCCGGTATAATTCATCCATTTTTTATTGACAGGTTGAAAGACAAAGAGTACATTCACCTTAGATTTGGCAAATTGATTGAGCACTAACTGCAAATCATTGTATTCCCTTGACTGGAGGAAGTTGTAATTTTTTTGATACCCTTCCCACTTTTTTAAATCTTTCTTTAGTTGAGTATTGTAAAAGTGGTTATCCATCCCCAAATCATTATTGGTCGTATTTTCCTCTGCATCCTTACGTGCAATATTTTCCAATTCTTCATAAGAAAATTGATCTGGGAGACTGCTCAAATATTTCAATATGATCTTTATACTTTAATCGGCCTCGGATGGAGAATTGACCAAAAAGGGCAGCTTGTCTTTCATTGAATTCTGCAGAAGCTGTAATTATTGAATGATCAAAGTCTGACAACTGTTCATTCTTAGCCAGTTTCTCAACAATCCCCTTCATCGGTACGCTTGGATTCTGCTTCAAGAGTCTATTAGCCGCATATTGAGAAGCTACGTCTCCAGATTGATTCTCTAAAAAGGCAGTCAACTGGTCGTTGTTAAAATAGGTTTGAAAAGTAACTGGATCTTGATCTTCCTTTGTAAACCACTGTGGAGAGATCACAAACACCGCTTGTTTATTTTCAAGTTCAGATGTGATTTGTTGCATCCCAAAGTACTGGCTAAGAGAAGCTGCTCCTGCCTGCCCCATAAAATACGGACGGTAGGAGCGATTATACTTTTCAGCCAACACTCCTGGATGCATACTATCAAAACGAATCCATTCACTCGACCCAAAGAAAGGGACAAAACGCATATTAGGGTCTGTTAGAGCTCTCACTTTTTGGCTTCTCTCCTTGAAGCTTTCTGCACTTATAGAGGCTGCAGAGTATTTTTCCTCCATAAGATTATGGTTCTTGCTACTTGGATAGAAACAGATAAGAAGAAAAACCAATAATCCCGCTACAAAGATAGGCCCAAAGATTAACCACAGGCGTTTAAGCATTCTTTAACTCCGTAATTCCTGCCACGATTTTATTGGCTGTATTCCAGTCATCACGGCCAAATTCTGTAACCGGGACACGAATATCAAAGCGATTTTCGATTTCCACGATCAATTCAACTGTTCCCATACTGTCCAAGACACCTGCATCGAAAAGATCTTCATCCATCATGTCAGAAACATCTTCCATAAATAATTCATCGATAATTTCAATAACTTCTGATTTGATATCCATTTTTTAATTCCTTTTATTTTTTAAACCATAAATCATTCAAAAATCCAGAAAAGATTAAGAATGAAACCATTACGACATGGAAGGTTATCACCATGCCAAGCAACTGAGCCCAACGATTTTCATGCAAGGGAGGTCGTCCTGCTTTCTTACGTTCTTTATTGAGCATTTTTTTCTTTCTGACCCAGGCATCATTCATCACTAAGCCTATCCCATGAAAGAGTCCGTAAGCGATATAAAACCATGTTATTCCATGCCAGAAGCCCATAAGGAGCATGTTTAGGATATAGGCAATACTTGAAGTCACATTTCGATTCTTAAAAAGCTTCTTTCTCGTCATCACCATGACCATGCGCATAAAAACAAAGTCACGAAACCAGAAGGATAAACTCATGTGCCAGCGATTCCAAAACTCTTTCAAATCTCTTGACAAAAAGGGTTTGTTGAAGTTGATCGGACTATGAATCCCCATCAGATTTGAAATAGCTATAGCAAACATAGAGTAACCTGCAAAGTCAAAGAAGAGTTCCAAACCAAATGTGTACATGATGGCCACTACATAATAGTTAAAGACGCCACCTGTTTGTAAAGCTAAATTCTTTAGCGGTGGTAATAAAATCTCGCCTAAAATATGGGCTAGGATAAATTTATACAGAAATCCCCACATGATATACCGAACGGACTCGGCTAGCATATCTAGCAACTCATCGCGCTCTGGTATCGTCTGATAATTTTCATTAAAACGTTTGAAACGATCAATAGGACCACTTGAGAAAGTCGGCATAAAGAGAAGAAAACGCAAATATTCCCACATTTTCAAATCCTTTATGACTCCATCTCTAAGTTCGATGATGATTCCTACCGAACGAAAGGTTAAATAGGAGATTCCTACAAATCCTAGTAGAGACTGTGTGCCATTAATAGCTGGTTGCACCTTGACAAAGATGATGGGAAGCAATGATAATAGACTTACTAGATAGAAAGTCCATTTACCGTCTCGACCTTTTCGATACTGCTTGTAAAAAAGAACCAGTACAATTTGCCAAATCAGATAAAGCCCTAAGGCGGCTAATTGATTGGTCTTTCCACCCGTCAACATAGTGACGATAAAGAAGAGACTAACCAATATTTCATACCAGGCAAAACGTTTTTTGAAAAAAAGACCGATAAAGATTGGTAAAATTGCAGCAATCACATACAAAAAGTACTGCGGATTCCCATACGGCTCAATATGAGGCAGCTGTTTCAGGAAATCCATCATCTATTATTCACCTCGTTAATCAATCCTTTAATGTCAATCTTCCCATTTGGAGTCAGTGGCAATTCCTCTCTATAAAGGAACTTAGATGGCATCATATAAGACATCATAATATCTTCCAAGTCTTCCTTAATGGCTTTCGTAATATCGATTTCGCGCTCAAATTGTTCTTTGACCCCATCTTTTAAGATGACATAGGCCAAGAGATTTTGGACCTTGTGATCCTTGTTGTAACGTGGAACTGCAACAGCCGAGTCAATGTACTGAGATTTGTTCAAGTTTTGAGAAACATCCTCTAGTTCAATACGATAGCCATTAAACTTGATTTGGAAATCCATCCGTCCACCGTAGAGAAGAAGACCTTCATACGTCATGGTTCCAACATCTCCCGTATGGTAGGCTGGCAGACCTTCAAATTCGAAGAAAGCTTCTGCTGTTTTCTCAGGATTATTCATATAACCTTTTGAAACAGCCGGTCCAGACACGATGATCTCACCTTGCTCACCATTTGGCAATTTATTTCCTACCTCATCAATGATGAAGGTTGGAGAATCTTCTTTGGTATAACCAATTGGCAAGCGTTTAAGTGTCGCTAGCATCTCATCTGTGATAGCAACCGCCGACAAAGCAACCGTTGCTTCCGTCGGCCCATAGGCATTGATGATACGCGCATTCGGGAAACGCTCACGCAGTTTTTTTGAGCCGTTTTTAACCGTTAACTCTTCCCCATCAAAGTAGAAATGGGTAATGCCTGGCATCTTTTTCAGCATTGAAATCTTCAGATAGCATGGCCATATCTGCAAAAAGATGGTGTTGAAGTCCAGATAGCAATCGGAAGTGAAAAAGATGGTCGCAAAGAGTTGTTTAAAGTCTTGAGTGATTGCTGACGGGAGAGCAAAAAGCGTTCCTCCAAGAGACAAAGTTGGTGCCCAGTACATAACAGATAAGTCAAAGGAATAGGGTGGTTGCGCCAACATTTGCGGACGCTCTGGCGTCGCAAATTCCTTGTCTGTAATCATCCAGTTGGTGAAGCTGAGCAAGTTATCATGCGAAATTTGTACCCCTTTTGGTTTCCCAGTTGTCCCCGAAGTAAAGATGATGTAGTAGTTATCATCCCCTTTGACCGGATGTTGCAAATCATAGGCATGCTGAGCCGCATAAGCTTCACGTACTTGCTCCAAGGACATGATTGGAGTAGCTGGGTTTTCAATTGGAAACTCATTGATGGCGATGATTAAAATTGGCTCAGCTACTTCAACAATCGCAGACACGCGCTCCAAGGCAGAGTGGCTATCAATTGGGATATAAGCATGGCCAGATTTGGTCAAGGCCACAAAGGTTGCTAACATTTCATATTCTTGGCCACCAAAGACCACAACAGGTGACTTTCAGGAAGTCCCATTTGGTCAATATGGGCTGCTAAGCTATCTGAATCAGCCTTCAATTGGCCATAGGTATACTCTTCTCCCAGGACATTGTAGACAGGATAGTCTGGTTGCAGTTGGGCGTATCGCTCAATCGCCTCAATCATATCAGTAATTGGTTGGTTTGACACGGTAAGGATCTCCTTTAGAATTCATTGTAAATAAAGCCGCCTTGACCCTGACCAAGATAGCTAAAGAAGTAAAGCAAACCCAGTAAAATAATAAAATACAGGACAGTTTGTCCAAAAAAAACATAGTATGGCTTCTTTTTATTCATATTAGATTCTTTTCTGTAAATTTTCATTATGTTTTCACAATATACAATTACTATTTTATCTTTCTCCCATTTTACCACTTTATTCTCTTCATTTTCAACTGTTTACCATTTTTAAAAAGCACATTTTAGCTTAATTTAATTCTTTCTTCATTATTTCACTGATGTAAATAAATCAGTTTAAAGCGATAGCAAACACACCACTCCCTCTTTGGGCATTTTTATGCTAAAATAGTAGCTATGGATAAAATTATTAAAACTATATCAGAAACCGGGGCTTTTCGTGCTTATGTACTAGACAGCACTGAAACTGTCCGCACTGCTCAAGAAAAACATCAAACCCAAGCTAGCTCAACTGTAGCGCTTGGCCGTACCCTTATCGCCAGCCAAATTCTCGCTGCCAACGAAAAAGGAAATACCAAGCTAACCGTCAAGGTTCTTGGAACTAGCTCCCTCGGTGCCATTATCACAGTTGCAGATACCAAGGGTAACGTCAAAGGCTATGTACAAAACCCTGGTGTGGATATTAAAAAAACTGCAACTGGTGAAGTACTAGTGGGACCTTTTGTCGGCAATGGACAATTTCTAGTTATTACTGATTACGGCACTGGAAATCCTTATAATTCCATGACGCCCCTTATCTCTGGAGAAATTGGCGAAGACCTAGCTTTCTACCTGACAGAAAGCCAACAAACTCCGTCAGCAGTTGGACTTAATGTCCTTTTAGACGAAGACGATAAGGTCAAGGTTGCAGGCGGCTTCTTGCTACAAGTATTGCCAAATGCCAAGGAAGAAGAAATCGCCCGTTTTGAAAAAAACGTATCCAAGAAATGCCAGCTATTTCAACACTGCTAGAGAGTGACGACCATATCGAAGCCCTTCTCAAAGCTATCTACGGCGACGAACCGTACAAACGTCTGTCTGAAGAAGAAATTCGTTTCCAATGCGACTGTAGTAAAGAACGCTTTATGGATGCTCTTGCCAGCCTTCCAAGTTCAGATTTGCAGGAAATGAAGGATGAAGATCACGGGGCTGAGATTACTTGTCAATTCTGCCAAACTACTTATCATTTTGATGAAAACGACCTGGAGGAACTCATTCGTGGCAAATCTTAATACACCTTTTATGATTGGTAATGTTGAGATTCCCAATCGTACTGTTTTAGCACCCATGGCGGGGGTAACTAACTCTGCCTTTCGTACCATTGCAAAAGAGCTCGGAGCTGGCCTTGTGGTCATGGAAATGGTCTCTGACAAAGGTATCCAATACAACAATGAAAAGACTCTTCACATGCTTCATATCGATGAAGGAGAAAACCCAGTTTCGATCCAACTTTTCGGAAGCGACGAAGATAGCCTAGCACGCGCAGCAGAATTCATCCAAGAAAACACCAAGACTGATATCGTGGATATCAACATGGGCTGCCCAGTGAATAAAATCGTGAAAAACGAAGCTGGTGCTATGTGGCTCAAGGATCCAGATAAGATTTACTCTATCATCAACAAGGTTCAATCTGTCCTTGATATCCCCCTCACTGTCAAAATGCGTACGGGCTGGTCTGACCCATCCCTAGCAGTTGAGAATGCCCTAGCTGCCGAAGCTGCAGGTGTCTCTGCCCTCGCTATGCACGGCCGTACACGTGAACAGATGTACACTGGTCACGCGGACCTAGAGACCCTTCATAAGGTTGCACAAGCTCTGACCAAGATTCCATTTATCGCTAACGGAGACATCCGTACGGTTCAAGAAGCCAAACAGCGTATCGAGGAAGTCGGTGCCGACGCCGTTATGATTGGGCGTGCCGCTATGGGAAATCCTTACCTCTTTAATCAGATCAATCATTACTTTGAAACTGGAGAAATCCTGCCTGATCTGACCTTCGAAGACAAGATGAAAATCGCCTACGAGCACTTGAAACGCTTGATTGAACTCAAGGGAGAAAAGGTTGCTGTCCGTGAATTCCGTGGACTGGCTCCTCACTACCTTCGAGGCACATCTGGTGCTGCTAAACTCCGTGGAGCCATTTCACAAGCCAGCACTCTGGCTGAGATTGAAGCCCTCTTGCAGTTAGATAAAGATTAGTAAACATAAGACAAAAACCCGTAACTTCAACTGAGTTACGGGTTTGCATTTGTTTTGAGAAAAGTTTTACCGCCAGATTCTATGGTTGAATCAAGACAACACTAGAAACTGTACCATCTGCTCCTGTTGTAATCTGGATGATTTTTCCGCCACCAATTTTGGCATTATATTTACCATCATCAAGAGTATAGGCATAGCCTTGGATAGAGTAGTTTTCTTTCTTGCCATCAACAAATTCTACTGTAAATTGACCTCCTGATGAGACAGTGATAGTCTCGCCATTGGCACCTTTCCAGCTTCCTGCTGCTGCTGAAAAATCACCATCGACCATGGTTAAAACGCCTTTGTAACGTTTATTATGCTCCGCCTGTCGGTCTTGTAATTTGCGGTCAGTCGTTGGGTCATAAGTTGACTGGCTTGCTTGATTAGATTGACTTTGTGAAGCTTGCTGATTAGAAGATGGTTGAGATGGAGTTTCCTGTTGCTGAGGAGCTTGGGGAGTTGGTGCAGCTTGGTTGGATTCTTGATTCTGAGTTGTTGGACTTGAAGCTTGTTCAGAGGAAGATTTAGCTTTTTCTGAAGTCGTAGTACTTGTTGAAGCTTGAGTTTTACTTTCTTTGTTTGAAGAACTTGCCTTTGAACTTGACGTGGTTTGTGTTGTTTTATTGGCATTGTCGTTTTTAGCTTCTTCTTTTTTATTACCACATGCTCCTAAAAGCAAAGTTGAAGCCAATACTGCTACTGCTAGTAAACGAATTGAATGTTTTGTTTTCATGATGCGCCTCCTGTGTAATCTTTTTGAAATGTTATGAAATACTTCTGTAATGTTATTGTAATATTTGTTTTAGGGTTTGTCAACTATTTATATATGGTTTTGGTTTATATTTGTTCTTTTTAATCCTCCTATCTCTATTATTCGTTAAAAATTTAAATAACAGGAAAATTTTTCCTACTAAAAATACTATATTTACAAGTGTAATCGCTTGCATTTTTTTCTTGAAGGGCTATAATAAAATTGAAATAGGATATTGGAGGTGTAGACTTATGTTAAGCAAATATTACAAGTATCTTCCTTGGGTGATTTTAGCTACTTTCGTTTCTTATGGGGCAGCTACTCATTACGCTCAAACAACATTTGATTTGTTCTACCTAACTGCCATTTTCATGATTGTCTACGTGGCTTTATTGTATTTACACGAACATTATTTAAAAATATAAATACAAAGATTTATTCATTCGAATCATGAGCAATTCTAATAAAGATAAACATCCTTAAACAAAAAGAGGTCGAGAAAATCCCGACCTCACTTTTTTATGACTAATAAGTCTTTGACACGATGGCTGAATTGACTTTTGATACAAACTTTATTTTCTCTATTCTCAAGCTCAACCAGTCATCGGACTTGTTGAAACTTCTCAGAACTAAAACTAGGAAACCAAAACTTGGGCTATCGATTTCTGCTCCCAAGCTTTTTATTTCAATCGATAGGTTTTTCTTGGTTTCTTTTTAGGCACTCGTTTGAGCCCAACTTCTTCTACATACTCACCGTATTTTACGAGAAAGTTATTGCTGACGATTGGTCGTCCTGGGTTGATGAGATTGACTAATTCGGTTCCTTCATAGACAGTGAATTCCTCCTCTAGCAGATAGAGAAAGGTCGGATTCCAGTCAAGACGCCCTTGGATTCGTTTAATAGACTCTTGGATAATGGCATAATGGTCAAAGGCGAAGGCTTGCTCGTCCAGCTCCACTCCCTCTAGGAAGCACTTACCCGTCTGAAAATCAACATCGACAAAAACCACATCCTTGGCATCATCACCAGCTTGAACGAGATCAAGTACGCGGCTAGGTAGATACACCAAGTGGGCGATAGTAACCGTCCAGCCCCGCGGATCACGACCTGGAGTAGATACTGTCATCAACTGTTCGATTTTTTCCAAAGGAAGGTCAAGGTTAACCTCCTCTCTCACTTCACGCTGACAAGCATGGGCAGCATCTTCCCCTTTATCCATAAAACCACCGACCAAAGCCAAACAGTTTTGATAAGGATGGGACTTGCGACGAATTAGTAAGAGTTTGATTTTCCCTTCCACAAAGCAATAAGCTACCATATCCACCGTCATGCTCGGTCTTTCATACTGAGGAAGATCCTGTTTGCAGTACCAGTCTAAAAATTCCTTCTCAGTCGCATGAATCTCAAAATATTCTCTCTCTGTCATTCCAGCTGGGATTATCGTTTCAGTCATCTTATCCCTCCTTGACAGCCTTAGTCCATTGGTACCAACCGACTAGACTATTGAGGGTGTAGACCCAGTACATTCCTTGGATATGGATGTTTTCACCCCACCAGAGATAGATACTAAAGAGATTGGTTGCAATCCAGAAAATCCATTGCTCACGGTAAAGACGTGTCATCAAGAGCTGACCAACACCATTGGTCGCATCGGTAACACTGTCACGGAAAGGACGAGCACTGCTGATACTTTGGTAGGCTAATCCCATGCCAATCCAGATGATAGCAGTCAAGGCCAAGTACTTGAGCCAATCAATCAGACCGAGTTTCTTAGCTTCAAAGTGAGACTCCTCTGGTCTTCCTTGCTCATTGATCCGATTAGACAACCAAGTATAGAGACCAATAGGCTGCATGACAAAGAAATAAACTGTTGTTAAAACTTCACCGTAGAAAGTCGCATTCATAGCTAGGAGCAAATAGATTGCTGAGTTAATAGCTCCAAAAAGGTAGTTACTAGCTCGACCTTCAGCTACTAAGATAACGCAGACAATCCCTGTCCAAGAGGCCAAGAGACCAATCCAGTCATGACTTTCTGTGTTTTGTGTAAACTCCAGAATAAGAGGAACACTTGATAAAGCAATCAAATAGAGCCACTGGAAAAGACTACGGCCCACAAAGAGGTCTTTCCAAAGCAAACGCATAACTCCTGCAAAACCAATTTTACGAGCTTCTGCGTGAACATTTTTAAAGTTTTCAATAAATTGTGTGATTTTTTCAGTGATTTTTTTCATTTTCTTCTCCTAATCTGCTTGGTAAATGGCATCAATAGCTACTTTTGCTGCTTCATAATTTCCTAGATAGTCATCAGCTAGATAAACATGAGGGATATTGCCTAGATATTGCTCCCTCATCATATCCAAATGCTGAGAAAAACTGTGACGGATATGCTCTTCTGCCATGGTCATGTCGCGAAAACCATCATTGACATAAGAGCCAATAGGTTGCACAAAGAGGATTAAATCCCACTTTTCCTTGGCTACGATGGAAACAAAGAGATTATCAAAGGTCTCTACGGACAAATCTTCCTGCTCTTCGCTTTCCATGTAGTAATCGTAGTAGCCCTTGGTTACTAGTGAGTTGGTATCTGCAATGACTAGGCCTCGATTGGCATTGCTATCGATTAACTTGGAAGTTTGATCATATTGGCCCAAAAGAAGGTAATAATAATCTTTGGGGGTAAGCTCATCATCTCGGACATTATTTTTTATCTGATACTCACGAGCATACTCCAGACTGACTGGCGCGTCATAAAAGCGAGCTAAATCCTTGGCTAGAGTTGTTTTACCATTACTAGCACTTCCCATAATCAACACTTTTTTCGTAAACTGACGGCGGAAAGGTTGAGCGATATATTTCCAATATTTGCTTGGATTTTCACGAATCATGCTAGCCGAAATTCCAAATTTTCTTTCCTGTAGAACAGTCTCGAAACCACGTTCTGACAATTCTTGTTGGTATTCGGACTCTCCTACAAAAAAGATTAGTTCCTCACCAGTCTGGTCATAGGAAATGGCCTGCAACATCTGATCCAACCACTCCTGCCAGCCCATTGGATAGCGTGGAATATTGGTTTCGTCAAGTTTACAAACAGAAGTCAACTCATCATCTCGAAATGCTTCACGAATATAGCGAAACCTCTTTTGTAGTGTAAGTCCAACCTGTTCACCACGATCTCCCTTATAACCTGAAACTACCACCCATACAGCATCGCATTGTCGTTTTGCTCTTTGGATTAAATCAATATGCCCCTGATGCAGGGGAGCAAAGGTTCCAAAAACCACTGCTATCCTTTTTTTCATGTCTTTTCAACCTTTTTATAACTTTTTATATTTTATATCATACTACTCCTTCTATTGTTTGTCAACACTTTTTTATTATTTTTTATAAAAATATTTTCTACATGATCGGATTTTTTCTTGATATACAAAACTTGATCAGTAGAAATTCGTTTGAACTCCTTAAACTAAATGCACAATTCAAATGCTTATTTGAGTAACAACTTCCCAAAAAAAGAGGCTGAAACAATCTGTTCCAACCTCACAATTTTAAACAATCTCAAATTTCAATTGACCAGCTTTGACGCCAATCTTAAGTGTCTTACCTTCTTTCAATTCACTTGTAAGAAGGAGCTCTGCTAGTTTGTCTTCTACTTCTGTTTGCAGAGTTCTGCGCAGTGGGCGAGCTCCCATCTCTGGATCATATCCCTTCTGAGCTAGAAGCTTAAGGGCAGATGCTTGGAGTTTCAAGTTAATTCCTTTTTCTGTCAGGCTTGCAATCACTGGTTTGACCATAATCTTAACCACTTCCTGCATATCTTGACTTGACAAGCTATGGAAGACCACTTTTTCATCAATACGGTTGATGAACTCTGGACGATAAGCCTTTTTCAATTCTTCGAACATCCGTTTTTCCATATTTTCTTGGTCAAAACGAATATCCTTAGCTCCAAAACCGACTGTCTTGTCATCACGAAGAGCTGTCGCACCAAGGTTTGACGTCATGATAATAATGGTATTTGAGAAATCAACCTTGCGACCCTTACTGTCTGTTAAGACACCATCATCCAAGACCTGCAAGAGCACATTAAAGATATCTGGGTGGGCCTTTTCTACCTCGTCAAAGAGCAAGACTGAGTACGGTTTGTTACGAACCTTCTCGGTCAACTCTCCGCCCTCTTCGTAGCCTACATAACCTGGAGGTGCGCCATTGAGACGACTGGCTGCAAATTTCTCCATGTATTCACTCATGTCAAAACGAATGAGGGCTGACTCATCATCAAAGAGAACTTCTGCCAAAGCTTTGGCTAATTCAGTTTTACCAACACCTGTTGGTCCAAGGAACATAAAGGATCCAATTGGACGTTTGTTATTGCGAATCCCTGATTGATTTCTGCGAATGGCACGACTGATACTTGATACCGCTTGTTCCTGCCCGATAACACGTTTATGCAGTTCAGTTTCAAGATTGAGATACTTCTTGGCATCCGTTTGTGTCAATTTTTGAACTGGAATACCTGACAAGCGACTCAAGGTTGTCAAAATATCAGACTCTTTTACTAGATCTTTATAGACTGGAACTTCCTGTTCTTTTGAAATGAGCTGAGCTGCTTGTTTCCATTTGCCATCCATCAAGGCCTTGTCTGCAGGTGTTAAGCCTGACTCATCTTTTTTAGCGTGCTTTGATTTATTTTGGACAGTTGCTGCCGCTTCATCCAAAAGATCAATCGCTGAGTCTGGCAAGTGACGACTAGTCAAATAGCGATGTGCCATTTTGACAGCTGTTTCGACTGCATCATCTGTAATTTGAACATGGTGGTGTTTCTCATAAGTTGCTTTCAAGCCACGCAAGATAGCCATACTATCAGCCACACTTGGTTCCTCAATCATCACTTTTGCAAAGCGGCGAGAAAGGGCTGCGTCTTTTTCGATATGTTTTTGGTATTCTTCCTGAGTGGTTGCCCCAACAGTTCTCAGAGTTCCACGCGCTAGGGCAGGTTTCAGGATATTGGCCGCATCCAAGGTCGAATCAATACCACTTCCTGATCCCATAATGGTATGAAGCTCATCGATAAAGAGGATAACCTTACCGTCTTCCTCGATATCTTTGATGATATTGTTCATACGTTCTTCAAAGTCTCCACGGAAACGAGTTCCCGCAACCACATTCATCAAATCAAGTTCTAAGACACGCATCTTAGCCATTTCATCAGGCACATTTCCGTTGGCAATTCGCTGTGCAAGGCCAAGTGCTAGAGCTGTTTTACCAACACCTGCATCTCCAACTAGAACTGGATTGTTTTTTGTTTTTCGACTCAAGATTTGAATCATACGAGAGATTTCTTGGTCACGTCCGATGACTGGTTCCAACTTGCCAGAACGCGCTTGCTCTGTAAGATCATGAGTGTAATCTTCCAAACCACCACTTGGAGTTTGAGGCATACCCATCATATTGGCCATAGAATTTTGCTTATCTGCTACTGATCTGTGGCGCTGACGCAGAGCCTTCAAATCTTCCTTTGTCCAACCAGCACGCGCTTCAAGACTACGACGAAGCCCAGCAATCTTGACTTGATCTTTCTGGTCTTCATAAGAAAATCCTGCTTTTTCTAAAATGCGAGTAGCTAGGGCATTGCCATCATGCAAAATAGCGTAGAGAAGATGCTCTGTTCCCAATGCTTTGGCATGTACAACCGAAGCAACATGTTCCGCCTCCAACATCAAGACGTTCAAACGATAGGAAAATGGGAGCTCCTTATAATCTTCCTTATGGTTAAAGTTTACTTCTGTTAATTCTACAGCTACTTCCTCTAAACGATCAATCTCATACGGGAATTCATTTAAAGTTGCTCCAGCAACACTGTAGCTATGATTGGCCATGGCAATCAGCAAATGCCAAGACTCTAGGTAATCTGCATCAAAGCGACTCGCTACCAAAAAGGCGCTATCGATGCATTCTCTCAATGCTTTTGAATATTTCATGTCGTTTTATTTTCCTTTTCTATCTACTTCATGCAACAACTGACGAAGCATATTGGCACGAATATAATTAGCTTCCTCACCTAGAATTCGGTCTGTCCCCATAGCTAATAATAGATTCATCTCTTGGCGGGTCATGAGTTCTTGTTCGACTAAGAGTCTTAAGACATCTTCAAAGATGACTTGGTTCACCTCATCACCCACTGAATACAACAAATCGCGGAGCATATCATGATGGTTAGAGAATTCAATTCGACCAATACGAATATAGCCTCCACCACCACGTTTACTCTCAACTAGATATCCTCTACTCTCTGTAAAACGAGTCTTAATCACATAGTTGATCTGGCTAGTACGACTTGAAAGGTATCCGCTAGCTGACTTCGTTGCAATTCGACGATACCAGATTGTTCTAAAATCGCCTTGATATAAGCTTCAATATGGTCCGATGTATTTTTAAATTTCATAGCTTGCTACCTCCTTCTTAAACTTTGACTATCTTTGACTATACTATCATTTAAGACTCTATAAGTCAAATTTTTAAGGCTATACTGAGTTTCTTTAAAAATAATTAGGCATTAAATCGCCTTAGTTTTTCTTGAAAGTTCCTAAAAAAGTCTACAAAAAGAGCCCTAAAAGGGCCTTGAAAGCAAAATAAAAATCCCTAATCTAAACAAATATTTTACAACTTTCTATCCGAGAAAAAATCTCTCCAAAACGGATTTTCGCTATCAAAAGTTTTAACCTCTTCTTCAGTCATATTGTGAGGATAGTCAAGAAAAAGGTTATAAATTTTTTTCTTATCAAAGCTGAACAGAAACTCTCCTATAACACCTATCTTATCAATCCACCAAACTTTTGAATCTTCACTATCTTTGTAAAAATCACTGTACCCTTCAAGATTAGACTTCGAAAAAATGGGTTCATCTATTTCATCGAATGGGTCTTGTTTGCTGTAGTCATTTAGTTCATTATTTAACATTATTTAGGGCCTTTCCATCATCTATTGAAATAAAATGTGACCATATTTTGATTTTATGATACTTGTGGAAAAATTTCATCCCATATATCAACTAAACTTTTCCCGTCAAAAACTTTAGCTTCCATAGCTTGATCAATTGTATCAAACTGCTGGCCTTCATAATCATATCCAACTACACAAATGCTGGATAAGAAACAAGCACCTCGGCCATTAACATTGAATTCAATATCTGTGTCTAAATACTTTTTAATTTCTTCTTTTTTCATCACATCACCATACGTCAATTATATCACTTTTCTCTATCAGAATTTCCATTTATAGACAAAAGAGAGCAAGTAAAGAATAAACTTCACCAACTCTCTTCATTTCTAATTATTTAAGCCCAATTCTTCTAATATCTGGCGTTTATAAGCAATTTTTTGAACTTCCTTGTCTTCGCCTTCAGACCAATCAAGTTTGATTTCAGATACAATCTGCCCAGGGCGATTTTTCAAGATATAGATACGGTCACTGAGATTGAGGGCTTCCTCTATACTATGGGTGATGATTAAGGTCGTTAACCCTAGCTGTGTGTGAATCTCCAGATACCAGGCATGAAGTTCCATCTTAGTCATCTCATCCAAAGCGCTAAAGGCCTCGTCTAGAAGAAAGAGCTTATGCCCGAAAAGGTAGGTACGGAGTAAAGCAACACGCTGGCGCATCCCACCACTGAGTTCATGAGGGTACTTATCCCTTACAGCCGTCAACTGAAAGGTAGCAAGAATTTCATCTGCTTTGGCAATGGCTTCTGCCTTGTCCACCTTTTGGATCAAGAGGGGCAAAATGATATTACCAAGGACAGTCTTGTGTTCTAGGAGCAGATCCTTTTGGAGCATATAACTCACGCGCCCCTTGGGATTTTCCTCACCATCAAGAATGATTCGTCCAGACTGGACTTCTAAAATCCCTGCAATCAGGTTAAAGAGAGTGGTCTTTCCTACACCACTGGGGCCTAAGATAGAGACCACTTCACCTGAAGTCACTTGTAGGTTAATATCCTCTAAATCTTTTCATCGTTGTAGGCATAGCTTACGTGTTCTAGTCTAATTTCTGTCATTATTTTACAAATTCGTTGGTAAATCCTTTATCAGTCAAGTCTTCCTTGAGGATTCCATTTTCTTTATCCCATTTGTAGAAGGCATTCCAGCGATCAGCATCAAATTGTCCCCATTTTTCCTTGTCGCTTGCATATTCTTTTGACAAGTATTTTTGAGATTCGATAACGAAATCACGTTTATCCTTTAACTCAGGGGCATTCTTTATCAAGATATCAGCCGCTTCTTCTGGGTGCTCCATAGCGTATTGGTAACCTTTTTTGATAGCTTGGATGACTTTACGAGCTTCTTCTTTGTTGTCTTTTAGATAGTCGTTGTTTGCGATGATAACTGGTGAGTAGTAGTCAAATTCTTTAACGTAGTCTTTCAAATACATGAAGTTAGCATCTACACCTTGAGATTTAGCAAGGATTCCATCCCAACCATAGTAAATCCAGGCAGCATCAAAAACGCCATTGGCAATCGGTGTAATCGAGTTTGAGTCGTTGTTTGGTACTTTTTCAACCTTCTCAAAGTCTCCACCTTGAGATTCTACCAAGGTTTTCAACATCGCAAGCTCAGTTGGGTCATTCCAAGTTCCGTATTTCTTGCCAACCAGGTCTTTTGGACTATTGATATTGTCAGACTTACGAGAGATAATCCCTGATGTATTGTGCTCAACGATTGCTGCAACTGCAGTAATGCCTGCCCCTTTTTCCAATTTCTTAGCCATGTAATCTTGGAAATAGATAGCAAATGGCGCTTTACCATTGATAACCAAGTCAGATGAACTTTCTTCTGGTGGCAATTTCAAATCAACATCCACTCCAGCTTCTTTGAAATACCCTTTTTCCTTGGCAACATAAAGCCCTGTGTGGTTGGTATTGGGTGTCCAGTCTAGGATAA
>BNJT01002553.1_pt1 | contig 23568 bp, 18 predicted proteins | sample 8540491 | NCBI WGS metagenome assembly BNJT01 (sample SAMD00202455, study PRJDB9452) | human saliva metagenome | host: Homo sapiens | reverse complement strand
AATGCTTTTTTTAAGGTTTCTTTTATTTGCTTTGATTACCAACTCATTACAACTCTCACTCTCACCAAAATGTTCTTCTTTATTATAATGTAAGAATGAGGAGGTGAAAAGGATAAAAATCCGCTCTTAAAAGCAAGGTGGAGGAGGCGTGTTGCTCTACTTTTTCGTTCAAGCTTCTATCGTAGACCATAAAAAAGAAAAGGCCTGTATGAAGAACATCACACTGAAAACGATACCTACCGCAGCAGTGGATTGCGTATTAATCTTACCTACAAAAAACGTATTGACCAGATTTTACATAGTGCTCAGCAGCATAGAGATGATGGTAGGTATAGCCATGGCACCTATCACACGATAGATAGGCGCCTGGGGCAGGAATGTATATTTATCGCTCACTGCTTTATTTTACAATCTTAGCTATCCAGCTGAAGAGTTCATTTAGGGCATAGTCGCCACTGTGAGGACGGTTCCAAGGTAGCTTGAAGTTAACATCCTTACCCGAATTCTGTAGCTTTGTAGCCAAATTGATGGCGATAGGGAAAGCCGTATCACGGTCGCGAGCACCATGTCGGATATACCAGTGAGGAGCAACAGAGGTAGCTGTATCACCGATGAAATACATAGAATTCAGCAGGCGGACATTCTCTTTTATCTCGTCAGACAATGTGCTACCCGTCTTTGCAGCAGCCCATGCCGTAAAGTTAACATCAGAGCCTTGCTCGTTTCCAAACTCACCGTTCTCACCACTTGCAGCAGCTCCGTCCACGTTGTAACTGTCAAAAGATGGTACACCCTTGAGGGGTTGCGTACTTACTACGTAGTTAAGATACTTGTTCATATCAAGGTCTGTGATATATTCACCAACCTTTTTTCCGCCACCCATCATCATCGGAGGCATACCGCCACCCATTCCTGCAGGTCGTGCCATACCTACACCGCCATTGATAGGAGCCTGAATAGCTGCCTCACTGCTGAATGTAAAACCAATAGAATCAGGAATGTCTGCACCTGCATCTTTAGCCTCCTGAGCACTACGGATGATAATCTGCTTAATATAGTCAAGATAATTGTCGGCATTTAGCAGTGTACCATCAGGCTTTTTCAAGCCAAGTGAGTTGATATAAGATGGAAACTGTGCTGCCAATTCCTTTATTAATGTCTGCTTACTTGCAGCGAGGCTCTTGCGACTATCAGTATTGCCATACAGCCATTCGTATGCCATATCCGCATGATCGAGGTCGGTAATCGGGCAATAGCATACACTCGCAAAGACGTCATCACGTCCGTCGGCTGCACCCATAGCCTTAAGCAGGGGCTCATAGGCTGGGTTATTGCCTGTTGCACCCATCAAGCTCGACATCGCTCCACCTGCACTGGTACCATCAGTAATAATCTTCTCCGTATTACCCGGTATCAGGTTATCAAAGTGACGCAGGTAACGGATAGCCGCTTTTAAGTCAAGCAGGGCTTTCGGAGCACGACCAGTATAAACCGTCTTCTTTCCTTTCTTTACGGTAGAAGTACGGCCACGGCTACCGGGAATAACGAGAACATAGCCCTCAGCCAAAGCGCGCCCGCTGGCATCCTGTGCTTGTGGGTCACCTGCCTGACTCGCCATATAACCTCCCACGTAGGTGCGGAGGAAGATAGGTGTCTGCTCGTTAGCCCCTTCTGGTACAAAGATATTCATGTACTGATAGGTAGAATCCTCTACGTTGGTAACAAAATAAAGTTTGTTATAAGCCGTGTAGTTTACTACTTTGCCATCAGGCATTGTCAATGATGCCTTCACTCCACTCTCTGGATTAAACTGCAGAGCACTTGTCTTTGGTTTCTTAGCAGCATTCACATTCATTGCGAGCATCATTCCTAAGGATGCAATCATTAGTTTCTTCATATTTTATTGTTTTTATTGAAATTGCTTCTATATCTTGCGCTTATTACTTCTCTCCATAGGTGTTGTATGAAATGTTTTTCGTATTCCATTTATCCTTCGGACTCACATCAGAATCAGGATAACCAATGACAATCGTGTTTAGTGGAATTAAAGAGTCTGGCAGGCCAAGTACTTTCGCCACAGCAGCACAATGTTCTTTTAAAGGATAGATACCACTCCACACTGCTCCAAGTCCCATTCCTGTAGCAGCCAAGAGAATATTCTCCGTTGCTGCAGAGCAATCCTGAATCCAGAACTCACGTGCATTACCTTCAGCCGCCTTATTCATATCACCACAAACAACGATAGCCAGTGGAGCCTTTGCAGCCATAGCAGCATAGGGATTAGCCTCAGATAGCTTTTGTAGCTGCCCTTTATCCGTAACAACAACAAAATGCCAAGGCTGTTTGTTCATTGCTGTTGGGGCAGCCATTCCTGCACGAAGCAGTTTTTCTATCTTCTCCTTTTCAACAGTTTTATTCTCATAAGAGCGGATAGATGTGCGCTTGAGAATCGTATGGAGTACTACTTCGGAGCTATCTTGTTCCTTACCTTTGTCATTCCCAGTTACAGCAAGTTTATAACTAAGGAATACAAGTGCAATGGCAAGCACTGCATTGATAATCATTGAAATCTTCATATCGGTTATTTCTTGTTTTTTAAAGTTGACTATTGGCTATATTTAAAGAGCGAACCTGTTGGACAAACAAAGCGACAGTAAGGTCGCACAATCACCGTAGAAAGTGCCACAAAGACGACAGCAATAACAATAACTACCCACGAGGCAGACTGGAAAACAAAAGCAGAGAATGGTTCATAGTCAATCCAATCGAACCATACACCTGTCCACAGACATAGCATAAGGACTGCCCACAGCAGCTGTCGGAACAGATCTAAACGTTTAGCCGTCTTTGGTTTCATTTTGATTTTATAGCCTACACATTTCCCAGCAAGCTCTTGCAGCGAACCAAATGGACATACGTGCGTACAATAATATGATTTTTTTCCAAAGAGGGGATATACAAATGCGGTGATAAGCATAATAACGGGTACTATCAGTGTCAACACATTCATACCATTTGACATATAACTAACGATTGACGTATAGTTCAGGAACGAGCCACACCAGAAGCCCAATACTATCACATTGAGAATCTGTTGGCTTATCCTGTATCGTCTATCCTTGACAAAGAGCGGTACGATGGCAGCCAAAAGTACTACTATCAGTCCTGCTATAGCCTTGCTTGAGAAGTCTATTTTCGCCCATATTGAATCCTGTACAGGATTCTTTGCGGCATACTGAAGTCCACGCTGTACGTTGCCAATGATAGCCTTTGACGAGAATGTTGCACCTGACACGGCATCCACTTTCAGCTTCTGTGCCTCTTCAACAGTACGTCCATTCCACTTAGTTAGAAGTGCTGAAGCCTCCTTAAAGAAGTTGGGTGTCTCTGAATTTTCAAGTGCCTTGACACTCTTTATCTTACCATTTTCCAAGGTAATCTCTAAGGGAACGGTTCCTCCGTAGCCTATGATATCCTTACCAAGTTCAGTAGTATTCAACCGTACCGAACCATCTTCAAGGACAACCATTGTCTCTGTCTTTGTTGAATCCGTTTGTTGCTGTTTCAATTCACGTCCTACAACCTTTCCATCTCTACGGATACTAATTGCCATAACCAGTAGAATACAGGTCAGCAAAGATAGCAACTGCTGTAGTTTTCCTGAATAATTGCTCATATTATTGTCTTATAATCTTTCCTTCATATACCTTCCACATCATCTTTAACGTCTGATATGAAAGAGGTTTTATTTCTTCCATGCACCTACAACATAACGATATAACCACGCTTTGCCAACTCTGGATTGGGCAGAAAGCCCATATAATCCTCATCAGAGTACATTACAACAACACCGACACCTGTTTTGGTAGTTTTAGTTGTTGGCTGATAGACAACAGCCGACTGATGAATTAACTTTTCATATTCCATAGAATAAGTTGCACCTTCTGCCATAACAGGAACCATATTCATTACAAGTCCCATAACAAATAATAAAATTTTCTTCATTGTTTTGACTCCTAAATATTACTACTATCACATATTCATACACACGTGTATGGACAAAAATGGAGTTACTTCGGCTGAGATTGAATGCCCTGGTTTCTACCAAAACCATGTATATGACGAATACTAATAAAGAAGGTTTAATCTCATCCCTCATCTTTTTATCCTACTAACAGCTGCGAAGAAGGAAAATCATACTCTATCTTATTAATGTATCATCCTTCCATCAGGCTGGGAAACGTCCATCTCTCCACTTACCATATAGACCAACGTATACTCTATCACCATATTTTCACAAAGCTTATTCTTGTCCACGTGACATAAGAACGTGACATAAGAAAAACATATCTGCCTAATTATTTACACCGATATCCTGATTGAAATCTATACCTTTATTGGCTCTTCCGTTAAATGGATAGATTGGAAACAGAATAAAGACTTATTGCTTACACGCTATGAGTTTCCAGAATCAATGGTCTTACAAAGGGGACAAGCTATAAGATAAAATGTAGGAAAGACAAACACATACTATACCTATTATTACCATATCTCTCCGTCTTCTACAAACATCTTATTCCCATAGAAACCAACGGCTGTAAAACATTTTCGTATTACTCATAACCGATATATGCTCTTTTGGCTTTGAAAAGACGCCTAATTGAGTTGCAATAGATGCCCTTTTGAAGTCTAACTAACGCCCTTTTGAAGTCCAATTGGGCACCTTTTTCTTATAGACTTCATAACAAACTGATTTGCTGATAGTTGCAAACTCGATTTTTATAAGTATTTTACTGCTTTGTTTTAAGTATTACAGACAAGTTTATGTAATGATTTTTTTCTGCATCTTATCTGCAAAATCTTCGATGCGTCAAAAGAAAAGGTTTTCTGTATCGAAAGATGAATATAACAGACGACCAAGACAGTCTTAGCCCTCTGTTTGTTCAATGAAAACCTTTAGCTCTTTTTCGTAAAAGCTATACGGAAAGTATCTACGCATTTAACGGAAGAACCCCTTTATTTCCATATCCGATTTATTATTTTCTAGATGTAAAGGTATAGATAAATTTAACACAAACCAGTCATTAAAGCCTAAACATATTTTTGTTTTATTATCGAGTAGATTGTTTGGCTTTTGTAACGCAGGCGTAGCGGGCTACGTCAAGTTATAAAGACAGACAAGACGCCGATAAGAAAAACGCTTGCAGTTCCTGTTCATCGTAGTGATAAACTAAAAGTAAGCTTTAAGTTTTATGAATCAAGAAAGGCGAAAAATCATCATCTTCTATGAGAAGAAAAGGCGAGAAGTGTCTTTTTATACACTTTTCACTCATCAGAATACCCATAAATGAGTATTGCTGGGGAGAATAAGTTTTATTAACTTTGCACTCCATTTCAAAAAAACAATATTAATATTTATAAACAATAAGTAGACTTACGTGCTTAGCAACATATACAAACCTGTTGAGATATGTAGAAATATCAAGGGATAAAAAAAAAGCATTGTAAGGCAAAAAAATATCACTATGCATTATAGAATGAAGATGCTGCCTCTGCTCCTCGCACTGACAACAGCCAGTGGGTATGCCCAAAACTCACAAGATAGTCTGTCCAGACCAAAGAGCATACTGACAGATTCGGTTCATAAACTGACGGAGGTAGTAGTAAGTTCAAATCAGATGTTGGGTAGTAAGTTTGAAGCCAGCAACCGTACCGGTTCAGCTTATTATATTTCTCCAGCAGAGATTCTGAAATTCGGCTATACGGATATCAACCGTATGCTCAAGAGCGTTCCCGGTGTGAACGTGTATGAAGAAGATGGTTACGGTCTACGACCAAATATCAGTTTGCGTGGTACAAAGGCTGAGCGAAGCGAGCGCATCTCACTGATGGAGGATGGTGTGTTAGCTGCACCTGCACCTTATTCAGCTCCTGCAGCTTACTATTTCCCAAATGCTGGACGTATGTATGCCATCGAGGTACTAAAGGGAAGTAGTCAGGTGCAGTACGGTCCGTTTACCACGGGTGGTGCCATTAACATGGTTTCTACGCCAGTACCTTCGAAGTTTACTGCCCGCTTGAACACCTCCTACGGCAGCTATAACACACTGAAGTCGTATGTAAGTATTGGTAACGGCTTTAAGCATACAGGATTCCTTGTAGAGTATCTGCGCTATCAGTCTGACGGATTCCGCAAAGACGAGCCAAATGAGCGTACAGGCTTTAAGCGTAACGACCTTATTGCAAAATTCTTGGTACGTACGAATAAAGATGAAGGTATAAACCACCTGCTCGAACTAAAGTTCGGCTTTGCCAATGAGACTTCAGACGAAACCTATCTGGGACTATCAGAAAGCGATTTCGCACATCGCCCTTACTTCCGTTATGCTGGTGCACAGAAAGACAACCTTAAAACCCGTCACACACAATGGGTAGCAACCTATCTGATTGAATCGGGTAATAAATTGAAGATAACAACCAATATATATTATAACTATTTCTTCCGTAACTGGTATAAACTCAACGAGGTTCGAGCTGGTATTACCAAGGCTGAGCGTCGTTCTATATCTGATGTATTAGCTGACCCTGAAACTAATCAGGACTACTTCGACATCGTTACAGGTAAAAAAGACTATGTCGGTGAAGCACTGATGTTGCGTGCCAACAACCGTGTGTACCATTCGCGCGGTGTACAGTCGAAGGCTGAATACCGCACAATGCTGTGGGGTGGCTACTTGACAGCCGAGATGGGACTGCGCTATCACGCTGACAGCGAAGACCGTTTCCAGCATGACGATGCCTATGCTATGCAGGATGGTAGAATGAGCCTCTTCCTTGCAGGTCTGCCAGGCAGCCAATCGAACCGTATCACTACGGCACACGCCTTCTCAGGCTACTGGATGGGAAAATGGTCGAAGGGTATTGTCACCTTTAATGTGGGTATGCGCTATGAAGACGTAGAACTACTAAACCGCAACTACACCACATCAGACCTCCGCCGTACAGGTATGGTACGCATCGAGACACCTAACCATGCACGCGCGTTCCTTCCAGGTGTGGGCTTCAATATCAAGCTACTGCCAGAGCTCTCGCTCATCGGTGGTATCCATAAAGGTTTTGCACCACCAAGTGCAACGCTTGACCAGAAAGCAGAGAGCAGTGTGAACATCGAGTCGGGACTACGCTTTACTACGAAGAAACTTCGCTGTGAGGCAATAGCCTTTGTCAACAACTATTCAAATATGTTAGGTAGTGACCTTGCTGCACAGGGCGGTCAGGGAACACTTGAACAGTTCAATGTGGGCAAGGCAATGGTAAATGGTCTGGAACTTCTGTGTGCCTATCACCCACTGCCACGCCATCTGGGATTCCAGTTGCCTATCCAACTCTCCTACACCTACACAAATACCAAGATGAAGAACGACTTTGTTAGTTCAGCTTGGGGTTCGGTAGTCTATGGCGATGAGATACCTTATATATATAAGCACGCCTTCAATGCGCAGATAGGTCTGGAGCATAAGTTAGTAGAGGCCAACCTCGGTGTACGCTACAATGGCGATATGCGTACCGCACCAGGTCACGGACGTATAGCAGAGCGTGAGAAGATTCCAGCACACCTCATCTTAGATGCTACAGTGAAGGGGCACGTAAGTAAAAAGTTAACACTGACGCTAAATGCCATCAACCTGACTAACAAGAAATATCTCGTTTCACGCCATCCATCAGGACTGCGTGCTGGTCATCCTTTTGGTATCTATGGCGGTCTGCAATTGAAACTGTAAGGCTGCAGGCAAACCATAATAGATAGAATAAAACAGAATCATCATTATAAAACAGTAATGTACAGACTTATAAATTAAATAGAATACTAACAGTAGTCTTCTTCCTCTTCACTGTCCTTACCGCTGCTGCACAGACAGTAGGCACGGTTTCAGGAATGGTGAAGGACGAACAGGGAGAAGCCCTCATCGGTGCTTACATACAGGTGTTGGAGACGAAGGCGAAAGCCGTTACGGACGTGGATGGCAACTTCACCATCAAGGCTTCAGCTGGCCAAACAATACAGGCAAGCTATGTCGGAATGGTCAGCAAGAGCGTAAAAGTAACAAACGGTCACACTCTAAATATCATACTAAAAAGTGACAGTCGTCAGATTGACGAGGTCGTTGTGACAGGTTATCAGAATATCCGTAACCGTGTCTATACTGGTGCGGCAACCTCAGTAAAGATGGATGACATCAAACTTGAGGGTATCGCAGATGTTTCGCGTATGCTCGAAGGTCGCGTGCCGGGCTTATCGGTTCAAAATATCTCTGGAACGTTCGGTTCTGCACCTCGTATCAACATCCGTGGTGGTGCATCTATCATCGGTAACGTACAACCGCTGTGGGTTATTGATGGTGCGGTGTATGAAGACCTTGTACACCTCAGTCTTGACCAGTTGGCTTCTGGTGATGCTGTCACGCTCATCAGTTCGGCTGTATCAGGTCTTAACCCAGCAGATATCCAAGATATTCAGGTACTGAAGGATGCTTCAGCCACATCTGTCTATGGCGCCCGTGCACTAAATGGTGTGATTGTCATCACTACGAAAACGGGCCGCAGGGACAGTCCAATGCGCGTAACCTATTCCACAGAGAATACCATCCGAATGAGACCTCGCTACAGCAGTTTTGACCTACTCAACTCGCAGGAAACCATGTCGCTCTATCAGGAAATGAACGACAAGGGCTATTTCGGTATCAGTAATTCGCTTTATGGTCGTCGCAGCGGTATCTTCTATCAGCTGTATAAGGCAGTGAGCACTATCAATCCAGCTACTGGCGAATACTATCTACCGAATACTCCAGAGGCAAGACTCGACTTCCTCCGCCAGCGTGAGTATGCTAATACCGATTGGTTCAACCTCCTATTCACGCTGAACCCAGTCACCAACCACGCCATTACACTCTCTGGCGGTGGCAAGAACTCCGCAACCTATGCATCTATCGGTTACTACCATGATGCTGGGTGGACCATTGCCGATAAGGTGAACCGTCTTACGGCCAATCTGAAAAACACCTTCTATATCAACGATAAGCTGACAACAACCCTTAGCGTACAAGGTAACATCCGTTCGCAGAAGGCACCAGGAACAATGCCACAGCGCAAAAATAGTACCATAGGTGTTTTTGAACGCGACTTCGATATCAATCCATTCTCATATTCTCTCAGTACAAGCCGTACCCTCAGTCCTTATAATGAGGATGGAAGTCTATCTTACTACCGCAACAACTGGGCACCATTCAATATCTTCAATGAATACGCCAATAATAAGATGAATATTGACGTGCTCGATTTCAAGATACAAGGTGAGGCTACATATAGGCTCAACAATAATCTTGCTATCAAGACCTTGCTCTCAACTCGACACGCACACACCAGTACGAGTCACGAGATACACGAAGGCTCTAACCTTGTACAGGCTTTTAGAGCCAATGAGAATCCCTTTGTTGCACAGCAGAATATCTATCTGGTGCACGACAAAGACAATCCGCAACTACAGCCAAAGGTAGGTCTACCTAATGGCGGTATCTATAACAAGACAGAGGCTACACTCAAGAGCTTCCTTGCCCGTCTTGCCTTCGACTTCGACAAGCGTATCAGTGAGCACGACCTAAAAGCCTTCGCTTTCTCAGAGTTCCGTTCGGCAGTTCGCACAACCAATCCTTTCCAAGGCTATGGAATACAGTATGACCGTGGTAATCAGGTTTATACAGACCCCTTGATATTCAATAAGCTGATTAATGAGGGTAGCGATTATTTCAATCTGCATAAGCGCACTGACCGTGGTATTACCTTCTCTTTCAACGGCACTTATGGTTATGCTGGTAAGTATGTATTCAATACCGTTCTCAATGTCGAGGGTTCTAACACTTCGGGCAAGGGTGCACGTGCCCTGTGGCTACCTACTTGGAATGTCGGAGGAAAGTGGAACATAGATCAGGAAGACTTCATGAAGGAGAATAAGACCATTTCCCGTCTTGCCCTGCGTGTCAGCTATGGTCTTACAGCAAAGATGAACGAAGAGGCTATCAATGCCAATGCTATCTATAAAAGCGGTATTGTGAACCGTCATTCCTTAGACGACAGAGAGAGCAAATTCAATATTCTGCATCTTGAGAATCGTGACCTTACGTGGGAAAGATGTACGAACTGAACATCGGTGCAGAGTTAGGTCTCTTCGACAACCGTATCAGTACAACACTGGATATCTATCAACGTAATACCTTCGACCTTATCGATCTTGTCCGTACATCTGGTGTTGGCGGTCAGTACTATAAGTACGCCAACTTTGGTGATATGCGTACAAGAGGTATAGAGTTGGGTATTCATACAAAGAACATCGTCACTGAGGACTTCAAATGGTCAACCAGTCTCACGGTGAGTGCAATGGATCAGAAGATTACGCGTCTTCTCAACAGTCCTAATGCCTTTGATATGGTAGCAGGAAGAGGTAGAGGCAACATCGTGGACTATCCTCGTGGTTCGCTCTTCTCTTTCAATTTCCAGGGACTAAACAATCAGGGACTTCCAACATTCGACTTTGGACGCTATCCAAGTAATCAGAGCGAACTCTCAAAGATTGCTGGTGCCGACTTCCTTGATGCACAGTATGCTAAGTCCTATCTTATCTATCACGGCCCTATCGAGCCACGTGTCATAGGTGGTCTGTCCAATACACTAAAGTACAAGAATTGGGAGCTATCTTTCTTCCTCACAGTGCAGGCAGGTAACAAGATTCGTCTAAACCCTACCTTCGACCCTGAGTTTGCAGACTTGAATATCTTCTCTAAGTCTTACTATAACCGCTGGCTCAACCCTGGTGATGAGTATAAGACCGATGTCCCTGTACTTCCTTCTCAGGAACTTATTGCGGCTGTGGGTAAGGAAAATATCGAGCGTGCCTACAATACATACGACTATTCGCAGCAGCGCGTAGCTGACGGTAGTTTCTTACGCATGAAGAATATCTCTTTGGCGTATACCGTTCCAGAAAATTTCCTTAAGAAGATACGTCTCCACTCAATGAATTTAAATCTGAATCTGACAAATCCTTTCCTGATTTACTCAGACAAGAAACTCAAAGGACAGGACCCAGAGTATTATAAGTCAGGTGGTGTGTCAATGCCTACACCAAAACAGTACACAGTAACATTGAACGTTGGTTTCTAACAAGACAAAATATGAGTACAAAGATATATTTACTACTATTTGCAGCGGCTACCTTCCTTTTCAGCGGCTGTAATAACTACCTCGACAAGAGTCCCGACTCGGAACTCGATGTAGAGATTGATACTGAGGAGAAGATTGCCGAACTCCTTACGGGTGCTTATCCCGAAGCAAGCTATATCCCCTTCCTCGAACCACGTACAGATAATGTGGAGGAACGTGCAAACGGTATCCACTCACAACTGAATGAGTCAATGTTCTTCTGGGAGGATTATGACCAAGAAGACCTTGACACACCACTGAACTACTGGAATGCTTGCTACAAAGGTATTGCACAAGCAAACAAGGCACTCGAACTGCTCAGCCGTTATCCTAAGACCGACCGCGTGAAGGCATTATATGGTGAGGCTTTCCTGCTGAGAGCCTATCTCCATTTTATGCTCGTCAACATCTGGGCAGAACCTTATGGTGGAAAGGCTACCGACATGGGTATTCCTTATATCACAAAGCCTGAGAAGCACGCCCTTGTTAACTATGAGCGTGGGACGGTCAGTGAGGTCTATGAACAGATAGAGAAGGATTTGAAGTTGGGTATATCCCTTGTTTCAGATAAGTATTATAAGCATCCAAAGTTCCATTTCAACAAGAAGGCTGCCTATGCCTTTGCTTCCCGTTTCTACTTGATGAAGGGCGACTGGAAGTCGGTGGTTGCCTATGCTGATTATGTTTTAGGCGGTGACCCTAAGCAGCAGCTTCGTCCGTGGCAACAGTATGCTAACGAGTATGAGTTTAACCATAAAAACCTCTTCCGTCGTTATAATGCTACTGATGAGCCTGCTAATCTGCTAATGACAACAACCGAGTCACGTCTGGCTCGCACATTACCTACGGAGAAGTATGGCCCGACGATCGGAACCGTTGACAAGGTCTTTACACAAACAGGAATCGAAGGTGCACGTGACTATGAAAAGATGAACTTCATCGGTACTTATATCTTCACCGCATCACCTGCCCCAGTAACGACAGGTCGCTATCTGGCTAAGTTTGATGAGCTTTCTAATGTAGAGAGCATAGGTTCAAAGCCTCGTGGTCTTTATGTGACCAATGTGCTCTTCACCATTGACGAGGTACTGTTGAATCGTATGGAAGCGTATGCAATGCTCAAGGAGTATAATCGTGCCATCGATGACTACCTGCAGTATATGCAGGGTAAGTTTGGCTTCTTCCCTTCTATCGAACGTGCTGTTTATACATCAACCAACAGCAACAACTATAATATCTACACACCGTTCTATGGCTTGACGTTAAAGCAGCTGGCAATGGTAAAGCTCTTTCTTGACTTCCGTCGTAAGGAATTCTATCAGGAAGGACTTCGCTGGTTTGATATCCGCCGTTTCCATCTGGCAGTGAAACGTTCTTCAAAGAGTTCATACTACTTCCCATTGGAGAAAGATGACCCTCGCAAGGTTCTACAGATACCAGCTGAGGCTATCCAGCGTGGTCTTGCTCCTAATCCAAGGGAGCGTAATGAGCCTATCAGATAAGGTGAACGAATATAAAGCATAACAGTCAGTATAACAGGTTGTCACACTGTCTTATAACTGACAAAGAAAAGTAATCAAACAAATATGAAGAAGATATTTATAGCCCTCCTCGCAGCAGTCATCCTTGTAGGATGTGGCGACGAAAAGCTGAACGACAGAAGCGTGGTTGATGAGGGTAGGAAACAAATAGAGAGCACTGAGCTTGACAAGTGGATTCTCGACAATATCACAAAGCCATACGGCATTGAGGTGGTCTACCGCTGGGAGAAGAATGCAAGTGCAACGGGTACGTTCATCTATCCGCCAAAGATAGAAAAGGTGCGTGCCGTGCTTGAAGCCGTGAAGACACTCGGACTGGAAACATACGAACTGGACGAGGTTGGCGGGAAGGGGTTCCTGCGAGGACGTGCACCCATCAGACTCTATCTCTATGGTGGAGCTAATCCTGATGAGAACGGTGTAGAGCGACTCTATAACCACCGCTTGACAGCGGCAGAGATGTGTCTTTACCACGTCAATAACTTTGAGGCAAGTGATTCCGATAAAGTCTATGTCCTTATGCGCAGCGTACATCATCAGTTGGCTAAGCGTCTTATGCAGCTGATGCCCTATAACCGTGACAAATTCCTCAGCATTAGTGGCAACCGTTATACAGGTTCTACGGAGTTGATATCTGCCCCACTGAGCTATGCTCGTACAGGAAAGGAGAAGTTCGGACTTGATGGTTATGCCAACAAACGTGGATTCTATACGATGCTCTCCTTCCTCTCAGCTGAAGATGACTTTGCTGAAATCATCAGTGCGACGCTTACCTCTAAGCCTAAGGAACTGGCTGACGCGGCCCTTACCGCTCAGACTCCTGATACGGACATCGATCCAGAGGTATCACAGCGTTACGCCAAGGAGGCCGAACAGGCTTACAAGGAATTTATGGCGAAGCAGGCTTTTGTCAATGAGTATGTACAAAAGTCTTGGCAGATCAACCTCAAGCAAATGCAGGATATCTGTGTCCGCAGACTATACTCTTACGTAAACAGCATTAAAGAAATGAATTACAGAAATATATTCCGATACTGCTTAATGTTGCCTCTGTTGCTACTGGCAGCCTGCTCGTCCAATGATGATGTCTTCGATAAGTCACCATCACAACGCAGCAGCGAAAGCATTGCATCCCTGAAAGATGAACTTGTAAACGCACCACACGGTTGGAGGGTAATCTATTTCCCAAAGACCGACTCGCTGTTATTCTCTAATCCCTCAGAACTGATACCACACAGCGGATTCAGAGGTCGTTATGGCTATGGTGGTGACTGCTTTACGATGAAGTTCAATGCTGATAACACGGTAGAGATGCGTGCTGACTACACTGCTCAATCAGTGGCAACTGCACAGAGAAGTGAGTACCTTGTCAGCCGAAACAGCTATACACAGTTGAGCTTCATTACCTATAACTACCTGCACCAGCTGGTCAATGATCGTTTTGCGGGCTCTTCCGACTTCCTTTATGTGGGTAAGAATGAGGATGGAGAACTGGTGTTCCGCACAGCTTCCTATCTACAGCCAGCCCGTGAGTATATTGTCTTCACGAAACTAAAAAGCACGGAGGACACACTACTGACGGTACAGAAGGCCTACGAGAACCGTACTTTCTTTGAGCAGATGATTAATCCACAGTTGCTTATCCATCGAGGTGGCCGCACCTATTTCCGTAGTGACCTCTATATTAAGCGCAAAGTAGAGACCAACGAGGCACTGCTGAGAGAAATAGAAGAAAAGAAGTATTATCTCTTCCTCTTCACCCAGAAGAAGAACCCGATACCAGACTATCCTGCAAAGGAGATAACTGGTTTAGGCTCTGGCTACTCTGGTACAGAACAGGGACTCACCTTCCGTGCTGGGTTACGTTACGATAGCAAGACCATGTTCTTCGACTTTGAACGTGTTGGTGACCGCTTTGTAGCAGAACTTGTTTCAGTTTATGACCCACTTCTACGTCGTAGCCGTCTTGTCAGCAAGCACCTCCATCCCGAAGGAGAATTCACGGGTATCCGTGCAGAGATTTACGATGCTCCAGTGGAATAATACCATTGAAGACATAACGAACCAATAAGAAAGTAAAAGTAATGAAAATGATACGAAGTAAATATGCAGTTCTCTTCCTCGCACTGCTTGCCGTGGGTTGTTCACGAAGCAGCGAGGATTATCCAGAGGAAGATTATAATAAACTCTTTCCCTTTGGTGGAATAGAGAAGCCAAAGATATCGTATGAAGACCAAGTTATACAGTTGGGTGACCCATACGCCTCTGTATCTGACTTTGTTTACCCTGGCGTTGAAATCACACAAAACGTTAGAACCTATAAGGTTACGCTGACCTGCTCATTCAAGGAACACACCAGTACGGATGAGGCTGGCACAGCAGGCAAAGTGGATTCACGCTATGTCATCCGCTATGTTGATACGGATAAGAAATTACGTACGATAGCAACTGACAAACGTGCACAGGGAACAGACTTCCTGCTGACAAACAATAAGGAACATACCGTGACTTTCACAGCGCAGTCAGGCTTCCCGATGTATCTCTGGGTGAACGGTGTCGGTCCTCAGAACTCTTCTGTGCACGCCACCATCTCGGCTGTGTCAGAAGACGGCTTCACCATCGTAAAGCCCTTAGCCGTACACGAATATCAGAATCAAGAGGGTATTGATAAGATTAAGGCACCCTTCTGTGCTTATATCATCCTCCCGTAATATACAAAAGAATGAAACAGAGAACTTTTATCTATAGCCTCCTGCTCCTACTTGTTTCGGCACTATCATCGTGCAGTCAGTGGGAAGGAGAAACAGTAGAATCGGCTTACCGAGAACCACAGATTCCTGACCCTTCCTATCAGTTTAAGCGCAACGGAAGCAGCAGTGTAGACTATCTCGAGTGTAGCTTACTACGTGACCCGCTCGACTATATCTACAGTAGCTATCTCAGACCGGCTAACATCATGTATGAAGGTACGATGGCACGTGTCAAAGGATACTATAATAATGGTGAGTTTGGTTTGAAGCCACAGGAAGAATTAGCAGCTTCATCGCTCCATAAGGCTGATAGAACACGTATTCTGAAAGATGTGGAAGATATCTTCGAGACCACTGGAAAGCTTAGCGGAATGGGACAACCAAGTCCTGGAACCTATAGAAATCATAGAGCTGTACAGGGTGAAGGTGGCTATGTAGGTATCCACATCGGCGATGTGAATATTGCCTTCGCCAACGAAAAGGGACTAATCGTTGCTGAAATGTTCAATGGTATTGTCTGGGGAGGTATCTACTTAGACAAGGTTCTAAACGTACACCTCAACGATAGCCTTTACAAGGATGCCCGTCTGCGCACAGAACATGAACGTATTGCCCTACTACCGGGACGCAATTATACAGAGTTAGAACATCACTGGGACCTTGCCTACGGCTATTATCAGTATTGGTTGCCTTACGTGCAGGCTGGTGGATTGCCTGTATTGCGTGAGAGCCGTATCAAGCTCTACAATGCTTTTGCTCGTGGCAGACTGGCTCTGACAGAGTATCGTTATGAGGAAGTATTGCAGCAGCTGCAAGTAATAAGGGCTGAACTATCGAAGGTGGCGGCTGTAAGAGCAATGAACCTGCTGGTGAGTGATATTACGGTGGGCAATCTGGAGGAGGATATCAACAATGCGCTGGTTTTCCTTTCACAAGGCTGTGGTGCCGTCTATGGTTTACAATTCACGGTGCAGGAATCGGGCAAACCTCATTTGAGTTATGACCAAGTGATGGCATATATCAACGAACTGACTGCTGGTAACGGACTTTGGGATAAGGAGCGTCTATTAAAAGATGAGGCTACGCCAGGTTCACTCAAGCACGTCGCTGCAGAGATAGGCAAGGCATACGGCTTAACACTTAACGACGTAAAACGTTCATATTAAACAAATAGCATATAAGTTATGACACATAAATTCTATTTCATTATAGCGCTGCTGTTGCTGCCACTTATAGGTAGAGCACAGCTGAACAAGGAACTCTTGCGCAATGGTGGCTTTGAGGAGTATGCACAGCCTGTAGCACCTCCCGTAAACAATAATGATGATGAGGGCGACGAGGAAGAAGAGGAGGAAGAGGAAGTAGAAACCTTCAATCCTTATCAGAAGCCACTTTTCTGGTATATCAGTGATCAGCTGGGCTACTCAAGGGTGAAGGATGCACACAGTGGAGAGTTCGCCATAAAGGTTTACCCTAATGGTCATTCCTTCTACTCACGTGACAAAGACTTCAATATCAACTGTATCAATATCAAAGCAGAGGGCGAGTACAAGCTTTCTTACTGGTATAAGGGTAAGGCGAAGAATCCGAACATCGTTGCAATCGTCGATTGGTACAAGGGAAATAAGATCGTGAGAAAGGACCGTCTAAGTAGCGAGAAGGTCACACGTTTCACAAGCGAATGGCAGCAGAAAACGATTACGCTAACTGCTCCTGCTGGTGTTGACAAGGCGGGTATTGGCTTTGAAATCGAATACGATGCCTCGGCGAACGATGGTGGTTATATTCTCTTTGACGACATCTCTTTCATGCAGACTAAGGAAGCTCAGAAAGAACCAACCCTTACCGCACCAACAGCTGTCAAGGCACAGGTACAACAGCGTGAGATAGAGCTGTCATGGGCTGCTGTCTCTGAAACGGGTGTGACTTATGAGATACGTTGTAACGACAAGGTGATAGCAAAGACAGAAGGAACTTCTTACGTTGTCGAAAAGCTTACACCAAACACTTCTTATCGTTTCACCGTGACTACTATCAAGGGCGAGGAGACCTCAAAGCCTTCTCAGGTAGTCAGCGAGCGTACAATACAAATGAGTGAGAATGCTGACTATGAGGGTAGAATCCCTTACCTCTATACTATACGTGAAGACGGAGCTTGTCCACAGACATTACGCCTTTATTATAACGACCTGGCAAATCCTGATGCACTCATCACCTATAAGATTGATGGAGTGAGCGTTACACCAGAGGGAAGTGTTCTTACTTTCCCAAGCAAAGGACGTCATATCCTACAGATTGAAATAGAGGAAGCCCCAGAACGTAAGTGGGAAATTGAATATAAACTGAATGTCGACTAACAATGAAAAAAATACTTTTTATTTATTACTCCTCTGCTGTGGAGTTAGCTTTGTGGCTTGTAAGGAGGATGCGTCAGATGACAGGGAGATTCAGGTAGGAACCGATGATCTCAAGGAGGTAACATTGAATAAGCTTACGACCCGTATGATTCTGCTACAAGGTGGAAACGGTAAGTATATAGCCAATGTGGCTGACTCAAAGGTGGCTGGTGTTTCTATCAGCAAGGACACCTTGCGCATCAATGGTATTCTCGAAGGTAACACCTATGCCACGATTATCTCTGGTGACTACAAAAAGGTGGTAAACATCAATGTCGTTGTACCAGAACTCAGTATCAGTCAGTCTGAAATCAGACTTTATCCTCGTGACGAAAGTAAGTTTATCAGTCTGAATGGTGGTGGTGATGTTGTCGACTTAAAGATAGATGACCCTGATAAGATTATAGATGCGAAATGGAATGCGAAGACAAATATCCTTGAAGTGCAAGCCCACTATGAAGGTGAAGCAAAGATAAGGATTATCTCGCAGGACAAGCGCGAGAAGACTCTTAAAGTTGTGGTTCGTTGCGAAGGTACAGCCAACCGTGTAGGTATCTATGGTACTACTTCTCACAGTCTTTATGAGCAGATGAACACGGTGATGGCAGTGCGTCGTCCCGGTATCGGTGTCTGGCTCTGTAACGGTGCACGTCCTTACACCTCGCGCAGGGTATTGAAGATCACACCTGCCGTGGTCAATCCTGTTGTCGGTACGCAGGTAGATGTATCTCTCTCTATGCTCTATCCAAACGAGTTTGCTTCCACAAAGATTAAGGAAGGTAAATATAAACTCTATGTTGAGGAAGTAAGAGAGAAGGATGTCGTTCTGCGTGGCAGAGGATTTAAGTTTGTGATTCCTTACGAAAAGAAATAAGAAGTTTTCAGGTAGAAAAATAAGACCCGTCAGGACTTGTTCGGGCTAACCGCTTGTCAGGCGGGTCATATATAAAATCAAAAGTAAATTATCAATCAATTATTTAAAAAAAACAATTATGCAATTATTTACATTCAGGAAAAATGTGCTTATTATAGCACTGACATTAATCTGTTCAGCATCTTTTGCTCAGAAGACAGTGACGTTAACAAAGGCAGGTGAGCTTTCTAAGCACATCACTACAGCAGAGAAGAATAGTCTGACTTCGCTGACAGTTTCTGGTCCTATTAATGGTACTGACGTTCTTTTCCTTAGAGAGATGGCAGGTAGAGATGTTGATGGGTATGAGACCGAAGGCAAACTTACAACACTTGATTTGTCTAATGCAAACATCGTTGCGGGTGGAAGTAACTATTATAAGGTAAAAAGAGGGTTGTCTACAAAGTATTATAATAATGCAGAAGATAACGTGGTAGGTTTTTATATGTTCTATAACTGCACAAAACTTACCAGTGTAAAGTTGCCTAAGACTGCTAAGAAAATTGAACTGTATGCTTTTAGCAACTGCAAGGCTCTGAAGGAATGTACGCTTCCAGAGAATCTGGAAGAGGTTGGAAGTTATGCCTTCACCAGCACAGCACTGACAGAGGTTAATTTCCCTTCTACGCTCAATCACCTCAATGACAAGTCTTTTAACAAGTGTTCTAATCTAAAGACGATTCGTTTCACTTCTTCAAAAGTACCAGACTTCGACAACGAGCCTTTTGCAGACTGTCCAAACATTGAAAAGGTATTTGTACCAGAGTCACTGGTGGAAGACTATGAGGAGCAGTTGGACCTTCCTGAAGAGGTTACCTTTGTGGGTGAGGAGTCAACTACAACGGCTATTTCTTCTCTTTCATCATCAGCTGATGCTGTTGAGGTGGCACGCTACAACGCAGCAGGTCAGCGTATCAGCCGTCCTGTAAAGGGTCTGAATATCATCAAACTGTCTAATGGCAAGGTGATTAAGCATGTAGTACGTTAAACTTTTATCTGCAGTAAAAGATAGGAGCTAAGGCTCTAAATATTTATAGAATACAGTCATATCACGGTATCATCTACTGAGATATGACTGTTTTTATTATAAGACTACTTTTGAACTTTAACCCATTAGGTATATATAAAAGGATAAACTACAAGAAATAATGCAAAAAAAGGCAAATAAAAAGATGTTTATCCATTAGCATGTCTTTCTGCTTTCTACAAACTGCTTATTCCCTTATTAATCGATATTTGTAAACTATTTTTCACACAACTCAAAAACCAATACATGCTCTTTTTGGCTTCTAAAAGACGCCTAATTGGCTTGCAATAGATGCCCTTTTGGAGTGTTACTAACGCCCTTTTGAAGTCCAATTAAGCACCTTTTCTTGTACGACTTTATAACTAATTGATTTTCTGTTAGTTGTAAACTTGCTTTTTACACCAGTTTTTGTCTTTATTTATAGATATTATATTCGAAAAATATGTAAGGATTTTTTTCAGGGCCTTATTTATGCTTTCGTAAGTGTTGAAATAGAAAGGGGTGCGGTATTGGAGGGTGAGGCATCTACGTATTTAACGCAAAAACCAAATAAAAAGATGTTAGGAAACAATACTATCGTAAGAATGTAAGTTTTGTGGTCTAATGACCTATTGGGTTGAATGAAAAAGAGAGCAAAGAAAATGTATAAAAAGGAAAAGAGGATGCGTCTGTTTTGACACATCCTCTTTCTTTATACAGTAATATGCTTAACCATTAACTGGCACAAACTTTCCGTTGATATAGTTTAAAGTATAGGTCTTATTCTTGACTGTCTTCAATACAAATTTGTCATCTTTGTATCTTAACTCACAGTTGCCTCCATCTTTTGAAAGAACAGTAACGGAAGACAAACTACCATTCTTCCAGCAAATGTCTAACTCAAAGTTTCCCTTTTGCACAAAGCCCCTTCACTTCTCCATCTTTCCAAGCATCTGGCAATGCTGGCAGTAAATGGATAAAGCCCATGTGACTTTGCATCAGCATCTCGGTTACACCAGCTGTACCACCAAAGTTACCATCAATCTGGAAAGGTGGATGAGTATCCCAAAGATTATCTAATGTACCATTCTTCAGCAAGTTTCCAAAGAGTTTATATGCTCGATTTCCATCATGCAGGCGTGCCCACTGGTTGAGCTTCCATCCCATACTCCATCCTGTAGCTCCATCACCACGATGATTCAGCACCACCTTTGATGCCTCTGCCAATGCTGGCGTTGTGATAGGTGAAACAGTATGTCCAGGATGTAAGCCGAACAAGTGGTTCACATGGCGATGCTGATCGTTTGGATCGTCAATGTCCTTCGACCATTCCAACAACTGACCATAACGTCCTACCTTATAAGGTGCGATTTTTTTCTCAACACTTCTTCCCATTGCTTACGCTCCTTTTTTTATCTACATTCAAGACTTTCGAAGCATCTATAGCATTCATCAAGATCTCACGGATTACCGCATGTACGAAGGTCGTACCTTCATCTATTGGTCCATGCTCAGGAGAGGTTGAAGGTGCTGCTGTATAAGTACCATCTGGCTTCTTCCATAGATAATCAACGGCGAAGATAGCACTACTCTTGATGAGGTCATATCCCACCTCCTTCAAGAACTTCTTATCTCGTGTATAGTCGTAGTAATCCCACACGTGAGTAGCAAGCCACGGACCAGCCATAGGATTGAAATTCCATGACATATCTTCACTTTCCAATGGTGCAGTGAATCCGAAGATGTTTCCAGAGATAGAAGCTGTCCAACCTCTTGCACCAAAATAAGCTTTCGCTGTCTTCTCACCCGGCTTAACTAACGTACGGATGAAGTCTATCAGCGGAAGCGTACATTCTGATAAGTTTGTAGAGCCTGCAGGCCAATAGTTCATCTGTATGTTGATATTGTTGTGATAGTCTACTCGCCATGGTCCGTCTACATTATTGTGCCAGATACCTTGCAGGTTGGCTGGTAGGTTGCCAGGTCGTGAGCTGGCAATCAGCAGATAGCGGCCAAACTGGTAGTATAGTTCCTCTAAGTAATAATCTTCCTTACCTTTACGATAGTTTATCAAACGCTGTGGGGTTGGGATGTCTTGAGTTTTTTGTCCATCATTCAACGTCAAAGAAACGCGATTGAACAACGAAGCATAATCCTTGTAATGTGCTTGAAGTAAAGCATCGTAACCTTGTGCCACAGCCTTTTTCATCCATACAGCAGTTGTCTCTGATGGGTTCACACCTACGTATGCTCGAGGGTTCTTAAAGTCTGGATTGAAGTTGACTTTATAGTCTGTATCAGCAGTAATCAGGAAAACAACTTCGTTCGCACCATTGATACTCAGCTTCCCATTGTCATTACTGATGGTACCACCTTGATTCAGAGCTTGGATGCGGACTACATACTCCATCTGGTTATTGTCAAGATGTGCCTTGAATACCAAACCATTGCTTCCATCTGCTTCCATCTTACCAGTCGATACTGGGTTTGATTCGTAGCTGAATACTAAGTTCTGCTTGCCCGGCTGGTCTGCCTTGAAACGTACAACCATGACATTATTCGGGTAGGAGATGAAATAGTTACGTTCATATCTCACACCATCCTTCTTAAACTGTACCGTTGCCAACGCCGAATCCAAAGAAAGAGCACGCTTATACTCGCTCATACCGATAGAACTCAACCCCGTCTCTATATAAAACTCACCCATAGTGGTGAAATTACCAAAGCGGAAAGGGTTTTCCTTCCAAGATTCATAAGGAACAGTACTATTAAAGTTCTTGCGTGTCAGTAACGCAGCCTTCTTCTCGTCACCCTCGATGAATGCCTGACGGATTTCATTCAGATAATGTGCCGACTGCTTGTTCACATTCCAATATGCATCGGCACCAGCTGACGTATTTGGACCACCTCTCCACAAGGTTTCTCGTTGAATGTGATGCGTTCAGCCTCTATAGAGCCCATAATATTGGCACCTAAGCTACCATTTCCAAGTGGAAGAGATTGAGACTCCCAGTCAGCATCTGGATTCTGAGCAGTATCGCCAGCTGATATAGGCTTTTTTCCATCTTTCCATAATTCAGGGGTATTTCCCCACCATATAGCTTTGTTTACCAGCGTAGTAGGCCTATCAAACCAGATGGTAAGCCCATCCTTTACGTCAGTAGCATTTGCAGAGAGTGCAACGCTAAACATGATTGCTAAATGAAATAATCTTTTCATTATAATCTTAATTCCGCAATGATTTAATTTAAGTAATAATATAGTATCTGAGCAATAAAAAAGCTGATTAGGATTTTTGTCTTGCCACGAAATTCACTTTACTTAGTGTTGGAAGAAAGCCTTGAATTAAGCAACAGACAATGGCAAAAGTACAAATAAAATCCGACATACTCATTGCTTTGGAGGAATAATTCCTGTAATAGAGAAGTTTGGAGAGACTGTAAGTCGGTATGTCTTGAGTATTTACATAAAGAAAGAACGATTTACTCCTGTTTATGAATAAATAGAAAAGGGGTTATGTCATTTGACACAGCCCCTTTTCTATGTTTTTACATTACATAAGGTCAGTCTTAAACACGCTTATAAACTTTCAAACACTTTTTGCTATCTTAAGTCTACTGCTAAACCTTATACCCATGAATTGTGATCTTTAAATAACCCCTTATCAGTCTGTCAGTATCTTACGCGCATGAAGGACACTTTCCTCCGT
>BNJT01001576.1_pt1 | contig 23590 bp, 30 predicted proteins | sample 8540491 | NCBI WGS metagenome assembly BNJT01 (sample SAMD00202455, study PRJDB9452) | human saliva metagenome | host: Homo sapiens | reverse complement strand
CAGACGGTATGCAGACGACCTTGAAATTCAGTCAAAGATGGCATCGTAGCGCAAGAGCGTTTTCTCAGAAAAGATCCCTCACGATATGTGTTTACCGTGAGGGATCTTTTCTGTATTGGTCAGCATGTACCTAGTTGAGTTTTGGTTCTATGTTTCTGCGGCCATGCCGGTGATGCGGGGGTTTGCGGTGAGGAAGTCGATGACGCGGGGTAGTGTTCGATGGCCCAGGTGATTTCTTGCATGTCGTGGGGGTTGTTGAGGTCTCGCCCAGCGGTCTTGGGGTGCAGCGGAAGTATAGGTGTGCGGGGATGGTGTATTCTTTCATGCCGCGTGGGGAGTAGGCGGCGATGGTGTAGCCTTTGTCGTTCCAGAGCCAGATGCTGTCGGGGCTGGTGCCGTCTTTGTGTGGGTGTTCGGCTTCTCAGGTGTATTGAGTACTTCGTTGATGGCGGTGATGGGGGTGGTGCGGAGTTTTCCGGTGCAGTCCGCGGTAGGTGATGGTGTTGTCGGGGTTGAACCTGGAGGTATTTGGTTTCGTAATAGTACATACCAATCAAACCGAAAATCAGACTACCTATCGCAAAAATAAAAATAATTAATTGAATTTTTTCTGGGTGCGTAAAGACGTAGAGGCTGAGTGCTCCGAATATGTAGAGGTAGATGCTCCAGACCCAGGGCTCTGAGCGGGGAGCCTTTTGACGAGGGCCCCTGCTGCGTTTGTCCCGGCGCGACGTATCTCGTCCCGGACGATGTAGAAGATGACAAAGAGGAATGAACAGGTGAGATATATCAGGAATGCAGACATTATTCTTATCTTATAAGTACGGGGCGGTCACGAGCATCACAATCACCTTAAGTTTTCGGTCTGTACACACCCACAATACAGGGTATATACAGACCGAAAACTCTATACATGGAATTCGTACCTTACGAACGAATATCCCAGGAAACTAACTTAGAACCGGTAACGGGTTAGACCACGTGAGTAAGGTACCTTTCCTCTATTTAGCTGGACCCTCTGCACGGTGCTCAGGACCATCTACTTCTTCTGATGCCGTGGAGTATTTGAGGTTTCGGCATCTTTATATCCGGTGGTCGGGTAGCCTTCTGCACGATGTGAAGTTGCTGGGGGATTTTTGGTTGCTTCATCATGAGTGTTCTTGAGCCAAAGAAGCACCATCCTTCCAACTAAAATCGGTAGCAGTCTTTTGAACGCTGCCGGACCAGCTCTTCTGGGCATCGCTTCCACCGTAATGGTTCCCTGCGGCATCGCTTTTAACTTTATCCTGAACGATCTGGTCGAAAGGTTTAGTCACCATGTTGGCTGCGCGAGTCCCTACTTCTTCCACACCAACTTTCAGTGCGGCACGTGTGTACGAATGGTTCTCGAGTGTTACCAAGATATGGCATTCGTTTCAACAACATCGCTAAAGCTTCTCCTGTAAACCAGCTGTAGCGGCTCCACTCACCATACCAGAAGTTCCGTCGCCAGCGCTCCCTTTAACCGTCCAATTCCCATTAGAGTTGGTCACGTAGTCTGTCACGTTTTGTACGCCGCCGCTGAGACCTCCGTTAAGAATTCCAGGGGCGTATTTCGAGCCAGCGAATTTAGTTACCGCATTTCACGGAGGCCGCTGGGAACTAGTTTTGAAGCCATGGCCTCCACCCTGGCGCCGGTGAAAACCTTCCCTGCCCCAGCTGTTAGGGCATCCGGTAACGCCTCCCTTAAGAGCGCCTTTACCTGCTGCCCCCAGTCAATGCTGCTGCCATCTGCTTTCATCTTCATGGGAGCTTGCTGGCTCCACCAGCTGCTCCCCAGCTAAAGCGCCAAGAGCTATGAGACCTACAGGACCCGTCACGAAGATGCTAGCGACAGTCGCAGCGGTGGCAACCACAGTGAGCGCCGTTTTTCCAGTTTTCCATGCGCTGTTCGCGGGTGTATTTTTGAACTCATTCTGGCTGACGGGTTGTGTTCCCCAGGGGTCGATCATGCACTACAGGGTCATGTCCTAGGAATGAGTACGAGTCCGCGAACCAGCCCTGCACCCCACGATGGGCGGCAACGGGTCTCTGGGAGAGGAACTGCTCGACGATGGGTCAAACACTCGTGCGCCCATCAGCGCAAGCCCGCCCACCGCAGCGTGCCGGAGCCGGTGAATGATACACCTTCTGGCAATCCCACGCTGGTAAGCAGTGCGGATGCACCCGAAAATACCAGGAGCGCCGAGGCACACTGGGCAGACCTGGGGTCTGTGACGCAGCAGCACCGGTAGCGCTGATGGTTCCTAAGCCGGGGGCGCTCAGGGCACCAAAACCGACCCCGGTGTTGGGTACCCCGGGGACACTCCAGGGGTCAAACCCGCCCGGTACTGCCGCCTGGGAGAACCCGCCGTCAGCCCCTGCAGCCGGGATGCTCCCGGCCCCCAGCAGATGCGGGGCAGAAGAGGTCGGATCCCACAGCAGCGGCACCGTCACCTGATCGTTACCAGTGATCGCGGTGGCAACCCCGGTAGCGTCGGCGTGCACCCGAAGACGTGAGCACAGCCCTGGAACCTCGGCACCACGAGCGTCGGTAGTTGTATCGCTGACGGTAGCCAAGGCACCAGTAATACCCCAGGTATAGGTGCGTTCTTGGATAACACCATCCGAGGTGACGCTCTTCTGCCTGGTACGCTGCCCGGCGGCGTTATAGGTATAGGACACTTCGGTACTCACCCACGCGGCAGAAGCACCCTCAGGTGTGTGGGGCCGTTCAATCGTGGTGCAGTGCAGCAGCTGGTTGAGCCCGTTATGAGATGAACTGACGCTCACCAAGCAGAGACCCTGTCCCTGTGGCTCTCATCCTCGGCGGTGTTGTGGTGGTAAAGGCGCTCGGCAACCATGAGCCCTCCTCATACACCCAGGTGAGTTCATACCCGTCAGCGCGAGCACCGGTCAGCTGCCCAGCCTCGTCATAGGAGTACATCACCAACCCACTCGTCGTGGAATCAAGCCCGATAATCCGGCCGGTGTGGTCCCGGATCACCTGCACACCCTCAGCAGTATTCTCATCGCCCTGCTCGCTGGTGTGTTCATAGGAGGACACCAATCCGTCCTGATCGAAATCCCAGGTCGAGATCGTCTCGCCGATCTGAGCACGCACCAGGTGCCCCATCACATCGTAGGAGAACTCCCCAATGACCGACTCGCGCTCACGCACGCCAGGGCCAGCGATCGAGGCGGTGTTGATTGAGCGGATCGGGCGTCCGGAACCATCAAGCACCCACTGGGAAGACCCGTAGGGGGTGAGCATCATCGTGCGGAACCCATCGGCATCATACGCATAGGTGAGCGTATACGAGCCTGTACTGGTGAACGTCTCCAGGGCCGCAGCCGTACCAGGGCTCACTGGTATTCTCGGTCCCATCGACCTGGCGGGTGTACTCGACCAGGTTCCCGGTGGCATCAAAGACACGCCGGTACGTCACCGGGGCATCCCGGTGTGATCAACTTCATCCACGTGATCGTCGATCCGGCAGCGCGGGTGTACCCGTGCCGTACTCAGCCGCTAAGGAGCCGTCGATGAGTGTGCGGGTCAGATCACCCCGTGCGGGCATCGTACTCGAAGGAACGGGTACGCACCCGTCATCTTCGGACAGCAGCGCCCGGCGGCATCCCACGTATAGGTGGTGCGAATGGGCCGGAGTCGTAACGGTGCTATCCGGGTGAGGCTTCTTCGCAACCTCAAGGATGCGCCCGGCGGCATCGTACTCGTACTCGGTGATAGCCCCAGTCGGATCCGTCACCGAGTCAGCAGCCCGTCCGCGTCGTAGGCGAAGAATGTCCTATTCCCCAACCCGTCGGTAACCCGCACCAGCTGGCCGAGCTCATTATAGGCGTAGCGGCGGGTACCAAAAGTGGAATCCTGCACCCGCACCAGCTGGTTGCACGCATCCCACGCATAGGTGGCGACGCGGCGTCCTGCTTGAACCTTGTTAGACGCCCAGCGGTATCATAAGTCATCTTTTCCACAAGCCCGTCAGGGGTGTGTCGCTCGATCACCTGCGAGGCAGCATCATGCCACCAGCGTCGTTACAGCCCACCGGGTTGGTTCTTCCCATGAGGACGCCCCGGTGACGGGATCGGTCACCCGCACAGGCTCGTTAAGTCCCACACGCTCAGAGTGACAGCCTTCCGCAGGTGTCGTAGGTGTAGTCGGTAAAACCGGCCCGCAGCACTAATAGTGCCGGGTGACACGTCCAGCAGCGTCGCGCACATACTGCGTGAGCCCACCATTGGCGTCCAGGGCTTCAACGATATTCCCAGCAGCATCATACGTAAACATCTGCCGACCCGTCGGATGTGAGGGGCACCGGCAGTCTCAGCGGCGGCGATAGCCTCAGCAGAGGAGGATACTCCGTGCGGAATGCCCGTCCGGCAGTACCGGCAACCCCGCACCGGCAGCACCGGCGCCCTAGGGCGTCTCAGAGGTACCATGTGAGGAGGGCGCAGATGTGGTGGAGGCACCATCCTGCTGGCTGATTTCGGTCACGCGCCCGAGCACATCCACTTTGAAGAACGCCGACGAGAAAAGACCTTCACCGGTACCGGTAACGGACTCAACACCCTCATGCCGTTCGATTGACCGATGCGAAATAACTCCCGTCGCATCGGTAACCTGAAATAATTTCCCCGGCACGATCGTATTCAAACCGCGTGATGGCACCGGTAGGATCAGTCAGACCGACCAACTGGGACAGACCATCCCAGGAGTATTCCACACCCGGTTCCCGGCGGTGATCATCTTCATCAGGGTTCCCGAAGGTGTCGTACTCATGCCGGGTTGTGCCCCAACCGCGTTCGTGACGGTCGCGATATCCCCACCGGCTGTATAGGTGAATGCGGTGGTATTTCCCGCCGGGTCGGTAACGGCCTCAGGCAGAGCACCGACTGAGGCATCACGGGCTTGGCTGCCCTGCTGATGTACACGCACCATATACGGCGCGCCATCACCGACCGGTTGCTGCGGGTAGGTGAGCGTCCAGCGTAGCCCCAGCGGGTTCGTGAAACTCGTCAGAACACCAGCGGCATTGTATTCAAGCGTGGTAGTAGCCCCCAGCGGGTTCGAGACGCTTGTGATTTGACCGGCAGCATCGCGCGTGAAGCGTATTGCCTCACCGGCAGGGTTGAGCATCGCCACAATATCGTGGTGTTCATCGTACTCAAAGGCCGTAAACACACCGGTTGGATCGGTAATCTTCAGGACATCGCCTTCAGGAGAATATTCCCACGTTGTGCTTCCCCGGCACCATCAAGAACAGCTACCGGGTTCGGATTCACTACTAAGGAGCTTTCCTCGTAGTGGTACGAGTTCACCGGCATAGGATCGCTGAGGTTTTTCACATCTCGAGCATCACGCACACTTACCGAGAGCAGCCGATCCTGCTCATCCCAGATGTACGTGTAATCGGCACCCTCAGGGGTACGCTCACGCTTAATATGGCCACGCGCATCGGAGGTGCGCACCAAGCGCGATCCGTCACGCTCGGTAATGCTGATCCGGTTGCTGAACCGGTCGATAGCTCATCGACATACGCGTACCGTCAGTCGCCGTGATGCTTACCAGGCGACCTTTCGAGTCGGAGACCCACAGGTTCTCATTCTCACCGGTACCAGCATCGGCAATAATCGTGGTTAGCGAGGGAGTATACGTATAGGAAATATCCCGCCCGTACTCGCTGATCTGCCCGATCACACGACCGGAATCATCATAGGTGTTCGTGACCTCAAGATCGCCGCGCGAATTAATCACCCGGTGAATCAAACCCCGCTCATTATGCGTATAGGTACGCGTTCCGATGCCGGTCGTTAATCCGGTGAGCAAACCAGATACTTGCACCGAGGCACTGGATTCAGCAGCTTCGGTATAGGAATAGGCAACGTTCTGCACCGGCTCCCCGGCACGCTCACCAATGGTGTTGTACGTGAATGCCGCCGCCGGGCGCACGCCACCGGTTTCCTCAGCGGGTCTCATAGTCCACATGAATACCGCGATGCGCCACCGGATGCACCAGATCCGTCACGGTACCATCCTCAGCCAGAATAAACACTGTCAGGCTGCTCAGGTGCCCCTGTCGGCGCGCCACCGGCGCACCAGAGGGCGCATAGAAATACGCTTCGTGTTGGTTATTGTGCACCATCCACACAAACGGAACCTCAGGAACCACAGCAGAACCACCCGTGACTTTAGCCTGCTCGTAGGCGTGCACCTGCGCATCGCGCACCCGAGTAAACAGTTCGTCTGTGGCGGGAACCTTCGTCAGCCACCACGGTTCCCGGGCGGCGCGGGCGAACCCTTCGCCTTCCCGATCGAAGAACATCGCGCGTCCGTCAGGCATAAACCACGAGGCCTGATCGTCCCCAAAGCTCAGGTGGGTATCCAGGTCGAGAACCAGCCAAGCCCGAACACACCCGACGGCACCTCATCCGCATGGGTGACCGCCAGGCTGTTATACATACGCGTCAGCGACAGCGTAGACTCACTCACTGTCCCAGCAAAGATAAGGTCGGTTTCCGGCTCGATAAAGTTACCCGTCGCCACGTTCACCGGATCATTCGCAAACCCTGACGACGGAACCTCACCAGAAACCTCGGCGTAGTTAACCTCAATGGGCTGAATATTGGGTTTCCCCTGCCCACGCGCCTGCATCTGTTGATCGAGGTAAGCGTTAGAAAGTGAGACTGGGTTTTCCAGAGCGTGCTCCCTGCCATCCCGGAAATCTTGAGCGACCCCTGATAGCCATGTCGTAACTTGTTGGCTTTGCTGAATCCAGGTGTTAAGGCTACTGACGGTAGCGTTAATGTCTAATTGGCCGTGTTTGCAGGAACCTTGGTATGCAGCAAGAGCACTGGTAATGGCATTATATTTACCGGTTGCGTCAGATTCACAGGTTGTAGCGTTATCTGTGTATGTCTTTAGATTTTCTGGCATAGCTGAAGACATACCTTCACCATTGCCGATGATTACGGAGGTTGTGGGAGTATCAGCTGTGGTAGCAGGAGCAGCGGGAGCTGCCGGCTTGTCAGGGTTTTTCTCGTAGTCAGGTGAATCTTTGTCGTTCCACCAGTCTTGAACTCCCTGCCACCAGCTCTTATCGTCCCATTCGCGTGCCTTATCGCAGTTACGGTTCTCAACGTGCGCACACTCTTTGACATAGTCTACGAGTGTTGCCGCATAACGCAACATACTAGCGACATTCGTGGCGTTGGTTTTGAGTTGGTTATGAATGGTCGCGAAGTCTTCTGAATATTTACCGGTGAAATTTGTTGTTGCGGTATAAAAATCACCGGTTCGCTTGCTTTGTTGCGTTTCTAAATGCTCCGCTGCCGCGTCGAGGGCGCTGCGAAGTGTGTCGGAGTCAGCATCACTGAACTGCACTTTTCTTTAACGTGCATTGTGGCATCACCATTTGCGGTGGGGGTGCCCCCAGCATTCTGTGCGGTAGTAGGCGCCGGGTCACCTGCATGGCACTGGAGATCCTGATTTGATGCTCCTCCAGCAGCGCCTGCCGCAGTGGCGGCACCTATGGTGGCTCCAGCCCCATTGAAACCGGAAAGCGGGGCTGAGCCGGAAGCATCTCCGCTAGATTGGGGATATCCCTCTGTTGAAGAGGAAGAGCCGTCAAAGGAGCTTGAGGACCCGCTCCCTTGGAAATCTCCAGAATTCCCTTGAGTAGACGAAGAATCGTCAAAGGAACTTGAAGAGCCGCTTCCTTGAAATCCCCGAGTCGCCTCCAGCAGAGCTTGTGCTTCCTGTGGAAACGGGCGCACTAGCAGAACTCTGCGGTGCGGCGTTGCCTGATGTTTCCTCGATAGGGGTACCGCTGCCCCCATAAACGGCGTTGCTTGCGGTTGGTGGTGCGGCAGAATCAGGGTGAGAACCTACGATAGGCGAAGACTGTGATGTCGTTCCACCAGAACCTTCGCTGGTTATAGGGGCTGCTCGCTGTTGTTGATGCATCGAGCCCTGCTGCGGGTTCGGGAAAGTATGCTGAGCTGGTTTGCCCAGGGTCTCGTGCTGCGCTAGATCTGGGCTGTGCTGGTCTGAAGGCGCGAAGGTATCTTGCTGCACGTTTCCGCTTGCAGACCCTCCGGCGGCATCACCGGAAATCGTGCCCGAGGCATGAGAATGTTGGTTTTGGAATGTATCACTGACTTTGTGGTGGTCTCCCACGATTGGTGATGACTGCGAGGTAGTGCCAGAGGAAGGGTGCATGGGTCATCGGGCGATATCCACAACTCGGTGAGCTTGAATTGGGTATCGGTGAGGGGAATAGGCATGGCAAAAACCTCGTCTCAAAAAGAATATTTTTATATCGGTGAAGAGTGAGTGAGCTTTAGTAGTAAAGAAGGAATGACGAATATACTTATGCAGATTTTCTGCAAAGTTTCATGGGATATAAAGCTTCCCCGGCTATGAGACGGGTGTATACGTCTGTACCAGGGGAAGCTTTTGTGTATGTGGGTGTGAAAAACTTGGTTGTTTTCTGTGTCTTATGCGCCGCCGCCTGCTTGGAAGATGTCGGTAGCGATCTTCTGCAGCTGCTTGTTCAACTCAGTAAGATCCTGAGATGCTTTCTGCAGGGACTGGTGAGTGTGAGGCCAAGTCTCATTACGGAAGGTAGACGCTAGAGGACCGTCCCAGTTATTGGGATCAGAAAGCTGCTGGCCTTCGTTATTGAGAGCGTTAATCTGCTCGGTGAGTCCACCGTTGATGATGCTCTGAATTTTCTGGATGGCATCTTTGGCGGCTTGGGAACTAAGGACGCGATCGCTCATGGGCGTTTCCTTTCACGTGGTTGGGTTCTGCCTCTGTGCGGCGGGAACTCTATTGGGTAGTTTATGTTTGCTTTTTAGTGAGGGTCAAGGATATTAAAGCCTTGTTATTAAAATGTTATTTAAATAAAGCTATGTTCAAATATATAGTTGAACATAGTTATTATCATGAATTACAAGATAAGAATCAGCGTTCATTATTTTTGGGCACGCCAAAAACCTTTGCGTGCATAAATTTTTCCTACGTGTCGTAATATTACAGCGTTCTCGGTAATATATAAATGTAAAATTTTTCAAATATTATTTGATAATAAAGTATATATATCTAATTATTATAAATATATAATATATTTTTATATAGTTTTACTATTATTGTCGGGTGTACCAAATCGTCATGGTCTGCTACGACATTACGGTGATAGAGGGCTGTACTAGCGTTACACGTTGTGGCACCTGGCATAGGGGCACAGACGGACTCCTGCGATGTTGAATCATGGTGCGCTTGAGCGAAGGTGCGTTCTTAGTAGCAAGACTAGCCAACAACCCCGGTAAAAGGCAGGACTCGCCATACTTAAGTTAACTTTTACTCTCGAAAGTCTGGTCGGACTCACGAGGGAATTCGAGGGGTTTAACCCAAGCATGATCCTGTAAAAACCGTACCCCCGGCCTACCAGAGAGGATTTGCTGGAATCGTTCATCCTCCCACACCTGCACCCAAGCACCAGTCTCCAGGCGGTACTGTAGTTGGGCATAAAGAATCGTGGCATCAAACTGATTCGTATCAAACCCCAACTTGATACGTTGAGGCAGCTGGGTACTTCTGATCTTCACCCACCCGTTCTTACTCGTCTGCTCATAGGAGACTTTGTAGATGCTGTGGTAGTCAAAGTACCGCACTTTCCGTCGCCAGTTACGCCAGCGTATCCCAGATTCCGTGAAACAGTGGTAATAATTATGACAATGAGCCACAAAAATAAAACCAGCAGGACTGACCATCACCACAGAAATAAGATATTGACCCACCGGATCATAGCTATTTCTAACCCAGAAATAGATGGGCAGTCCAATGAACGCGATGAAGAGTATCCCATAGCTGATGATATAAGCAATCGGCGGGCGATGCTGTTCCACATTTAGGGTTTTCTAGTCCTTGTTTACGTTTGGCCCCGGGCATGATGTTCACACAAAACCCACCGAGCAGACCGTAAAACGCAGGACCCATACCCAATACCCCTCATTACATGATGCTTTTTATAGCCGACACGATAGCCCGTCCCGATAAGAAGAGTATAAAAGGAGGGGTATGCACAGAATACACGAACACACCCCTAGCCAATATTAGAAGCTAGTTATGATTCTTCATGATGTTCTGCATCAGCGGCCTCTGGCTCTGAGGTTCTTGCTCTTCCGGGCGTCCTCGACCTATCTCCCAGCCACTATAGAAGGTAACTGCTCCTATCAGCGAACAAAACAGCATCAAAGCCGCCCAACCTATTCCCGGACCGAAAACAAGAGTAAATATTGTAGCGATCAAGGTTCCAACGGTAAGGATTCCCCCTAGAATCATAAGAAACCATTTATAGAGAAAAACATCGAGATCCACTAAAGTCACCTTTATCTTAAGACGAAACAGCGTAGGCTAAGGCTAGTCTAGTTTGAGTTTTCTCTCATACGCCAAACCGTTTAATGTGCTCAAACATCTTCTCATACGACCCAAACCCAGCCACCAACTCCTCAACCCGCTCAGGAGTCAGATCCCGCGGCCATTCCTGATGCTCAACCCGAGACAAAACCATCGCAAACAGGATAGAGGCATCAAACTGCCACGGATCAAAACTCAGCCGTACCCTCTTGATGTTGCGGCTGCGTACCCGTAGGTACCCGTTTTTTCCATTACTTTGCAGCAGGATTTCGCTGATGCTCTCATACGGCATATACCGGGTCTTCCACCGCCAGTTGCGCCAGTAGACTCCCGAGACGGTTTGCTGGATATAAAACGCATGACAATGATTCACCATAGAAAATACTAAAGGACCACCAAGAACCGTAGCTAAAATATAGAAAGATATATTAAATCCCTTTTACGATAGAATAATATGTCGCCAAACTATAAAGCCCTATCAAACATGCATAGCTAATCATGAAAGCAAGCTTAGGCCTGTGTTGTTTGACCCCGAGCACGGGCTGACCCATCGTACGTTTCAGCGAGGGAACATTCCGAACGAAAAGACCAGCCAACAACCCAATCAACGCAGGAGGCACCACAACCTACCTTTCTCCTAGACCTCAAAGAACCCTACCCACTCTTTTACGAGGGACGCTCCGCTTTTTCTAACCGAGTCACCGATGTCAGCCCCGGAGAGTTCAACTGCACATTCTTCAAGTACACCTTGTAATACCCTCCCGATTCAATGGAAGCCATATAATCATCCATTGATTGATCCTTATTCGGGGACTCTGAAAGCGCCAATTTCCCACACTCCCGAGTCTCAACCCACCCTACCCGGGTATAGTCATTGTTACCTCAGTATCACCGCCAGCACGGTATTCTGCCCAGGCTTTCTCGACCGTGCAGTACTTGTACTTCCCCTCACTATCATCACCAAAAAATACGTGCCAAATATCCCTGGAAGAAACAAAAGTAAAAAGGCTGCAATAATTAATAAAACAGTGCTAACCATCCCTTTCCGCCTTTTAGTACATTGGGTACCTTGCTGTGCCATGACAACTCCTAGAGCTTTTACCGCAGTATTGTGGGAGTAAACAACTGACTATAATCATAATTCTGCACCTTAATCGCCGCGATCTGCAGAGAATCAGCAGCCAGGACTATTTCTCCTCCTGAGGCTTGAGAGCCTTATAGCCACTCAAAAACAGTAAAACAGCAATGGAAAGACTACTGACCAAGTTATTCTTGGTATCCGCTATCAAAAGTACAATCCCTAAAAGGACTGCCAAACAGGACGGTGTTCCTAACAGCAACCCAAACACAAGGTACTGACGTGCGCTAGAACGATCCATGACAGAAGGATCGTTGATGTTTTCATTGCTCGTATCATCAGAGTATTGCATATGCCTCTCCTAACACCCTTAGGTATCTTTGGAACTGCTCTTTCAGCAATTTAGCTAACAACTCAATCAACGCAGGAGGCACCACAACCTACCTTCCCTCAAATCCCTGCTCCCTTTTTATGAGGGTCGTTCTACCTTTTCAAACCTTGTCACAGAAACAGTCTTAGCATCCGGCATCTGAACATTAAGAAGAGTCACCTTATAATACCCACCAACCTCCAAAGACCCCACATAATCATCCATTGACCGACCAGGATCCGGGGAATCTGTCATATACAAATTCCCGCACTCTTTTGTCTTAAAATCTGCTACACGCTTGTAATCCGTATTCCCCGCGACCAGACCACCCCGATCGTGCACATCAACATGCTCGAGGGTGCAGTACTTATAATTCCCCGCACTATCATCACGCGAAAGAAAATAATATAAAGACCACACAACACCAAAAACTACAGCAAAAAATAAGAACGATACTATAGTGTCTTTAATATCCTTTTTTCTCTTATCTCCCATTCCCAATTATTCCTTCCTGCAGACACCATTGGCCAATGAATCCAATTCATAAAACTCCATGCGCGGCATCAGAAACATAGCTATTCCTTTGAAACCATAGATGCCCCCTCTAGGAATATTCGTGCTTAGTGTCTATCGCAGGAGGGGAGGCGTATACAGGTTCCGTATCCCAGTCTGAATACCATCCTTAGCCTTCGTAATGGCAGCCTGCGTAGTCTGCACAGAATTAACCAAACGTGCGCGGTTAAGAACGGCAGTAGACTCATCCATCTTAGTCCCACTTCTCACCCCAGACTTCACCATATCTTTACCGAACCCCGACAGCGCTTTCTCGCCCATATCGCTCGCTTTGAACTCCTTCTGATACGCGACAGTCTCAGCAGTGTATCTGGTAGCCTCACGCACACTACCACCAGCATTATTGGCAAGAGGTGAAACACTAGCAATACTCCAACAGTGGGTAAAGAGCGACCCGCCGCCTGCACATGCGATACGTGGTACTTATTTCGATAGGTAACTATAAAAATTTTTGAAATGCTAGTGTATAGAAATACTTTACAGGTGTAATATGCGACATATTTTAGATATTTTCATCACATTCAATTACCTAGGATTTTTGTGTAAATGACCTGTTCTTGCTATATAAACAGCGGGGTCTTGGCCTATTTTGGCTCTGCAGGCGGCGCGACACGAAAAATAAAAGATTTGATAAAGGCACGACAGTGTCCTTGACCACCTGCAAAAAGTAAACCTAAACTACACCATGTAGTTCTGTTACCGAAGACAGAACCCAACCACGTGAAAGGAAACGCCCATGAGCGATCGCGTCCTTAGTTCCAAGCCGCCAAAGATGCCATCCAGAAAATTCAGAGCATCATCAACGGTGGACTCACCGAGCAGATCAACGCTCTCAATAACGAAGGCCAGCAGCTTTCTGATCCCAATAACTGGGATGGACCCCTAGCATCAACTTTCCGTGAGACCACTTGGCCTCACACTCACCAGTCCCTGCAGAAGGCTTCCGAAGATCTCACTGAGTTGAATAAGAACCCTGCAGCAGATCGCTAATAACATTTTCCAAGCAGGCGGCGGCGCATAAGAAAACTCTGTTTTTCACACGCACGCAAAGCTTCCCTGGTACAGGCGTATACACCCGTCTCATAGCCGGGGAAGCTTTTCGTCTCTAACAACTCTCTAAAGTGTACCTGTGCTGCATATACGCCTAACTTGTATGCGCGGTGCTGCGCATCCCATCTCCCATTACCGACATTCCTTTACCCTAATTTTCTTCCGTGAAAGAGCCTAAGCCATGTTTGAACGCGCTGATATTGACCACAGTACCGTAGACCTTAAATTTGATGATGCAACAGCTGATGCCTTGATGAAGGTCTGCCGTGACGCAGCTTCTGCTCTTGAAGAAAAGATTCCAGCTCAAAAAACTGCAGCCGATACCGCTCTGCAAGAATTCAAGGGGCACTTCTCCGAAGTTTATAAGCGCAATATTGAGGTGGCTGTCGATAACGGTACGGCAATTGCCGGTCGTTTAAGGCAATTTGCGGATGGCGTACAGAAGCTCAAAGACTCTGCCGCTCGTGAGCGTGAAAACCGCCGCAAGATGCGCGATTACGAAGAGAACACTCCGGAGGTTGTTAAGGGAGCCATTGAATGGGCAGGATGGGGGACCTAAAGTTGATCATGAAGAAGCTCCAACTTTAACACTGACGCTCCGGAAGCCGCGAAACGTGAACACCCTGCTCCTGCAGCAAATGCTGGAAACCCTTCTGATACCTCATCAGCGAGGCCATCAGACTTAAGGTCAAGCTCTACAGTCTCTCAAAGTCTTCATGATGATTTTCAAACTACTCCCAACAGTATCCGAGCTAAAGCTGCTGATTTTAAGGATAAAATGTCAGTGGGGTACTGCAGACTGCGAACCAATCCTACAGCCCTTTGAAGCCTGGGTTACTGCCAACGAAAGCGAAGCTAAATGGGCTCAGGTTGTTGCCGATGCTTTTGCTACGGCAGGTTCTGAGCATGAAAATCAACAAGCTTTAGTAACCAAACTATTCAGCAATATCTAGAGAGCCATGGAGGGCAAATTACAATCGTGAAGATTTGAGTTCCTGCCGCTTCGTTGGAAGGTCGCGCAACCTCCAGCGGCTATGGAATGACCCGGTCAACGTTGCGACCGGTAACTTTATCGAAGAGGAAATCGATATTGCGTTTAGCAACCTCGCTTCCTCGTGTGCCGTCACGCGCATGTACAACAGTTTGGCTGTGCACGGTAATGGCGATGATTTACCGCCGCTGGCTGGGGTTTTCGGCCCGGGCTGGTCTTCTAACCTTGATACGGTCCTGAATTTCCTGATGAAGGCGCTACCTGATTATGCCGGACGGCCGTCATCTGTTCTTTGCCCGCGCTGGTGAAGGTTTTGCGCGAGTTGAGACCGATCCTTACTGGCTTACTCGCACTGGTGCCAGCGAAATCGCTACTACACCCATGGGGCGTTTCATCCTGGAAACCTGTGCTCTGAGCACTGAAGCTGACCTGTATATCATCTCTGATAACCAAGGTCACCAGTGGTTCTTCACTCTCACCGGCGCATGGCTTGGCTCCACGGGCGGAGAAGGCACCACTTTGGCGGTCACGCGCGCTGCTGACGGGCTTATCTCATCCCTGGTGCATGAGTTGAACCGTTCCATCACGTTCGACTATGTGGATGGGCTCGTCGCGGTAGCACGAACCTCGGCAGGGGAACGTGTCGAATACGCCTACGCCCCCGCAGGCAGTACCGCTGCCGGGCACCTGGTATCCATAACCAGTGGTGCAGGAACACGCACCTACGAACACGATGACAACGCGCTAATCCACCGCGTGATTGCTGCAGATGGCACCGTCGAGGTGACCAACACCCGCTGATGAGTCTGCCTCGAATTGCACATCAGCACACCGAGTACGGTCGCGATGTGCGGTACCTGTACCTTGACGGCGGAGTGACCGAAGTTGCTGATGAAGACGGATCCCAAGCCAATGTGTGGATTAGTGATGACAGCGGCCGCCTAACCGCAATTATTGACGCTGACGGTGGGCGCACATCCTTCGGGTATGACCGGTTCAGCAACCGTATTCGGGTGATTGACCGTGATGGTTCTCGTACAACCCGCATCAGCGACAGCCGCGGACGTATTACCCGCGATGTTACCCCAGAGGGTCAAGATACCCGCTACGCTTACGATGAGTACGATCGCGTGACAGCGGTATCTATATCGGCGTTTGAAACGGACCCGAAGAAACGCTATGCAGCCACCCAGGCGCGCCGCAATGCAGCGGATGCTGAGGCTGATAACGGTGAGGTCACTCCGATCTCAACGATTACTTACGAGTACGCTAACGCTTGGGATCACAATCCCTCCCGCGTTGTCGATGCCCTGGGCGGGGTCACCGAACTAAATTGGGAGGGCGGCTTGCTGACCTCCTGACCGGCCCCGAAGGGGTCAGCATGACTCTGAATTATGACGAGTTTGGTAACCTGACCAGCTTTTGCCGACCAAGAGGGCAACACAACCTCGTTCACCCTATACTGCTGCCGGGCACCTCGCTCAGGTTATTACTCCGCTAGGGCTCACAACCTCGTTCACCCATGACGCGGCTGGCAATATTACCGGGCGGCAAGACCCTGACGGTTCCCGCTGGAAGTTCGAGTACACCGCTGGTCGTCGTTTGGTCGCAGTCATTGACCCCTCTGGTGCACGCACGAGCTATGAGTACGGGCCCAGCGGTGATATGACTGCGGTTATCGATCCGCTCGGTCGCCGCACCGAACGCACCTTTGATGAAAACGGAAACGTCGCCACAGTAACCCTGCCCAATGGGGGCGTGTTCTCGTATGTGTGGGATGGGCTCTCACGGCTTATTCGTACGGTTGATCCAGCCGGTGGTCACTGGGAAAACACCTATGACGCCGCCAGCGTGCTCACGAAGATGACAGATCCGACCGGGGTACGCGTGCGTACTCAGGCAGATCGCAAGAGCGGTAGTGTTACCAGCTGGGACGGTACCGACGGCGTACGGGTTAAGTTCGACCATCTTGGCCGCCCTGTTGCGCGTGAAGAAATTTTCTCCCCGACGGAGGCAGCTCAGGAGGCCCCTAAAGCACGGGCAGAAAAAACCGATACCCCCGAGTCCGCCGCTGAGCTGGTGGTTTACGATCCGGCCGGTAATCCGGTGGAAATCCTGGATGCCGAAGGTGGTCTGACCCGGTACGAATACAACCTCGCCTCCCAGCTTGTGCGTCAGATTTCGCCTGCGGGGCGTATTACCGCATACACGTATAACAGCTGTGGGCGTTTGGATTCTGTTACTGAGGGTGCTGAAACCGCCGAGGCCGTTACAACTCGGTATTCCTATGATGCCGACGGGCGCCTGACCGAGCGGAATCTGCCCGGTATGAGCGAGAAGATTACGTATGACGCAAACTCGCGGGTTGTCTCGGTTATTGGCGGTTCTGGCGGGGACGTGTTCTACACGTATGATGCGTGTGGGCGTGTGCGCAGCATTCGAGACGCTGCCTGGGGCACCCGCAAGTTCAGCTATGATGCCGCCGGGCAGGTTACCGAAGTCACCAATGGTCTTGGCGGTGTTACCCGGTATACCTACGATGAGGCTGGCAATGTCACGAAGGTGACGGATCCTGCTGGGCGTATCACCACCTATGAGTACGATGTGCTCGGGAATATGGTGAAGACGATGGATCCTGCCGGCGCTATAACCTTGTATGAGTACGATGCTGCTGGTCGTGTATTGCGTGTGGTCGATGCAGCCCAGAAGGTGCATGCGTGGGGCTACGACAGCTCTGGTGTGGCATGTGCATATTCGGTGGATGGTAACGAACAGCTGCGGGTAGATCGTGATAACCGTACTCGGTCGGTGACGGTCACTGATTATGCCGCCGGTATTCCCGCCGATGACCGTGACGAAAACCTGCCGTGGGTATCTCGGTATGAGTTGGATCGGCTCGGACGTATCACCGCGGTAGCACGCTCGTGGGGTGAGTTCCAGTCTGCCACCTCCAACGGTGCGTATGAGCTGTCGTATGCGTATGATGCCGACGGTTACCGCACTGGGTTTACCAGTCCGTACGGTGCACTGGGCCTATACGCGGAACGCGGTGGGGAATATTAGTGCTATCACGAATACTGATACGGGTGAGCAGTCTTCGCTTGGTTATGATGCCGCCGGCGCGCTCATCCGGGCGCAGGTAGCCGATACGGTGCGCTCGTGGACCTATGATGGTCACGGCGCGATAACGGGGTACTCAGAAACCGCTGCGGATGCTGATAACTCTGCCGATGTGCGGGTTGAGATTATTCGTGATGAAGCTGGTCGGATTGTGGGAGTAGATTCTGCCGCCGGGCTGATTACGTATGCCTATGATGGTGCCGGTCAGTTAGTATCTGCCCGTCGCGGAAACGAGCGGATGTCTTGGGTGTGGGATGCCGCTGGGTGCTTGATCCGTGAGGAATACACCCGAAACACTACTACTGGTGAAGACGCTACCAATAATGCTGCCTCTGAGGCTGCTGGTTGGGTGCGTGTGCTGGCGTATGATGATGCGGCACAGGTGCGTGCGATCGGTACCTACACCGCCGCTAGTGTTGCAGATAATGCCGATTCTGATTTTGGTGCTGAGCAGGTGCGAGAGTTCCTCTCCGGTGGGAACGCTAGCGAGTTTACAGCCCAACTGCCTGAGCATGTGGATCTGAATTTTGCCGGTGATGGGCGCACGGTTGAGGGGCTGCCGCTGACCCTGGTGCGGTTGTATTCCTATGATGCTGTCGGTCGCCGTACGGGTGAGGTTGCCTCGGATGGGTCTTCGGTGACGATGGGGTATAGCCTGGCGGGCAGTATTGCCTCGATGACCACAGCGGATAGCGGTTCGTGTGCTCGGGTGCAGGTGGCAGCCGGGGTGTCCAGCGAGGTTGCCGGTATTTCCTCTCTTGCTTTGGGGTGGACTCCGGTGGTGATGGACCCGACTGCGGAGGTGCCGACTGTGGTGGGTGTGGGCGAGATGCCCGTGCCGACCCCGGGTGTGAGCATGCTGGGTGCCCCTGCTTCTGGTGGCTTCAGTGTACGTGGTACTTCGTCGTCGGTGCTTGCCGGGGGTGCCGGTGTTCTGGGTGGTTTCACCTCGAATGCTGGGGTGTCTTCTGTGCCGGGGCTGGCTTCTTCGGCGGGGTTGTTGGATCCGTTCCAGTTACCGACCACACCTCTGACGGGTTCTGATGCTGCCGTTGCTGGTGCCGTGCCGGGTGTGGGTATTAATGCTTCCGGTGCACTCACGGTTGGTGGGTTTGCGCTGATGGGCGCTCGGGTGGCTGACCCGGTGAGTAGGTCGTTTACGTCTCGGGATCCGCTTCTGCCGGTACCTGGTGCTGGTTGGGTGGGTAACCCGTATTCGCTGGTGGGTAATAATCCTGTGGGACTAGTAGACCCATGGGGTTTGTCGCCGATTTCTCGTGAGGAGTTGGATAAGGCCCGGTACGAGAAGAGCGCTGCTAAATGGCTCGACGACAATTCAGAGGGTATCAAAATTGGTCTTACCATTGTTGGGGTTTTTAGCTTCTGCTGCTGGTTTCCTTGTCGCTGGTCCTGTTGCGCTTGTCGTGCTGGGGGCTGTGGCCGGTGCCGCGATGGCTGGTGCTTCTGCTATTGAAGAGAATAAGGGTCCCGATGGTCGTATCAACTGGGGCAATGTTGGGCGTGACATGCTTATCGGTGGTGCCTTCGGCGCACTAGGCGGAGGGGTTACTAAACTTGGTAGTTCTGCGATGACGAAGGTTCTTTCCACTGTGCAGTAAACGCTACGAAGCCGATGATGCAGGCGACAAAAGCAACTCGCATGTTCAGGGCTGCCCGTACTGCGCTATCATTGAGGAACCTCAGGCGCTGCGAACTCCTTTACACAAGGGTTTCGAGATTTAGCCTTCGATAAACTTTACGAGGGTAAGGAAGGGTATGAGCCGAAGTACTCCTTTGCAGAATCATTTGGCATCGACGGCTGTTGGTGGTCTTACCGGTAGTGTAAGTGGCTTGGTTTCACCGGCTGCTGGGTCTTTATCGAAGAACCCTATTAAGGTAGGGAATGTAACCCTTTAATAATCGGCGTGTTCTGGAGACCGCGATTAATGGGGGTGTTAGTTTTACTGGGTCGGTAGTTGAGGATCTCGCTAGCGGGAAGGAAGTTTCTTGGTCTAAGGCCGCAGTTGAAGGAACGAGTGGTAGTTTTAACGGGTATAAGAATTTTAAGGCTCCCACACGTGCTGATGCTTCAACAATCCAGCAATTGGGGTATAAGAGCCCGAATTATTTGAGGACTTATCTTCCTTCTAAGCATGGGGCTACGAATTTGGAAGGTACGATGGAGGATTTGGCGAGGGATAATGTCACCAGTTACTTCAAGAAAAAAGCATCGGGAGAAGAATAGACAGCTTTTGCATCCTCAGCCGCTTGTCTAGGGATTTTTTTAGGGTTGTTTGTGTCCATGAATATTCTCAGGTGAGGGATAAATTATTGAGGTGTAGTGCAAATACTAGGTGAGAGAGGAGCTTTTGTGCCTTCTGCGTTGATTGGGTTGTTGGCGGGTCTTTTCGTCCGGAATGTTCCCTCGCTGAAACGTACGATGGGTCAGCCCGTGCTCGGGGTCAAACAACACCGACCTAAGCTTGCTTTCATGATTAGCTATGCGTTTCTTGTAGTTTGTTTCCTTATAGCTCCTATAGTTATCGGTATTATGCATGGGCGTATACTGAATGCTTTCATTATTATGTTTGTTCTTGGTGGACCTTTGGTGATTCCACTGGTGAATCATTGTCATGCGTTTTATATCCAGCAAACCGAAATCGGAGTCTACTGGAGGAACTGGCGGTGGAAAACCCGGTATATGCCATATGAGAGCATCAGCGAAATCCTGCTGCAAAGTAATGGAAAAAACGGGTACCTACGGGTACGCAGCCGCAATATCAAGCGGGTGCGGCTGAGTTTTGATCCGTGGCAGTTTGATGCCTCTATCTTATTTGCGATGGTTTTGTCTCGGGTGGAGCATCAGGAATGGCCGCGGGATCTGACTCCTGAGCGGGTTGAGGAGTTGGTGTCTGGGTTTGGGTCGTATGAGAAGATGTTTGAGCGTATTAAGCGGTTGTGTTATGAGAGGAAACTCAAACTAGACTAACTGAGTTAGCGCCTATGACCCCGTTTTGTTTGGGGCGAGGTGGCAGATATTAATTGTGCGGGCACTCCGGTCTTGTCTCGGAGCGCCCGCATATGTCATGTACGATGAGATCCGGTGTGGGTTTTTCGTAGGAAGGTAAAATCAGCCCTGATAGGTTCCGTCAGAAATATATCTCTGTGATAGTTCCCGTTTAGTAGATAATTTTTTTAAAGTAGGGTTTTACATGATATGGGTTATATCAGGATAGAAAGATAGGTAAAATATCATGCTTGATAAGATTCTTATCGGTGCAGCAGCTGGGGCAGCTACCCAGGCGATGCCTGGTGTGAATAATCAAACAAGAACCCTGTCTCTAAATAGAATACAGGGCAGGCCCACTCTTCTTGGTGTATTCGGGTGGGCGGGTATAGCTTTATCCCTTGTCATCCTGCCGTTGTATTTTGATATCACCACAAAGTTTGATATTGCAAATCATGTTATTAGCCTTTTTGTGGGCATAATACCTGCTATTGCTCTTATTAATTATTATATTTTTCTTTATATGCTACCAGAAAGATCGTATAATTTGGAGAAATTGAGGGGCAAGAAGCGTTTTTATTCGGTATGACAGTATCAAATATTTTAGTTTTGCAGATACTAATAAAGGAGGATGGGTACGCTTCAAAAGCTACGAGCATCGTGTGCTGTTTCGGTATCTAGTTTTTAAGTTTTCCCATGCTCAGTTTGATAGTGATGTTCTGTACGGACATATTATGTACAGGTCAAAGTGTGGACGATGGCCTATGTCATGGGAAGAACTCGAAGAAAGCGGATTTCTTGCGCCTGGGGTTGCTTGTGATTATGTGCGGTCACAGTTATATTTCAAATTCTAAAAAAATCTAGGTGCAAAAAAAGGCAGCGGGAAAGGAGATAGATTATACCCGCGGCATATATAAATACATATGGTACTATTTATAATAGAATAAAAAAATTAAGAAGGTGATTACACAATGATAAAAACTATTAAAGTCAAATCTTTCATGGTTCCGACAGAAATATATTATTGTGCTTTGTGCCGTTGGGATTTTTTTATTATTTTTTTGGTATATATTTTGGGGTTTCGGCTCACAATAAGAATAATCCAATCATTAAGGAATGCACTGTCACCAAAACCGAGGTCAAAAGACATGATTCGGTATCAGCCAACTCTCCAGAAACCACGTATAGCCTGTATATAGACTCATCGAACTGCCCTCAGATGGTATGGTCCGATATCGGTGAGAAAGACGCAAACTATTATCATAATCTACTAAAGGAAGGGAAGAGCTATAAATTTGGGCTTCCCAGGATTGTCCTCTTTCCTGGTACTGAAAAATAGTATTGTGAGTATCTATGTCAACAGGTCTTAGAGATCTATGAGATGTAAGAATATTAAAGAAACACTGCTAACATGCATCATTGTTGTCGTTGCTGTAAGCTTTTATGCGTTTTTATATTTTCTTTCACGTAATGATAGTGCAGGGACTTACAAGTACTGCACCCTCGAGCATGTTGATGTGCACGATCGGGGTGGTCTGGTCTCGGGGAATACGGATTATAAGCGTGTAGCAGATTTTAAGACAAAAGAGTGCGGGAATTTACATATGTCGGATTCTCCTGATCCAAAGAAGTCTATGGACGAGTATGCGGGATCTTTGGAGGTCGGCGGGTACTATAAGGTGACACTGCTGGATTTTCAGGTTTTTAACTCTGGGTCTACGTCTGTGACGAAGTTTGAGAAGGCAGAACGTCCTTCATAAAAAGGGAGCAGGGATTTGAGGGAAGGTAGGTTGTGGTGCCTCCTGCGTTGATTGGGTTGTTAGCGGGTCTTTTCGTTCGGAATGTTCCCTCGCTGAAACGTACGATGGGTCAGCCCGTGCTCGGGGTCAAACAGCACCGACCTAAGCTTGCTTTCATGATTAGCTATGCATGTTTGATAGGAATATATGCCATACCTACCTATCACTCGGTAATAAAAGGTTTTGATATAACGTTCTATATCATCACAACCGTTCTGGCAGGTCCTTTAGTATTTTTCTATGGTGAATCATTGTCATGCGTTTTATATTCAGCAAACCCTCTCGGGGGTTTACTGGAGGAACTGGCGGTGGAAGATCCGGTATATGCCGTATGAGAGTATCAGCGAAGTACTCTTGCAAAGTAATGGGAAGAACGGGTACCTGAGGGTACGCAGCCGCAATATCAAGCGAGTGCGGCTGAGTTTTGATCCGTGGCAGTTTGATGCCTCTATCCTGTTTGCGATGGTTTTGTCTCGGGTGGAGCATCAGGAGTGGCCGAAGGACCTGAACGCGCAGCAGGTTGAGGAGTTGGTGGCTGGGTTTGGGTCGTATGAGAAGATGTTTGGGTCGTATTGAGCGGTTGTGTTATGAGAGGAAAACTCAAACTAGACTAGCCTACGCTGTTTCGTTTCGACAAAGGATGAAGGTGAGTCTTGGTGGATCTCGATGTTCTTCTCTATAAATGGTTCCTCATGATTACAGGTGCGGTACTTACTGTCTTATTTTTTTCGTCTGTACCATATTCTGCACCTTTATGGGGCCAGGGATAGGCTGGGGCACGTTGATGTTTGTGAGTATGCTAATCAGCATCGGGGGTGTTCTATACCGGTTGGGATACGGGCCGGAACCGCCCGGAAGAGCAGGAACCTGAAGACCAAGAAACCACTGATGCAGAGCATCATCAGGAATCATAACCAGCGTCTAATAATTGAGGAGGGGTGTGTTCGTGAGCGCACCCCTCTTTTGCTCTATTTATGCCCTGATGAGGCCACCAAAGCTCTCTTAGAGTACGTGATGAGTATGTTAAGAAAGGTACAGTTGAAAAAGACGTATCAGCAGATATGGCGGGTTAGAAAGAGGCTATGAGATGGAAAACGGTATTTTAGGTGGTCTGCTTGGCGGTTTACTCGTCGGAGCTATGCCCGG
>BNJT01000608.1_pt1 | contig 23622 bp, 30 predicted proteins | sample 8540491 | NCBI WGS metagenome assembly BNJT01 (sample SAMD00202455, study PRJDB9452) | human saliva metagenome | host: Homo sapiens | reverse complement strand
GGGACAGCAGGCACTCAAGGCTGCTGGCAGCCAATCAGCTAATTTGGCCTGTTGGAAGATCGTTGCGGGCAGCTGTGAACCAGAGACGACGCGGTGCTGGGGCGTTCTTCGAGCGCTGGAAACAGAGCCTGCGATGGCGGCGTCTTGAACCGTACCGAAAGTTTGCCGAGACGAATGAGAGCGACGTTTCTGGGATGGCATTACCGCCACTGCCGACCCGAGAACAAGGTCAGCCTGGGGATGAGATTGGAGGGCCTGGATTCTTAGTCCGGGTCCGATCAGCGCAGTGCTTACGGATACCGATGAGGACTATCTCTGGGCTCAAGGTCGTTGGTTGCCCGCTGCCGAAAACGCGGTACCCGCGGTCCGCGGGCCAAAACAGGAAGCGGCCATCAGACCGTGTTCTGATAATGCAGCGTCTGGTGCGGTTCGGTTGCTGCAGGTCAAAACCTTCGAGCGAACCTCCAGCTCCCGCATGCTCGGACATGCAGGTTCTTTGTGATGCCTGCAGTGCTGGTACAAACACTCCTTCGGTCATGGCCTACAGGCAGAAGCCGTTTGGTGCCAGTACAGTGCTGATCTTGTCGCGCTGGCGGTTCACGAACAAGGACATCGTCGAACGGATCATCATGTGCGCTGCTGCTCACCAGCGCCGAGCCCGCAAATGGACTTTCTGAAGTCCACCGGCTCACAGCGCAGGTGGTGGTTGTCGATATGGCAGCGGATGCGTCAGTGCACCTGCGCGCTCCGCTGGTTCGCTGTCCCAGCCGCATGGGGCGAGGACGGCAGCTCCATGCACGCCGGCGCAGACCACGATGCTGGGGCTGGATGGCGTGTGGATTCCGGCCAGCTGGACGGCAGACCCGAAGCCCTTCCGTACGCCTGCCTTCGTCAAAGGACCCGCCGACGGTGGTAGTACAGCGATGCCACGGACGAAGCCCCTCCCGTGCGGCGTGATCATGATGCTGATGCCCTCGTCTCGATGGCCTGCAAGGTGCGCGGCCAGATCCACCTTGTTCGTCATGAATGCCTCCATCCTGATCGGAGTTGCAAAGGAGCAACTATGACTGGACGCAAGTCAGATGAACAGAATGTTTATAATAGTCCGTTCATTTGTATCTTGTGCCGTCCGGCATCTGCACCGGACGCCCTGAAGCCGAGCGCTCGATGCATCACCACCCAGCGCTCGCGGGTGTGGTGTCGCACGCCTGTAGAGCAGCAGCGCATGATCGATGCTGTCAAAGAAGCCCTTGATAGCGTCGATCTCCACCAACGCCGCATAACGCCAGCAGCGCCTGCGCGGTTCCTGTGCCAGTGCCTGGTGCGCACTTCGGCATGTAGCCATAGAGGTCTTCGACAGACAATGGTTCCACGATGGGCTCCAGCATATTCGCCTGGATCACTGTCTGCGCAGTGCGGTCCGCCACGTGATGGGTACCTCCCAGATGCCGCGCGTCCACGCCCAGCCTTGATATCGACTCGTTTGACCGCCGGCGGCATGTGTAGCTGCCCGGTAGGCCAGCCGGTTCAGCAAAACTTGCCAGAGGTTGTTTGCCATATCCTCGCCAAACGCTACCGACCGTCTGCTATCGTCGATGCTGCCGCGCCACCGTCGCCTTCACCTGCCTGCCAGACTTCCATACCTGGCGTTTGCTGATGGAAAGCGGTCTGCCGTTGCCTGCACGGTCGCCTCCCGCCGGTGTTGCCACCAGTCGGTTGCCGCACCTGCTCGGGCTCTCGATGAGGCAAGCCCTTCGCTCCAGACCCATTACGGTAACCTTCTCCTACTCTACATGGCTTGCTCCGGATCCCTGTGCTGCATTGGTAGCTCTGGTGCCTCAGGAAAGTGCCTCCATTTGCACGTCTCTTGGCGAATGCGTGACAGGGTTTCCCACGTTCCGCATGAGAGCATGAAACAGACTTCACGCCGCGTGCCGGATGCCACCGCGCAGGCAGTAAACAGGTCGCCTCCTGCGAAACTCGTCCCACAGCAACTCATCCTGCGTGGTTTTGTGTACCCGGTCCTGTCTCGAGACGATCATCAGCGGTTCGCTGCGTTCGTCAATCTTCAGTTCGCAACACCTGCCGTCTCTTGGTCTTCCTGCTCGCTCACCACCGCGCTCTTTGAACGCTTGCAGCCAGGCGATTTGCGCGTCTGCGCCTGCCCCGCCGACACTGGAGGGGCCTTCCTCATCTCTCACGCGCGCGCATGGCTGCTCAGAAGATCGCCTCCTTCGCGCCTTCGTGGCGCATATGTGATATTCCGATCATCGTGACCGCTGATTCCGGCGATCGTGCCCGGGCGGTTCCGACCGGTGGATTTGATGAGTCCGGTATCGTGACCAGCGTGCAGCATCGTGACCACGCCGAGTCCGGTGAACGTGACTCGAGTGGAGACTGCGTGTGTCGGAGACAGCCCTGCTGTTCGTCAACCAGCGCTACCGTTGGCGGCTGGGAAGCCGCCAATGCCAGCCGCCATCACTCGGCTACACAGTGAGTCAGTCATTCTCGAACGCCGCCTCACCAGAGGTGAACTCGCTGGCGCAGCAGCCGCCCAGGCCTTAGCGTTTCAGGGCGTCAGTGCATTAGTGCGTAACCTGGCCCGTGCGCGGGACTGGAGGACTCGTCGCTCATCGGTCGATGGACGCGACATGCAGAGCTGCATTCCGTCAGCTTGCCGGATGTTGCAGGATCGAACGCTGCCCTGCGTGTTTCTCGCCGGACTTTGCCCTGATGCCGAACGTCGCCGCAGCAGCGACGGACCCTGATGACTGCTGTGGCGGGGAGTACCGGAAAACCGAATACGTGAGCCATGTACGCTGCGGTAGCACAGTCGGATGACTGCGAACGCTTCACTGGCAATGACGTCAGGACGCTGCAGCTGCTCGATGCGCCAGATCCATGTCATAACGGAAGGCTGTTCGTGGACTGTTGCGGACCGACGCTGGCGACGTGCGTGACGGCAGCAGGGCACACCGGTGTCTCTCGTCGCGGCGCCGCGCATCCCATTACACCTACAGAGCACACGCCTTCGCAGAAGACTCGCTGACTGGATCAATGGCATGGTGAGCTGCACACCCACATGGGTGTCCGTGTCCCACTTCCATGACGGTATCGACGATCCCAGGCGGTCATTGCCCGCGCCGGTCGCTACGGAACCCAGCAGCCGACAGCATTCAGGACGTTTGCCTGCCACTGGGACAGGACTGTGCGCCAGTCCCTCGCTCGGCCTGGCCTCACAGCCCGGCAGTGACAAGCGCCGTGGTGGGTCAACAGCCTCGCAGGTCAGGGCCGAGCGCTGGATTCTGGCCGGGCGCGGCGGCGACACCGCCCAGCTGAGTCTGCGACGTCAATGGCCAGGCCGTCGAACACTGCTGTGAACAGCTCAGCCACCGCCCCTTCGACCGCGCCGGGCAGCTGGGCAGTGTCTTTGCCAGCTCGACAGCCCTCGGCGTGCGCCTTGCCACCGGTTCGCTACGATGCAGTACGCTCTCACAAGGCCGTGCGCGGTACACGTGGACTGCACGTCGAGATCGACCGCTCGGCACCGCTACACAGCAGTGCCCCATGTGCCTGGTTGGGACGATGCGGCTCGGTGCCCGCATCACCCAGCGTGGCATCGAGCTGCTGCACTGAGGCAAACGCGTTGCTGCACACCACGAGAAGTCGTCAGGCGAGCGGCATTGCTGTTCCGCCCGCGAGGAGCACATGCCGGCCAGCCACCGTGCGCATCGGCGATGGACACCGTGGAACGTCTGGTCGCGTGGGGGCCGTCGTGTTTCGCGAAAGCACGGCGCCGCTGATCGAGGCGCGGTGCTGGCCTGACAGGCACACCCCGCATAGCTGTCGCAGTGCGCTAGACGCTGTCGCTTGATGCCAGACGCCGCGGCCATGCCCGTCTGTGCGGCCTGCGCGCGCCCTGTCGCCGCATGACCCGCATTACCGGTCGCGCGCGCGGGTACGCGTTACATCCCGCTCATTCAGCGGCAAGGAGAAGCATCGCCGGTACAATCTGCGGGCAGAGCATGGCAAAGCCGGACCGCGGAGGTCACCTGCAGCGGCGCACGGCCTCTCGTCTGACGCGCCAGAGGTGAATCATGACCACAATCAAACCATCGCCCAGCTACAGGAACTCCGACTTCGGGGCATGGGCAGCGGCGGCTGAGCCAGCCTCGAAACAGCCTGCAAGCGCAGTAGCACTGGGATTCCGAGCAGACGTCTGGCCCTGCTGGTTCAGCACGAGTCGACAGCCGCGACCGGCGAGCGCCACCGTGTTGAGCAGGCCAGCCCCTGAAGTGTGGTGAGCCCATCGAAGACTACGACACAGGCCAGCCGGGGCTGGGACATTGCCAGCTGAATAGTTTGCCTGCTGGTGACTGGGCGAACTACGGCGCCTGTCATCTGAAACGGGGACCACGAGATTTGAAACGGAACGCAAGCGCTCTCGGACAGACATGCCTGCCGCCGGAGACACAGTACGGTATCTTCGTCTGCGCAAGGCTGGAGGCGAGGGCTGGGCCTTGTACGGACTGTTGAGCGCCTACAGCAGGTGAGCCTTAGCTGGCAAGAACGCGGGTCTGATACTGGACGATTGAGGACTGGTAGCGCTGGACGCCTGCGAGAAAGACGCTGATGATCATCGATGACCGGGCCCGGCGCTGGTACGCGATCGCCGGACAGTTGCCGTCGATCACTGGCGCTGGATCGATGAGCCGGCGGTAGCCGACGATGCTGGATCATCCTGCTGCCACAGGCGTTGGCGGATCGTGCTCGAGAGTCTGCGCTGCACGAACGAACGCCTTCATCCGTTAACCAGGCGGTTACGCTCTCCCGGAAGTGATAGGAGGCTGGAAGCGGATCGAACAATCATACAATTTGCCCGCAACCGGGACAATGTCTCACGGACGACTCGACGTGATCACGATGACAGACTGCGCGGTCACGATGCAGAATCGTCTTAGTCCACGATCTGTCAAATACAACAACTCTGTATCCGGCTATCATGGGTGATCAAAGGCTTCAGTTACGCCGACGCCCACTGGTTCAAACATTTGAAGGACGTCGCCAAACGTACCGCCCACTGGTTAGCGCGGATGCGCACGAGAACCTTCATTGCTGCTTTGCTGTAGAGCAGAAACTGATAGGAAGAAACCGGATGAGCGGGGCAGTTCGTCCAGTTCCGTGGACTTTCCTGAGAAGTTCCTCGGGTGACTCGACGGATGATGGCACGGCGAGGCTTCACTGGAGAGCTTCACGCTTGATGAAGATGCCGGCAACTTCATGCTGGGACGACCTAGGACCGGGGCGGCGTGGCCGTGTTCTGCAGCTCTCAGCGACGCCTGGTTTATCGACATCTGGTTCTACATTACGCCCATGGCGGGGTTACCAACGAAAACCTTAATGAGGAAGAGATTATAGCGGTTCTGTAGGGCATGGATCTTTCAACCATCAGCAAGACTCGCCTGAACGACATTGTCCGACGATGGCTTGGACGCCCGCGCGCCTGGCCTGGATACTTGAACCCTGACAGGGGTCGGGACAAAGTCTCGTGGCCGCCCGAGCTTCTTGTTGCGGCAGTTCTTGGATCCGCACTTCGGTCATTTAAAAAATCGTTGCCAGTCAAGCCCATGGTCTTGTCTTGATGGGACTATGTCAGAGGAAGATTCCGGCGGGCTGGCGGTGAGATGATGAGCTGGCCCGAAGAGCAGGTTATCTGAATATCTCAGGGGTTTTCAAAGGTTGTAATAAAATTATCCAGGAAAAGAGGTGTTGTTTCAATTATAATGGTTTTAGACGAATATATTCTTCAGGGTATCATTCGACAGGGCTATAAGATTACTAAGTCAAATAGATTTACTGGTAATTTGTCTTTATAAATTGGCAGTACTGATTCTGAATTTCTGGAGTGTTTGGAACAGGTTTGTGGAAAGAGGTGGTTAGAATGACTGATATTAGAAAAGATGGTGAAGAACCTCAGTCCAAGGAACAAGCGGTTGTCAAAATAAGATAAAAGTATTAATTATGTTAGAAATATCGACAGGACCCATTCTTTAGCCAGCAACGCAAAGAAAGCTTTGGACGACAGTCAGGTTAACGAAATCCAGGGCGGGTAATCAGAACCAGCAGGCGTTATGGTTATTTCAGGCGCGTTCGATGTCGATCATGAAGACATTCTGTGTTCGCGATCCGCGGAGGCATGAGTACAGGGTTTACAATTTTAGCTACTCCCAGAGAATTGTCAGAGGTTCTAGTCTGCTTCTTTGAACTACAAATTTGGTTTCGCCAACGGGGATACTAAAAATACGGGGAACATGTGATTGTTTGTTAAATATGCAGAGATCTTGCATGCTGCAAAGGTTCTAGACCGCTCGATATTGGTTCTGGAAACGTTGTTCGCCCAACTCAGTTATTCAGGCTGCGAGATAATAAATGTTATGTTCTCGTTGCGTTGCATCAATGCTGCTGGAGATAGCGTCTGTTGGATTTTAGTGATGGATGAGGCTTGGAGTACTGCTGGATATTCTGACAGAATCAGTTTTGCGAGTTGTCGGTTCAATACCAGATTATGCGTGTGGCAATATAGAGCTGTTCACTAGAAGATTGGGGCGTTTGAGGTGATATCGATGGATGCTGGGAGGAAGAGGTTTGGCGGAATGGATTTGGGTATAGTTTCTTAGAGTCTGAGTGCAGCTTGGATAGCTCATGGCGGCAGTTCTGAGCTTTGTTTCGAGCGTTGAAATTGACCCAATTGGTCAGTAGGATTTGCAAAAGTGCATATTAGTATTGGATCGACCTATGTTCCATGTTGTTTGTGGCGGCATGTGCCATGCTCTGTGCGCTTGACTTAGCGATGGGAGTGATTTGCTATTGGGTCCGACTCTTTGAGATCCAGGGAGGATTTAAAGAAGTTGATCAGGTGTTTTGCTGAATATGATCGGTGTGAGATCGTTTCAGTCGCTCTCGACTTTAGCGATTTTGTTATTGATACACGTGATGCGTTCTGAATTCTATGAGAACATGCAGATGCATTTGAGGAGGTTGTTTCTAGGGTTGTTTCAGAAAGGTCTTCGGATTTTATGCCTATTTTCAGTGTATATTTAGTTTTGAACCTTCTATAGGTGAAGGTGTTGGAAATGTTTGAAGAGATGAGTGGTTTGTATATAATGAATTTGATTTAGGTAATTCTGTTTATGATGTGGCTCTTGATTTGCACTATAGTGCAAAAATTAGAATAGTTGGGTTGATTATAGTAATAGCACTTTTTAGCGAAAGCTGGGTAATGAAGTTTGATGATGTGTCTGTTGGATTGTGGCATGTATTTTACTCAGATAAGAACATTGATATATTGCCGTTGTTGACGGAGCCGGGCGTGACAGGTCATTCACGGGTTCCAATGCCACAGGCCCGAGTATCCGAGGATGCGCTGATCCGCTGAGCTTTTTGAGCAGCAGGTCGAGCGGACGCCTGCAAGCGCTGGCGGTGCAGTACGAGGAGAGAGTCTGACGTACGCCCAGCTCAACGCGAAGGCCAACCAGCTGGCGCATCGTCTGAGGGCGATGAAGGATGCCTCAGGGGGCTGCGGTAATAAAACCGGATGAGCTGGTGGCGATCAGTGTGGGAGAGAAGCCTCCGAGATGGTGGTGGGGGCTGCTGGGGATTCTGAAGGCAGGTGCGCGTACGTGCCGGTGGATCCGGAGTATCCGGAGGACCGGATTGCGTACATGCTTGAGGATTCGCAGGCGAAGGTGTTGCTGACACAGCGGACCCTGCAGGAGCAGCTGCGGCAGCGGCAGAGATGATGAAGGTTCGGGAGCGATTCTGCTGCTTGACGACGAAGCGACGTATGCGGGTTGGTCGGAAGACAACATCGGTTGTGAAGAGACGGGGCGAGACCTCAAGGCATCTGGCATATGTGATCTACACGTCGGGTTCGACGGGCCAGCCAAAGGGGTGATGAACGAACACCGGGGTGTGGTGAACCGGCTGGTGGATGCAGGGGGCGTACGGTCTGGGAGAAGAGGACCGGTGCTCGCAGAAGACGCCGTTCAGTTTCGATGTGTCGGTGTGGGAGTTCTTCTGGACGCTGCTCAACGGGGCGGGGCTGAGTGATGGCGGCGCCCCAGGGGCACTCGGGATGCGCAGTACCTGGTGGATGTGATCGAACGTGCAGGGGTGACGGTGGTGCACTTCGTGCCGTCGATGCTGCAGGTGCTTCTGGCCTCGGTACAGGCCGGGCAGGTGCTGCAGCCTGCGGCAGATGGTGTGCAGTGGCGAGGAGCTGCCGCTGGCGCTGGCAGCGGTGTCAGGGAGGGCTGCCGTCGGTACGACTGGACAATCTGTATGGACCGACCGAGGCGGCGGTGGATGTGACGTGGTGGTCATGCGTGATCCGGCGCAGACCGAGGGCAGGGTACCGATGGGCAGGCCGATAGCTGAACATCCGGATATGCGTGCTGGATGAGCAGCGGCAGCCGGTGCCGCTGGGTGTGCAGGAGAGCTGTACATTGGTGGCGATGGTGTGGCCCGTGGTTATCTGAACCGTGAGGAGCTGACAGCGGGCGTGTTTGTGCGGATCCGTTCAGCGATGAGCCCGATGCGCGGATGTACAAAACAGGAGACCTGGGGAGGTGGCGGCCGGATGGTGCGATCGAATACCTGGGCAGGGAACGACTTCGAGGTCAAGATACGGGGGTCAGCGGATAGAGCTGGGCGAGATCGAGGCGCGACTGGCGGAGCTGCCGCAGGTCAGGGGAGGCGGTGGTGCTGGCACGGCAGGACAGCCCGGGAGACCAGCGGCTGGTGGCGTACTGGGTAGCCCAGGGATGGGCTGGCAGAGGTGGATGTGCCGACGGTGGAGGAGCTGCGCGAGCACCTGAGAGGCAGAGTTGCCGGGAATTTCATGGTGCCGGGTGCGTTCATGAAACTCGACGCCATGCCGCTGACTCCCAATGGGAAGGTGGACAGGAAGGCGTTGCCGGCGCCGGACGCGGATGCACTGGTCACGCATGCGTACGAGGCGCCGCAGGGCCCGGTGGAAGAGGTGCTGGCGGGTATCTGGCGGAGCTGCTGGGTGTGGAGCGCGTGGGGCGGCACGACAACTTCTTTGATCTGGGGGCATTCGTTGTTGATCGTGCCGATGGTGGAGCGGCTGCGTCAGGGAAGGTCTGAAAGCCGAGATCCGTCAGATGTTCGGGCGGGTAGCCTCGCAATACTGGCGACAGAAATCGAGGGGGCAGGAAGTTGATACGTGGAGGTGCTGGCCAATCTGATTCCGCAAGGGTTGCACCCATATCACGCCGGATATGCTGCCACTGGTGGAACTGAATCAGGCGCAGATCGAACGGATAGCCGAAACGGTACCGGGTGGGATGGCCAACATTCAGGACATCTATCCGCTGGCGCCGTTGCAGGAAGGGGTGTTGTTCTATCACCGGTTACACCAGGGGCACGATCCCTATGTAATAGGTTTTACTCGGTGTCTTTTGATACGGAGAAGCAATTTGATCAGCTTCTCCGTAGCCATGAATATGGTATTGGCGAGACATGATGTGTTGAGAACAGGTATTTTGTGGGATGGCTGCAGGCCCGTGCGGAGTAGTTTATAGGCACGTGGGATTTGGAGATGGAGCCTCTGGAGCTTGCCGGGGAAGGCGATGATGACCTGGATTGCATAAAATTGTATCTTGAGAGGGTGCCACAGGGAGGTGGATCTTGGCAGACCGCAGCTTTTGGCGCTGCGACCGGTGCGTATTGCAGGTAGATCTCAAGAGAGTCATGGCAGTGTTTATGGGCTGATCACGTTCCATCACGTGGTTTTTGGATCATGTGTCGCTGGATGATAATGCATGAGATAATGCAGATTCTGGAGGGGCGTGAGAGAGATCTGGAAGAGCCGGTGGCGTATAGGGGGTTTGTTGCGCATAGTCTTGACAGGCGGCATGAGGAGAAAGCAGAAGAGTTTTTCAGGCAGATGCTGTGGGATGTGGATGGACAGACAGCACCATTTGGCTTGATGGATGTACATGGGATGGGGGAAGGATTGAAGAGATCAGGGTAGGAGCTAGATGATGATCTTGCCAGTCGTATCCGTGTGTGCCGAGCGGCTGGGGATGAGTGCTGCAGCACTGTTTCACGTGGCATATGGTCTGGTGCTGGCAAAGTGTGCGTCACGGGATGATGTGGTGTTTGGCAGTGTATTGTCGGGACGCATGATGGGAGGAGTGGGTGTTGACCGCATGGTGGGTATGTTTATAAATACATTGCCATTGCGTTTGAGGTTGAAGGGGGTTGATGTACTGGAAGCGATGCATCTGGTGCAGGATGTGTTGATTGAGTTTGTTGAGGTTTGAACAGACTTCGCCAGCGGTAGTGCAGCGTCATAGTGGGATTGGCTGGCGGAGGGCTCTGCTGAGCGCAATGCTCAATTTTTCTCGTCGCAGCCCAGCATCACCCGAAGAGGGCTTTATGCCGGGTGTGGAGGTTGTCAGAGCGAGGGAGAGAACAAACCATCCATTTGATGCTTTCTGTTGATGATATGGGTAGGGATGGGTTTGTTCTGACGGTCGGCACTGATAGAAGTGTCGTTGGGCCAGATCGCGTTCTGGATTATCTGACTGAGTCGTTAAATGAGGTGGTACGGGCTCTGGAGACGGGATCCGCATCAGGAGTTGTTATCTACAGGTGATTCCGGAGCCGGGAGCGTGAGCTAGGTCATTCACGGGTTCAATGCCACACAGGCCGAGTATCCGAAGGATGCGCTGATCCATGAGCTTTTGAGCAGCAGGTCGAGCGGACGCCGCAAGCGCTGGCGGTGCAGTACGAGGGAGAGTCTGACGTCGCCAGCTCAACGCGAAGGCCAACCAGCTGGCGCATCGTCTGAGGGGCGATGAAGGATGCCCGGCTGCGGTAATAAAACCGGATGAGCTGGTGGCGATCGGTGTGGAGAGAAGCCTCCGAGATGGTGGTGGGGCTGCTGGGGATTCTGAAGGCAGGTGCGGCGTACGTGCCGGTGGATCCGGAGTATCCGGAGGACCGGATTGCGTACATGCTCAGGGGACTCAGCAGGCGAAGGTGCTGCTTGACACAGCGGACCTGCAGGAGACGCCTGCAGGCAGCGGCCCGGGGAGATGACGGAGGTTCGCGGAGGATTCTGCTGCTCGATGACGAAGCGACGTATGCGGGCCAGCCGGAAGACAACATTGGTCGTGAAGAGACGGGGCAGACCTCAGGCATCTGGCGTATGTGATCTACACGTCGGGTTCGACGGGTCAGCCTAAGGGGTGATGAACGAACACCGGGGTGTGGTGAATCGTTTGTGCTGGAAGCCTGAAGAGTTTGAAATTGGTCTGAAGATGCAGTTCTTCAGAAAACTACTTTTGGTTTCGATGTTGCTGTTTGGGAAATTTTTGGACGTTGCTAAATGGTGCTCGTTGGTGATGGCGCGTCCAAAGGGTCAAAATGGATCGCAATATATTGCAGAAATAATTGAAACAGACGCATTACGATGATTGACTTCGTTCCGTCAATGTTGCAGGCTGAGTGGTAAGGCCGATCACTGGGGAGTCTTGTGCATGTGGTGTGGAGGGAAGAAATTGGTTTGAGATTTGCTTTGCCGAGTTTTATGAGAATCTTCCAGAATTGCAGGTTGTTCCATATGTATGGACCGACCGAGGCGGCGGTGGATGTGACGTGGTGGTCATGTGATCCGGCGCAGACCGAGGGCAGGGGTGCCGATAGGCAGGCCGATTACGAACATCCGGATGTACGTGCTGGATGAGCAGCGGCAGCCAGTACCGCTGGGTGTGGCGGGAGAGCTGTACATCGGTGGCGATGGCGTGGCCGGGGGTACCTGAACAGGCCGGGCTGGCGGCGGAGCGTTTTGTGCGGGATCCGTTCAGCGATGAGCCCGATGCGCGGATGTACAAAACAGGAGACCTGGGGAGGTGGCGGCCGGATGGTGCGATCGAGATACCTGGGCAGGAACGACTTCCAGGTCAAGATACGGGGTCAGCGGATAGAGCTGGGCGAGATCGAGGCGCGACTGGTGGAGCTGCCGCAGGTCAGGGAGGCGGTGGTGCTGGCACGGCAGGACAGCCCGGAGATCAGCGGCTGGTGGCGTACTGCAGCCCAGGGAGAGGGGCTGGCAGAGGCGGATGTCGCCGAAGGTGGAGGAGCTGCGGCGAGCATCTGAAGGCAGAGCTGCCGGGGTACATGGTGCCGAGTGCGTTCGTGAAGCTCGATGCCATGCCGCTGACGCCCAATGGGAAAGGTGGACAGGAAGGCGTTGCCGGCGCCGGACGCGGATGCACTGGTCACGCATGCGTACGAGGCGCCGCAGGGGCCCAGTGGAAGAGGTGCTGGCGGGTATCTGGCAGGAGCTGCTGGGTGTGGGCGCGTGGGGCGGCGACAGCTTCTTCGACCTGGGGGGGCACTCGCTGCTGGCGGTGCAGCTGATCAGGGCGGATGCGCCGGGAGCTGGGTCAGGAGGTGGCGCTCAAGGACTTCTTTGCGTCTCCGACGATAGCGGAGATGGCAGGTGCCCTGGAGCAGGCCGATGAGTCGTTGACTGCACCGATTGATTTAGCAGACCGTACGAAGGACCTGGCATTGTCATGGGCACAGCAGCGGCTGTGGTTCCTGGAGCAGCTCGAGGGATCTTGGGTCGGCGTATCACATGCCGGGCGTATTGCGTCTGCGGGGAGAGCTGGATCGTGAGGCGCTGCAGAGGTCGCTGGATGCGATTCTGGCGCGTCACGAGGCGCTGCGCACGGTGTTCGTGCGCAATGAGGGCGGAGACCCGGTGCAGCAGATACTGCCTGTGCAGCCGTTTGTGCTGGCGTATCACGATCTGTCACAGCTCGCAGAGGTTGAGAGGGAACAGGCCAAGCAGGCGCTGACGGAAGAGACGTTGCACAGGCCGTTCGATCTGACACAGGACATACTGATTCGTGCCAGTCTGGTGAAGCTGGAGAGAAGGATACATCCTGAACCTGTGCATGCACCACATCGTGTCGGATGGCTGGTCGGTGGGGGTGCTGACACGGGAGCTGGCAGCCCTGTACGAGGCGTTCAGCCAGGGTCGGGAGAACCCGCTTGCTGAGCTGCCGATTCAGTATGCCGATTACGCCCAGTGGCAGCGACGGTGGCTGAGCGAGCGAACGGCTCGCGCAGCAGGTGGGCTTCTGGAAGGAGGAACTGTTGGGAGCGCCGTCACTGCTGGAGCTGCCGACGGATCGTCAAGGCCGGCGGTGCAGAGCTTTGCCGGCGGCGTGGTGCCGTTCGAGCTGGAAGAGGAGATCACGCAAGGGCTCAATGCGCTGGCCAGGGCGGCATGGGGCGACGCTGTTCATGGTGCTGCAGGCCGGGTTTGCGGTGCTGCTGGGCAGGTTGAGTGGTCAGGATGATGTGGTGGTGGGCACACCGGTGGCCAACCGCAGAAGGAGCGAGCTGGAAGGGCTGATCGGGTTCTTCGTGAACACTGACGCTGCGCACGCGGCTGGATCCACAGGCCACGGTGGCAGAGTTGCTGGGACAGGTCAGGGGAGCGCACGCTGGCGGGGGTTTGGGCATCAGGACGTGCCGTTCAGAGCAGGTGGTCGAGGCGGTGAGGTCCGGAGCAGGAACATGAGTCACAGTCCGCTGTTTCAGGTGATGCTGGTGCTGCAGAACGCGCGGATGAGGAGCTGCGGTTGTCGGGACTGGCGCTGGGGCTGGAGGAGTCAAGGCAGGAGACGACGCACTTTGATCTGACGCTGTCGCTGGTAGAGGCACAAGGGAGGTTGCAGGGATCGCTGGAGTACAGCACGGCCTTGTTTGATCGGGAGACGGTGGCGCGGTGGCTGGGACACCTGAGGGTGTTGCTGTCGGCGATGGTGGCCGACGAGACCTGTACATTGGCTGAGTTGCCGCTGTTGACGGAGCCGGAGCGTGAGCAGGTCATTCATGGGTTCAATGCCACAGAGACTGAGTATCCGAGGCAGGCGCTGATCCATGAGCTTTTTGAGCAGCAGGTCGAGCGGACGCCGCAAGCGCTGGCGGTGCAGTACGAGGGAGAGAGTCTGACGTACGCCCAGCTCAACGCGAAGGCCAACCAGCTGGCGCATCGTCTGAGGGCGATGAAGGATGCCTCGGGGGCTGCGGTAATAAAACCGGATGAGCTGGTGGCGATCAGTGTGGAGAGAAGCCTCGAGATGGTGGTGGGGCTGCTGGGGATTCTGAAGGCAGGTGCGGCGTACGTGCCGGTGGATCCGGAGTATCCGGAGACCGGATTGCGTACATGCTTGAGGGATTCGCAGGCGAAGGTGTTGCTGACACAGCGGACCCTGCAGGAGAGCGGCTGCAGGGCAGCGGCCCGGGGAGATGATGAAGGTTCAGGGGAGCGATTCTGCTGCTTGATGACGAAGCGACGTATGCGGGTTGGTCGGAAGACAACATCGGTTGTGAAGAGACGGAGCAGACCTCAAGGCATCTGGCATATGTGATCTACACGTCGGGTTCGACGGGCCAGCCAAGGGGGTGATGAACGAACACCGGGGTGTGGTGAACCGGCTGGTGTATGGATGCAGGGGCGTACGGTCTGGGAGAGAAGGACCAGGTGCTGCAGAAGACGCCGTTCAGTTTCGATGTGTCGGTGTGGGAGTTCTTCTGGACGCTGCTCAACGGGGCGGGGCTGGTGATGGCGGCGCCCCAGGGGTCACCAGGGATGCGCAGTACCTGGTGGATGTGATCGAGACGTGCAGGGGTGACGGTGAGTGCACTTTCGTGCCGTCGATGCTGCAGGTGTTTCTGGCCTCGGTACAGGCCGGGCAGTGTGCGAGCCTGCGGCAGATGGTGTGCAGTGGCGAGGCTGCCGCTGGCGCTGCAGCAGCGGTGTCAGAGAGGCTGCCGTCGGTACGACTGGACAATCTGTATGGACCGACCGAGGGCGGCGGTGGATGTGACGTGGTGGTCATGTGATCCGGCGCAGACCGAGGGGCAGGGGTACTCGATAGGGCAGGCCGATAGCGAACATCCGGATGTACGTGCTGGATGAGCAGCGGCAGCCGGTGCCGCTGGGTGTGGCAGGAGAGCTGTACATTGGTGGCGATGGTGTGGCCCGTGGTTATCTGAACCGTGAGGAGCTGACAGCGGAGCGTTTTGTGCGGGATCCGTTCAGCGATGAGCCCGATGCGCGGATGTACAAAACAGGAGACCTGGGAGGTGGCGGCCGGATGGTGCGATCGAGATACCTGGGCAGGAACGACTTCCAGGTCAAGATACGGGGTCAGCGGATGAAGCTGGGCGAGATCGAGGCGCGACTGGTGCGAGCTGCCGCAGGTCAGGGAGGCGGTGGTGCTGGCACGGCAGGACAGCCCGGGAGACCAGCGGCTGGTGGCGTACTGGGTAGCCCGGGATGGGCTGGCAGAGGTGGATGTGCCGACGGTGGAGGAGCTGCGCGAGCACCTGAAGGCAGAGTTGCCGGGGTACATGGTGCCGGGTGCGTTCGTGAAACTCGACGCGATGCCGCTGACCCCAATGGGAAGGTGGACAGGAAGGCGTTGCCGGCGCCGGACGCGGATGCACTGGTCACGCATGCGTACGAGGCGCCGCAGGGCCCGGTGGAAGAGGTGCTGGCGGGTATCTGGCAGGGAGCTGCTGGGTGTGGAGCGCGTGGGGCGGCACGACAACTTCTTTCGATCTGGGCGGGCACTCGCTGCTGGCGGTGCAGCTGATCGGGCGGATGCGCCGGGAGCTGGGTCAGGAGGTGGCGCTCAAGGACTTCTTTGCGGCGCCGACGATAGCGGAGGTGGCAGGCAGTCTGGCGCAGGCCGACGAGTCGCTGATGGCTCCCATTGAGCCAGCAGACCGGACGAAGGATCTGGCGCTGTCATGGGCGCAGCAGCGGCTGTGGTTCCTGGAGCAGCTCGAAGATCTTGGGTCGGCGTATCACATGCCGGGCGTATTGCGTCTGCAGGGAGAGCTGGACCGTGAGGCGCTGCAGAGGTCGCTGGATGCGATTCTGGCGCGTCACGAGGCGCTGCGCACGGTGTTTGTGCGCAATGAGGGCGGAGATCCGGTGCAGCAGATATTGCCTGTGCAGCCGTTTGCGCTGGCGTATCACGATCTGTCTCGGCTGGCAGAGGCGGAGAAGGAGCAGGCGAAGCAGGCGCTAACGGAAGAGACGCTGCACAGGCCGTTCGATCTGGCACAGGACATCCTGATCCGTGCCAGTCTGGTGAGGCTGGATGAGCAGGATCATGTGCTGAACCTGTGCATGCACCACATTGTGTCGGATGGCTGGTCGATGGGTGTGCTGACGCGGGAGGTGGCAGTGCTGTACGAGGCGTTCAGCCAGGGTCAGGAGAACCCGCTGCCGGTGCTGCCGATTCAGTATGCGGATTACGCCCAGTGGCAGCGGCAGTGGCTGAGCGGCGAACGGCTCGAGCAGCAGGTGGGCTTCTGGAAGGAGGAACTGACAGGGGCGCCGTCACTGCTGGAGTTGCCGACGGATCGTCCAAGGCCGGCGGTGCAGAGCTTTGCCGGCAGCGTGGTGCCGTTCGAGCTGGAAGAGGAGATCACGCAAGGGCTCAATGCGCTGGCCAGGCGGCATGGGGCGACGCTGTTCATGGTGCTGCAGGCCGGGTTTGCGGTGCTGCTGGGCAGGTTGAGTGGTCAGGATGATGTGGTGGTGGGCACACCGGTGGCCAACCGCAGAAGGAGCGAGCTGGAAGGGCTGATCGGGTTCTTCGTGAACACACTGACGCTGCGCACGCGGCTGGATCCACAGGCCACGGTGGCAGAGTTGCTGGGACAGGTCAGGGAGCGCACGCTGGCGGGGTTTGGGCATCAGGACGTGCCGTTCGAGCAGGTGGTCGAGGCGGTGAGTCCGGAGCGGAACATGAGTCACAGTCCGCTGTTTCAGGTGATGCTGGTGCTGCAGAACGCGCCGGATGAGGAGCTGCGGTTGTCGGGACTGGCGCTGGGGCTGGAGGAGTCAAGGCAGGAGACGACGCACTTTGATCTGACGCTGTCGCTGGTAGAGGCACAAGGGAGGTTGCAGGGATCGCTGGAGTACAGCACGGCCTTGTTTGATCGGGAGACGGTGGAGCGGTGGCTGGGGCACCTGAGGGTGTTGCTGTCGGCGATGGTGGCCGACGAGACCTGTACATTGGCTGAGTTGCCGCTGTTGACGGAGCCGGAGCGTGAGCAGGTCATTCATGGGTTCAATGCCACAGAGACTGAGTATCCGAGGCAGGCGCTGATCCATGAGCTGTTTTGAGCAGCAGGGTCGAGCGGACGCCGCAAGCGCTGGCGGTGCAGTACGAGGAGAGAGTCTGACGTACGCCCAGCTCAACGCGAAGGCCAACCAGCTGGCGCACCGTCTGCGGGGCGATGAGGGATGCCTCAGGGGCTGCTGGTGAGAAGACCGGATGCACTGGTGGCGATCAGTGTGGAGCGCAGTCTCGAGATGGTGGTGGGGGCTGCTGGGGATCCTGAAGGCTGGGGGCGGCGTACGTGCCGGTGGATCCGGGTATCCGGAGGACCGGATTGCGTACATGCTCAGGGACTCGCAGGCGAAGGTGCTGCTGACACAGCGGGCCCCTGCGAGGAGCGCCTGCAGGCAGCGGCCCGGGGGAGATGACGGAGGTTCGCGAGAGATTCTGCTGCTCGATGACGAAGCGACGTATGCGGGCCAGCCGGAAGACAACATTGGTCGTGAAGAGACGGGGTCAGACCTCAAGGCATCTGGCGTATGTGATCTACACGTCGGGTTCGACAGGTCAGCCAAGGGGGTGATGGTTACGCATCGAAGTCTTGTCAACCTGGCTGCTGATATGCAGAAGAGGTTGTGCTGTGGTTCGAAGGACCGGCTATTGGCGTTGACAACCATTTCATTCGATATAGCAGGTCTTGAGCTTTATATGTCACTGATAGCGGGTGCGTGCATTGCGTTGACAGATAAGGCCACTACCGCTGATCCGGGAAGGTTGCACCGAGATATGGAGTTGCATGGAGTGACTCTGATGCAGGCGACTCCGACGAGCTGGAGAATGTTGCTGGATGGTGGTTGGCAGGGGTAGAGAGGGGTTGAAGGCGCTCTGTGGTGGAGAGGCGTTGGACAAGGTTCTGGCACACCAGCTGCAAAGCAGGGGTGGGGACTCTGTGGAATGTCTACGGACCAACAGAAACGACAATATGGTCGACCGCTGCCCGGGTGAAACATAATGATGAGAGCATGAACGGTGTAGGGGCCATAGGGAGTCCCATAGCTAATACCAGAACCTATATTTTGGATGAGAGCTGCCAACCGGTTCCGATGGGTGTGGCAGGAGAGTTGTACATTGGTGGCGATGGTGTGGCCCGTGGTTATCTGAACCGTGAGGAGCTGACAGCGGAGCGTTTTTAGTGCGGGATCCGTTCAGCGATGAGCCCGATGCGCGGATGCTACAAAACAGGAGACACTAGGGAGGTGGCGGCCGGATGGTGCGATCGAATACCTGGGCAGGAACGACTTCCAGGGTCAAGATACGGGGTCAGCGGATAGAGCTGGGCGAGATCGAGCGCGGCTGGTGGAGCTGCCGCAGGTCAGGGAGGCAGTGGTGCTGGCACGGCAGGACAGCCCGGGAGATCAGCGGCTGGTGGCGTACTGGGTAGCCAGGAAGGGGCTGGCAGAGGCGGATGTGCCGACGGTGGAGGGAGCTGCGCGAGCATCTGAAGGCGGAGCTGCCGGGGTACATGGTGCCGAGTGCGTTTGTGAAGCTCGATGCCATGCCGCTGACGCCCAATGGGAAGGTTGACAGGAGAGCGTTGCCGGCGCCGGACGCGGATGCACTGGTCACGCATGCGTACGAGGCGCCGCAGGGCCCGGTGGAGATGTCGTGGCGATGCTTTGGAAGGAGTTTGCTTAGGGTTAGCGGGAAGATTCGATGGCTTTTTGATCTTGGAGGAAATTCAGTTCTTTTGATACAGTTGTCTTCGAGAATCCATAGGTTTTCGGGAGTAGAAGTGCTCGTTTTCTGACTTGTTTGCAGCACCTAGACTTAAGGAAATGGCGGAGTTAATAGATGGCTTGATCGAAAATTGCTCAGATGATTAGTCTTGCTAACCCGCATTTTCACAGTAGAAGTGGCACTGGCCCTCGAAATCGGCGAAACTTACTGATGCAATCAACAAGTTAAGATCGATTGGCGGAGGGCCAGGTGCAGACACAGTGTACGGAGAAAGTCCTCAGACTCAACTTTCAAGCGCAACTCCCACCCCACATGAGGTGTTGCCATGGAACAGACCCGAATCTACACCCACTTGAGCCCCGAAGAGCGGGCCGCCATCATGCTGGAACTGCATCATGCTGGAACTGCATCATGCTGGAACTGCATCATGCCCGTGAAGACAACCGCCCCTGCAGCATCAGGGCGCTTGCCCGTGCGCTGAACCGCAACCCCAGCACGATGAGGGTAACTGATCCATTACTGAACATTCTGTTCATCTGACTTGCGTTCAGTCATAGTTGCCTCCTTTGCAACCCGATCAGGATGGAGGCATTCATGACAAACAAGGTGGACTGGGCAGCGCACCTGCAGGCCATCGAGACCGAGGGCATCAGCATCAAGGACTACGCCGCACGGGAGGGGCTGTCCGTGGCATCGCTGTACTACCACCGTCGGCGGGTCTCGGACGAAGGCAGGCGTACGGAAGGGGCTTCGACCCTGGTTGCCGTCCAGCTGGCCGAACGGCATGCCATCCAGCCCTGCACCGTGTGGTTTGCGCCGGGCGTGCGTGCATGGAGCTGCCACGCTGCCTTCGCCGCAGTGGCTGGGGACAGCTGGTGGCCAGCATGAGCGCACAGGTGCACTGATGCATCCGCTGCCATATCGACAACGTCTACCTGTGCCGTGAGCCGGTGGACTTCAGAAAGTCCATCGGTGGGCTCTCGGCGCTGGTGAGCAGCAGCTGCAGATGAGTCCGTTTGACGATGCGCTCTTTGTGTTCGTGAACCGCCAGCGTGACAAGATCAAGGGCGCTGTACTGGCACCGCAACGGCTTCTGCCTGTGGTACAAGCGACTGGAGAAGGAGCGCTTTTGCATAGCCAGCACTGCAGGCATCACAAAGAACCCGCACGCTGAGCATGCGGGAGCTGGAGTGGTTGCTCGAAGGGTTCGACCTAGTGGCAACCGGCCGCACCAGACGCTGCATTATCAGAACACGGTCTGACGGCCGGCTTTCCTGTTTTTAATCCGGTCACAAAAACCCGTCATTGGCGGAGACATTTTCTGCATTTGATACGGGTTTATCAGCTGCCATCGGGCTATAATGGCGGGCATGCCACCTGCCCGCCGCCGTTCACCTGCTGCCGCCCCATCACCGGATATTTCTCCGGCCGACTACGGACCACTATGGCTCACCTGAAGCCATGCTGGCGGTTTGCGCAATACATGCAGCAAGGCATGGCAATGCAGCTCGATGCTGGCACCCGCGACCCGCTGCGTCAGGGAATTACGGCAGGGAATTGCGTGCAGAAATGCGCGCAGAGCTGCGAGAAGAAATCCAGCAGAAATCATCGAGGCCGAAGTCAAGGCCCGTGTCGCTGCCGAGTTCGAATCCCTGCATCGAGGCCGAGGTCAGGGGATCGCGTCGAGGCCGAAGTCCTCAGCGCCTGCGCGTCTATATCAAGGAAATGGAAATGGCGCGCCGGCGCCAGTTCGGCCGCAGTACCGAAACTTCGTCGGCCCAGTACCGGCTCTTCGACGAAGCCGATGAACTGGCCGGGGAACAGCAGTGAGGCTGACGACCAGGCGGAACTGCCCGAAGAGAACACCCACACCACGCCCCGCAAGCCGGCAAAACCCGTGGCAAGCGCCAGCCGCTGCCGGCGGATCTGCCGCGTGTGAGATCGTGTATGCAATGCCCGAGGACGAGCGCACCTGCCCCCTGCGGCTGCACCCATGGCGGAGATCGGTGAGAGTGTTCGTGAGGAGCTTGACATCATCCCGATGCAGATCCGGTGCTGCGTCATGTCTACAGCGCTATGCCTGCAGCCGGGGCGATTCGGCACCGCGCACCGCACCGGCACCACTGCAGGTGCTGCCCAAAACCAATGCCAGTAATGCCCTGCTGGCCATGCTGCTGACCACCAAATACGTCGATGCGATGCCGCTGGCGCGTTTCTCGAACGCACTGACCCGCTGTGGCGTCAACGCGCCCCGGCAGACGCTGGCGCGCTGGGTGATCGGTGCGGCACAGGCGCTGCAGCCCGTCCACAACCTGCTGCGCGACCACCTGCTGGACAGTTCGGTGATCCACATGGACGAGACTACCGTGCAGGTGCTCAAACAGCCCGGCAAGGCCACGGGTTCACCGGGCTACATGTGGGTGCAGAAAGGCGGTCCGCCGGACAAGTCGGTGGTGATCTACGACTACGACCCGAGCCGTTCCGGCAAGGTACCGTTGCGCCTGCTCGCGGGCTGGCAAGGTTATCTGATGACCGATGGCTGAAGGCTACAACGCCGTGGGCAGGACCGAGGGTATCGAGCACCTGGTGTGCTGGGCACACGCACGGCGTGGCTTCATCAAGGTCGTGCAGGCCAGCAAGGGCAAGCGGGGGCGGGCCAATGAAGCCATCGACATGATCGGCCGGCTCTGTGGGATCGAGCGCAAGTTCGCCGATGCCACGGATGAGGCGCGCCTCGAGGCACGGCAGAGCCACAGCAAGGCGGTGCTGGCCGAACTTCGCGACTGGCTGGACAGGGATGCCGCCGCTGTACCGCCCAAAACCCCATTGGGTCAGGCACTGGGCTACCTGTACCGGTACTGGTCGCGCCTGGTGCGATACGTCGAGCGGGAGATCTGCCGATAGACAACAATCGGGTGGAGAATGCGATTCGCCCGTTCGTTGTGAGCCGCAAGAACTGGCTGTTCAGTGATACGCCGGCGGGAGCGCATGCCAGTGCAGTGGTGTACTCGCTGATCGAGACGACAAAGGCCAACGGGCGGGGAGCCGTACGCGTGGCTGCGTCATGTGCTGCAGCGGCTGCCGTATGCGAAGACGGCAGATGACTACCGAGCGTTGCTGCCGTGGAACCTGTCGGCGCTGGAGCTGGTGGAGGAAGCGATCCGGGCCTGATCAATGGTTTTGTGGATCGTTTACCGATGAGGTGAGGCTGACTTCCGTGAGACACCCACATGAGGGAGAATGGTAAACGCGCGGTGATCTACATCTTGGAACGCCACGCAGCCCACAGGCGATAGTGACCCCTTTCACAGAGGAGGTCGCCATGTTCCGCCACCGCGTTACCCGCTGGCCGTGCGCGTCGCAGCTCACCCGGGGCCTTCAAGGCCGAGGTTGCCGCCCAGTGCCCGCACTCCGGAGAATCGCTGCCGCACATTGCGCAGCAGCTGACATCAGTCCCAGTCTGCTGCGCAAGTGGCTGCGTAGTTACCGCCAGGAGGCCGGCCGAGCACACTGCCCCTTCTGCTGCCAATGCAGCCGCCGCCGCTGATCATTTCGTCCCGCTGATGCTGGCTTCGTCATCATCGGCTCCCGCCTGCGAATGCAGCAGTGCGTATTCCGATGATCGTGACCGACGATTCCGGCATCGTGACCGCGCAGTCCGGTCATCGTGACCGATGTCGAGTGGTCAGAGACATTGCCTGCCAGGCAAATTGTACGATTAGCCTGATCCGGGGCCTCGCAGTACCTCCGGGAGGCGTCAGCTCTGGTTGGCGCGTAGACTCCCCCTGACAGAGGACCACTCGAAAAGCTATAGACTTCGACCAACCCGAGGTGAGAACCCATGAAGAAGTCGAAGTTCACGGAAAGTCAGATCCTGGAAACCTTGCAGGAGGCTGAGTCCGGTGTCCCGAGTAGCAGAGGTATGTCGCAAGCGGGGCATCAGCGTCGCCACTCCTACCAATGGAAGCGCAAGTACGCCGGCATGACGGTGTCCGAGCTGAAGCGGGGTCGGAGGGAGCCAGCCGAGTAATGCTCGGCCCGCGCACTGACTGGAAGGTTCACTGTCTGCTGTCCCATCGCTGACCGGATAAACGGCAACCGTCAGCGACTGCACAGGTGCACTTGGCTACCAGTCGCCAGTGGCCTTCAGGCAAGGTCTCTTTGAACGGACTTCACATTACAAAGCAACCGTCTGCGGTTGACGGTACACCCTCAAGGCCGGTATCTAGCTGAGATACATCCAGCCCGGCAAGCCGCAGCAGAATGCCTGCATAGAGCGGTTCAACAGAACGGTCCGGCATGAGTGGCTGGGGCCGAGTCCCACTGGGACAGTCTGGTCAAGTGCAGGAGGCTGCCACGGAGTGGATGTGGTCCTACAATCATGAACGCCCATGCGCATGGTACTGGGCGGCATCACCCCCAAAGCAACGGTACGCCGTGACCGCCTGATCGCTCTACTTCTGATGTCGAGCAAAAAGCGAAGAGGCTACCATAATTTGAGGTGGTGGAGAGTGTTCTTGTTTTGTCGATTGTTTGGTAGTGTCTGATATTGACTAAAAATAATGCATAGAACTTGGTTTCACTTTGGTAAAACATCCCGGTATGCCGGCCCTTTGAGGCACATGCCTCTGCTTCCCTTTTGACGCAGGCGGCTCTGCAACCTCGCTTTGCGCCCGCTCGAAGAGACAGTCAA
>BNJT01002005.1_pt1 | contig 23623 bp, 42 predicted proteins | sample 8540491 | NCBI WGS metagenome assembly BNJT01 (sample SAMD00202455, study PRJDB9452) | human saliva metagenome | host: Homo sapiens | reverse complement strand
AATCTTGAAAATTCAAACGAAGCGTATGGTAGTAATACTTGTACACCTTTACAGTAAAAATTATCGACTTTAGCCGGTCGATAACAGGAATGAGCAAAGATTAAAGTCAGCTCATTTTGAACAGTAAACACTTCTTTTATGAGAGTTTGATCGCATAGCTCCAGGATGAACGCTGGCGGCGTGCCCTAACACTGTCTGAAGTCGAGACGGAGTTACAGACGGAAGTTTTCGGATGGAAGACTGTAATTCTTAGTGGCGGACGGGTGAGTAACGCGTGGGCAACCTGCCCTATACAGGGGATAGCAGCTGGAAACGGCTGGTAAGACCGCATAAGTCAGCGAGACCGCATGGTTTTGTCGGGGAAATGAGCAATCACGGTATAGGATGGGTACGCGTCAGATTAGCCAGTTGGCGGGGTAAAAGCCTACCAAAGCAACGATCGGTAGCCGGACTGAGAGGTCGGACGAAATGCAGCATTGGGACTGAGACACGGTACAAACTCCTGCGGGAGGGCAGCAGTGGGGATATTGCACAATGGAGAGAAACTCTGATGCAGCGACGCCGCGTGCGGTGAAGAAAGTATTTCGGTATGTAAGCTCTATCAGCAGGAAGATGATGACGGTACCTGACTAGAAGCCCGGCTAACTACGTGCCAGCAGCCCGCGATAATACGTAGGGGGCAAGCGTTATCCGGATTTACTGGGTGTAAAGGGGCGCGAGGCGGTTTGGCAAGTTGAGAGTGGAAGCAGGGGGCTCAACCCCTTGACTGCTCCCAAAACTGTTAAACTTGAGTATGGGAGGCAGGCGGAATTCCTAGTGTGGCGGTGAAATGCTTAGATATTGGGAAGAACACCGGTGGCGAAGAGCTGTATGCTGGACCAAAACTGACGCTGAGGGCTCAAGCGTGGGTAGCAAAACAGGATTGAGATACCCTGGTAGTCCACGCTGTAAACGATGAATACTAGGTGCTGGGAGGCATAAGTCTTTCGGTGCCGTCGCAAACACGATTAAGTATTCCACCTGGGAGTACGTTCGCAAGAATGAAAACTCAAAGGAATTGACAGGGGACCCGCACAGCGGTGGAGCATGTAGTTTAATTCGACGCAACGCGAAGGACCTTACGGTCTTGAGATCCTCCTGAATACGGAGTAATGTCTGTGAGTCCTTCGGGACAGGAGAGACAGGTGGTGCACTCGGTTGTCGTCAGCTCGTGTCAGTGGATGTTGGGTTAGAGTCCCGCAGCAGCGCAACCCTATTTTTAGTAGCCAGCGGTTAGGTAGGGCACTCTAGAAAGACTGCCGAGGATAACTCGGAGGAGGCGGGGATGACGTCAAATCATCATGCTCTTATGACCAGGCTACACACGATGCTCACAATGGCAGTTACAGAGGAAGCGAGAGGTGTGAGCCAGAGCCGTCCCAGAAAGGCTGCCTCAGTTCGGATTGTGGTCTGCAGCTCGACGCTACTATCGAGCTGGAATCGCTAGTAATCGCAAATCAGAATGTTGCGGTGAATCACGTTCCCAGGTCTTGTCACACCGCCGTCACACCATAGGGTCGGAAATGCCCGAAGTCAGTCGGTATAACCGCAAGGGAGGGCTGCCAGAGAAAGCGGGTCTGGTGACTGGGGTGAAGTCAGTCAACAAAGGTAGCCGTATCAGGGAAGGTGCGGCTGGATCGCCTCCTTTCTAAGGAAGAAGAAGTAAAGATTGTCTTACTATCTAGTTATCAAAAGAATAACTTAATATTTCTGGTGACGATGCGTCAGGGGTCACCCGTTCTCATCGAACACCCACAGAAGAGTTAGAAGTATGGGCAGTAGGTAGTGGTACTCCACTGGAGACGGTGTGGAGAGTGAGGTGGTTTGCCTTAGTTGTAGAGTATAAGCTCAGTTGGGAGAGCACCTGCCTTGCAAGCAGGGGTCAAGGGGTTCAGATCCCTATCTCACTCAGGATAACATCCTGAAATGTACCGCGAAAAACTGCATACCGAATAAAATATTCAAGCAAGTATAGATTTTCAATTTGAAGTTATACAGCTAGATATGAAACAACATCGAGAAAATGTTTTTCTTGACAAACACGAGTCGAAGACAAATGTTAATAGAGAACAATAAAACAATGTATTTATTAAAAGATTTAATACTGATACGCTAGTCAGTGTTAAATTAAAGAGAACCATAATGAGTTATCTAAAATACCGTTGAGATGGGTCGCTCGTGAAATGTGAAACGAATAATCTCAGCTTAAGGTCAAGTTACAAAGGGCGCAGGGGCGGATGCCTTGGCACCAGGAGCCGAAGAAGGACGTGATAAGCTGCGAAAAAGCTGCGGGGAGGAGCAAATATCCATTGATCGCAGGTATCCGAATGGAAACCCGGCAGAAAGAACTTCTGTCACCGTATGATGAATCCATAGTCATACGGAGGGAACCCGGCGAACTGAAACATCTAAGTAGTCGGAGGAAGGGAAGAAACATCAGAATCCCTAAGTAGTGGCGAGCGAAAGGGGACGAAGCCCAAACCAAGGATTTATCCTTGGGGTTGAGAACCACATACAGAAGAAGCATGTTGGGTAGCAGAACGGTTTGGGAAAGCCGGTATAAAGAGGTGAAAGCCTCGTATGCGAAACAGACTGTGATTCAGTGGTATCCGGAGTACTACGGGACACGAGAAACCCGTAGGAGCAGGGGACCACCCCAAGGCGAAAATACTACCTGGTGACCGATAGAGTATAGTACCGTGAGGGAAAGGTGAAAAAGAACCCCGGGAGGGGTGAAGAACCTGAAACCCTGTGTCTACAAGCTGCAGAAACAGCGACAACGATGCGACCGTGTACACTTTTAATAGAACGGTCCGGCGAGTTGCCGTTGCTGGCAGGTTAAGTACTTAGAGGTACGGGCCGAGAGAAACCAAGTCTTAATAGGGCGGTAAGTCAGTAACAGCGGACCCGAAACCAGGTGACCTACCACATCGTGGGATGAAGTCTGCGTAAAAGTGGATGGAGGGTCCGAACACGTCTGTTGAAAAAGGCGGTGATGAGCTGTGGGTAGCGGAGAATTCCAAATCGAACTCGGAGATAGCTGGTTCTCCCACGAAATAGCTTTAGGGGCTAGCCTCGGTATAGTCTAATGGAGGTAGAGCACTGAATCGCTGCGGGGGCGTCAAAAGTCTACCAATGCGTAGTCAAACTCCGAATACCATATAGATGTTTACCAGGAGTCAGACTGTATCAGATAAGTCGGACAGTCAAAGAAACAGCCCAGACCATCTACTAAAGGTCCCAAAGTGTATATTAAGTGGTAAAGGATGTGAGGGGTTTCGAAGACAACTGGGATGTTGGCTCAAGAAGCAGCCATTCATTCAAAGAGTGCGTAATAGCTCACTAGTCGAGAGGTCCTGCGCCGAAAATGTCCAGGGGCTGAAACATAACACCGAAGCAATGGAATATACCGCAAGGTATGTTGGTAGAGAACATTGATAACACGAAGAAGCGGTACCGTAAGAGTCGTGGAGAGTTATCAAGAGAGAATGCCGGAATAGTGGCGAGATGAAAGTGAGAATCCGCTGGTGGTATATCCAAGGTTTCAGGGTAAAGCTGATGTCTTCCCTGGGAGTCGGGACCTAAGCTCAGGCTGAGAGCGTAGGGCGATGGACAACTGGTTGATATTCCAGTACCTCTGGCTATCAGAAATGTGGGGACACGGAGTTCAGGGAGTGCCTGTAAAGGATTCGAGGTGCAAACATGGTTTATGCCGGGCAGGCAAATCCGTCCGGGTAAGTGAACTGTGTGATGCGGACCGAAATATAAGTAGGGAAGCTCCTGGGAGAGCCGTCGAGAAGAAAGCTGCTGTGTGTGAGTCAGGCCCGTACCCAGTGAACCGACACAGGGTGGATGGGGAGGAGTATCCCAAAGGTAGAGCGGGAGAAGCATTGATAGGAACTCAGCAAAATGGTACAGTAAGTTCGCGATAAAGGAGTTGCCTGTAGAGATACAGTACTGAGAGAATAGGCTCAAGCAACTGTTTAGCAAAAAAACACAGGTCTATGCGAAACCGTAAGGTGATGTATATGGGCTGACGCCTGCCAGTGCTGGGAGGTTACGAGGAGTGCTTAGGAGTAATCCAGAAGGTACGAACTTAAGCCCCAGTAAACGGCGGTAGTAACTATAACGGTCCTAAGGTAGCAGAAATTCCTTGTCGAGATGAGTTCCGACCCGCACGAAAGGCGTCAATGATTTGGGCGCTGTCTCAACAATACCCAGTGAAATTGAAGTACCAGTGAAGATGCTGGTTACCTGCTAAGACGGAAAAGACCCCATGGAGCTTTACTCCATCTTGGTACTGGGATTAGATATATGATGTACAGGATAGGTGGGAGACTAGAAGCAGGGACGCCAGTTTCTGCGGAGTCAATCGTTGGGATACCACCGCTTCGTGTATCTGGTTCTAACCTTTGCCCGTTATCCGGGCAGGGGACAATGCCAGGAGGGGTTTGACTGGGGCGGTCGCCTCCGAAAGTGTATCGGGGCGCTCAAAGGTTCCCTCAGAATGGTTGGAAACCATTCGCAGAGTGTAAAGGCAAGAGGGAAGCTTGACTGCGACACCGACGGGTGGAGCAGGTACGAAAAAGTGGGACTTAGTGATCCAGTGTGGTATGTAAGTGGGAATGCCATCGCTCAACGGATAAAAAGCTACCCTGGGGATAACAGGCTTATCACTCCCAAGGTTCACATCGACGGAGTGGTTTGGCACCTCGATGTCGGCTCATCGCATCCTGAGAGCTGTAGTAGGGTCCCAAGGGTTGGGCTGTTCGCCCATTAAAGCGGTACGCGAGGCTGGGTTCAGAACGTCGTGGAGACAGTTCGGTCCCTATCTAGGCGCAGGCGTAGGGATATTTGAGGGAGCCAGTCCCTAGTACGGAGAGGACCGGGATGGACGAACCGCTGGTGAGACCAGTTGCAGTGCCAGCTGCACGGCTGGGAAAGCCAAGTTTGGCAGGGATAAACGCTAGAAGGCATCTAAGCGTGAAGCCCCCTCCAAGATAAGATATCCCATAGCGTAGGCTAATAAGACCCCTTAGAGGTATGAGGGTTGATGGGTCAGTGGTGTAAGCGGAGTAATCCGTGTGCGCTTCTGATACTAATAGGTCAGAAAGCGACCAAAGAAAAAGGAAGATGTTGATTCGGTTTGCAGTTTTCAAGGGTATATTAGTTTGGTACAATGGCTCAGTTGGTTGAGGCGCTGCCCTGTCACGGCAGGGTCAGCGGGTTCGAGTCCCTTGGGTCGTTAATATCTTCGGATATTGTTTATGGGGTCTTAGCTCAGCTGGGAGGACATCTGCCTTACAAGCAGAGGGTCACAGGTTCGAGCCCTGTGATTTCATTTAATTTAATCACATACTAGATATGCCGATGTGGCTCAATTGGCAGAGCAGCTGATTTGTAATCAGCAGGTTATCAGTTCGAGATCCGATCATCAGCTTTTTGGGTGGATTCCCGAGTGGTAGAGGGAGCAGACTGTAACTCTGTTAGCATAGCTTTCAGAGGTTCGAGATCGCTCTCCACCCATTTTTAGAAAATAGTAGGACAGTGCAATATTCCAAGATATTTTCTAAACTTAATATCATGAGGATTGGAGCAGTCTGGAAGCTCGTCGGGCTCATAACCCAGAAGGTCATAGGTTCAAATCCTGTCCCCGCAATTTTTGCCCAGATAGCTCAGTCGGTAGAGCAAGGGACTGAAAAATCCCTGTGTCGCTGGTTCGATTCCGGCTCTGGGCATTTTGTCTTCGTCAAGACATCAATTTAATATGGGACATTAAGCTCAGCCGGTAGAGCACTTGACTTTTTAATCAAGGTGTCGGGGTTCGATTCCCCATGTCTCAGAAGATAAAAAGGCTTAAACCAGTAGTTTCAAGGGTTTGAGCCTTTTTCTTATTTCTAACTTTCTGCCCTGATTTTTGACGATTTTGGCGAAAATAAAAGTATCATTTTCGTATCAATATATCATTTTCATATCATAATAGGTATAAAAATAATATCTTAACCACTATATCTTGTGTTAATAAATTTTTATTAATACGTTAGGCATGTAAATCTATTTTTCATATCATATTTAAAATTTAAGTTTGGTAAAATTTCAAAAATTAGTTATGTATTTTGTTTTTCCTCACAAAATGTCCTGACAAATTTCTTTATCTCAGTTGTTGGCGTTGTACCAATGTCCTGACAAATCCGCTTAAACTCTTCCAATTCATCAGGACGAAAGTCGAGAGAAAAGCGTACATATTTCGAACGCAAATGTTTGAGCTGTGAATCATACTTCTTCTTGTCGTCAATGCCTCCTCCTATTCAGGACAGATTATACCCATCAATTTTTCAATCATAGAATGTAAAAGTCTGCTTCTTTCATTATCTGCAGCCTTATAAAACATTTCTTTACCGCTTCTGCGGCTTATTTATAAACCCTCGGTATTTAATTGTTTCAAATGGTGAGAAACTGCAGGGACTTGACATATTGACCATTGCACTTATGTTAAGCACACAGTCTTCACAGTGGCATAAAAGCCAGAATATTCTAAGTCTGCTGCCATCTCCAAGCTGCTTAAAAACTTCAGCAGTTAAATTGAAATCATCTATAACTGCAAGACGGGATATTGCGTCTTCATGCTGTTTGTCGTGGTGATGGTCATAAGATGTAAATGTAACATATATATTCTCCAATAAAAATAGTTGTTGCTAATCTAAAAAGTACAAATAAAGTATATCATAACCTAATAAAAAGCTACAAACAAAATTAGCGAAAATTAGAGCATTTAAGCATAAATAAATTACATTTTCCTTGTCTTTCCCCCTAAAATTTCGGTATACTGTGTTTTGTGAGAAGTAAATAGAATAGGAGTGCAAAATAATGAAAAGCAAATCTGTTTTTAAGTATCTGGTTTGCTATCTCCTAATAGTTATGAGTTCCCTATTATACTAAACACAGTAGGAGCAGGGCGTATCAGGAATGGAATTATAAATGACAATATAAGATCTATGAAGATAGAGGCAGAGACCATAACAAGCGACTATATGAAGAGGATATTATTCCGGCAATATGTCTCTTTTTGACGTAGACAATGGGCTAAAGACTATTGATACCTTTGCAGATGCAAGAATAATGATAATAAATGCTGTAGGGTGAAGTAGTTTCTGATACAAAGAGGAACTTCTTTTAACGATAAGAATGAGGAAAGGAGACTTCCTGCCTGGCTATGAAAAAGATTCCTATGTGGGCGGTAATATTAGGGGTTGTCTAATAATGCGATAGTGGCGGTAATCTCACCTATTGATATAGACTTTGTACTTAAAAGGATATGTAGTGCTTTCCATGGAGGTGTCAGAGCTTGAGAAAAGACGCCTCGTATAGTATAGATACCTTGAATATTTGCTTTTTTTGATACTTGGAGTAGTATTTCTCATAGCCTTACTATTTCTTTACAGGATATCGATTATTCCTTTAAGAGCGGTAATTAAGGCTGCCAGAGAATATGCCAGAGGAAATTTTGACTATGTGTTGCCACTGAGGGAAAAACAGACACGATGAATTTAGGGTTTGATGGACACCATTGAATACATAAGCTAAAGAACTGAGTCTAATGGAAGAATATCAGAGAAAATTTATATCAAATATTTCTCCATGATTTCCGTTCTCCACTAACTTCTATAAAGGGTTTTGCTACGGCAATGATGGATGGAACTATTCCTCCTGAGCTTTACAACAAGTATCTAAGTACCATTTGCTTTGAAACAGATAGACTTCCTAAAAGCTTACAAGCGGACTGATTGAGCTTAATAAGTTTGACAGTCATCAGGCTCTTTTAGATATCAGAGAGTTTGACCTACACAGTATGATAAAAGCAGACAGTGGAGGCATTTGAGGAAAATGTAGAGAGAAGCATATTTCGCTAAATCTTATATTTGGAAGGGGATGAGTCGCTTGTAATGGCTGACAAGGGAAAAGATTGAGCAGGTATTTTTACAATCTGATTGACAATGCAATCAAGTTCAGCCACAACGATTCAGATATAAATATAACTACAAAATCGAGGAAAATAAGGTAATAGTGTCCGTTAAGGATTATGGCATTGGTATACCCTGAGGAAAGTCTTAAGAAAATATGGGAGAGGTTTTTATAAAACAGATGCTTCAAGGGGAAGGACAAAGAAGGGCAGTGGTCTGGGACTGGCTATAGTTAAGGAAATTATCCAGTCACATGGAAGAAATTGATGTAATCAGCACTGAAAAACGCAGGAACTGAGTTTGTATTTACAATTAGTAAAAGCAGGGGTATGATTATGAGCGATGACAAGGATTATAAATTCATTAATGAGAAAATAGTTCAAAAGAAGATGCATCCTGTTAAGAAATTTTTAATTGGATTGATTGCGGTTTTGCTTCTGGGTGCTGTTTTGGAGTTACGGAAAGAATTATATTTGAAGTGACAGGTGAGGTGCTTCCGCATTTTAACTTATTTAAGAAAAAAATCACTCGATTGAGCTTAGGAAAAATGAAGAGGTGGCAACAGGAGCTTCTATAGCTACTGAGAGCTCTGTAAAGGAAGCTAAGGAGAGTAAAGCCGGAGACGGATAAAAAGCAGGTTAAGATAATTGAGAAAAGAGTTTCTGCTGATTTATCCGACTATAAAGCAGGCTTTAAAGCCAGTTTTGAGTAGAGATTAGTCAATGAGCAGAATCAGTCTGTGGTTGAGGTACAGTCAGTGGTAAAGGGAAAAGGACTGGTTTGAGAATCCTTATGATGCTGTAAAAAAGGCTGCTGGCTATATAATTGCGGTACAAAAATGATGAAGTATATATATTAACGGATTATAAAGAGCATCAAGTCTGCTGATAATATCAAGGTTAAGTTTAAGCAGGGCTTCCTTGCAGAGGGCATAATTAAGAATTATTCTGCTAACTTGGAACTTGCCCTTGTAATGGTAAATTTAAAGGGAATTGCAAAGAAGGATGATATTGAACCTCTTAAGTTTGGAGGAATTAGCTACAAGAGCATAGGGTGAGCCTATTATGGCTATAGGTAATCCGAATGGAAACATCTATTCAGTATTACCTGGGGTTATAACAAGTACCGAGACATCCCTGATAGCGGATGATTACAGCTTTGATTCACAGTTTACTGACATAGGCATAGCTAAGAACGGAGATGCTGTCTTCGTCGACTTTGATGGAAATGTCGTGGGCATATATTATAAGGGAAATCAGGATGTGACTCAGATAATTAACATTTCAAAGATAATGACCTTACTTGAGAAAATGATGAATGATGAGCCTCTTCCTTATATAGGAATCAAATCAAGGCTTTTGACGGAGCAGAGGAAAAGACCGGAATATCAGGAGGGGTAATGGTGAGACAGCGTCACCAAGGGTTCTCCTGCGGATGATGCGGGCTTTAAGGAAGCGATATAATATATGAAATGGACGGCGAACATATTGAAAATATGAGCGATTATGAAAAGCTTTCTTGAAAGTAAAAAGCCAAAGAATAAGGTAAAAGTCCTCATTTACAGAGTAACAAGGAATGAGGGTAAGAAAATAGAATTAGTTGTAGAGATAGGAGACAGCAGGGGTATAAAAATGAGATATATAAAGGATATTAAGGACGGAGAGCAGTTAAACGGTATCTATTACTGCAAGGAAAAGAAGGAACTAGAAGTAAAAATGACAAACCATATTATTCAATGACTTTGCAGGATAAAACAGGCAGTCTTGATGCTAAGGTATGGGATACGAATTCAAATGGAATAGAGGACTTTGCAGTGGCGACTTTGTCTGTGTTCAGGGACAGGTTTCTATCTATATGGGAGCTTTGCAGGGCAAAATTATCAGAGCCAGAAGATGTGGTGAAGGAGAATACGACCTGGCGGACTACATACCTACTTCAAGGTATGATAGAAATGAGATGTATGGGAAGCTTTTTAGACATCATCGATACAGTAAAGAATCCTTATTATAAAAAAAGTTATTGGATGCATTTTTCAGGGACAAGGAATTTGCAGAGAGTTTAAGAATCATTCTGCGGCAAAAGACAGTCCACCATAGTTTTGTGGGAGGGCTTTTGGAGCATTCTCTGGGAGTGGTAAAGGTCTGTGATTTCATGTCTAATCAATATCCTATGATTAACAGAGATTTGCTTATAACTGCGGCACCACTGCACGACATAGGTAAGATGGTGGAGCTTAGCGGATTTCCGACCAATGAATATACTGACTCAGGACAGCTTTTTAGGTCATATTTACATTGGTGCAAATATGATAAATGAGAAAATTAACAGCATTGAAAATTTTCCCAAAAAGACTGGCGGATGAGCTTATTCACTGCATTTTATCGCATCACGGTTCTCTGGAATTTGGTTCGCCTAAGATGCCTGCACTTATGGAAGCCTTTGCACTAAGCCTTGCTGACAACTATGGATGCGAAGATGGAGACATTTACGGAGCTTTTGGAGGTAAATGAGGGGCAGAACGGACTGGCTTGGTTACAACAAGTTTTTGAGTCGAATATAAGAATAGCTACTAAGAATAAGGAATAATATGTTTGAAAAAAATGAAATTTTAGAACTTCAGATTGAGGCAATAGGAAGTGAGGGAGAGGGATATAGCACATGTAAATGGTTATACCCTCTTTGTAGAAAGATACAGTTCGGGGGACAGGATAGAGGCTAGGGTGGTAAAGGCAGGAAAAACTATGGATATGCCAGATGTGAGCGTATCATAGAGACGTCCAGAGATAGGGATAGAGCCTGTCTGTCCCATTTCAAAGAGATGTGGAGGCTGTCAGTTCCAGCACCTTTCATACGATGCAGAGCTTAAGTTCAAGCAGGAGAAGGTGTTTAACTGCATAAAGAGAATAGGTGGTTTTAGCGATGAGGCTATACCTATGCTCCCTATAATTGGCTGTGAAGAGATTATGCATTATAGGAATAAGGCTCAGTTTCCTGTTGGTGTGAATAAAGTGGGGAGACAGTTACGGGCTTTTACGCTGGGAGGAGCCACGAGATAGTGGATACGACCAAATGCTACATTCAGTTTGAGGAGAATGAGCTTATTTTGGATACACTTATGGCATTTATGAAGAAGTATAAAATATCTGCCTACGAGGAAAAAATAAATCCAAAGACGAAAAAAACCTGAAAAAGCTAGGGGACTGGTACGCCATATAATGACCAGGAAGGGTTTTTGCTACTGGCGAAATAGGTATCTGCGTGGTAATAAACAGGGGATGCTCTTCCTAAAGGCTGATGAGTTTACAGCTATGGTGCTTAAGGCGTTTGAGGGCAGGAGTGATGTAAGGATAACGAGCATTTGCGTGAATATAAATAAGAAGGTCACCAATGTGATATTCGGAGAAGAGCTTAAATGCATCTACGGAGAGCCTTACATAGTGGATATGATAGAGGGATGTTAAGTTTAAGATATCTCCGTTTTCATTCTATCAGGTAAACCCTGTCCAGACTATGAAGCTCTACGGTAAGGCTTTGGGTTTGCAGATCTTACAGGGAGAAGAAGTGGTTTGGGATCTCTACTGTGGCATCGGCACTATAAGCCTGTTTTTAGCTAAGAAGGCTAAGGAAGTCTACAGAGTGGAGATTATGGAGGCAGCAGTGGTAAATGCTAGGGGAAAATGCCGAATTAAACGGAATGTCGAATATGCATTTTACAGTAGGAAAAAGCTGAGGATGAGGCTAAAAAACTTCCAAAGCCTGATGTAATAGTAGTAGACCCGCCAAGAAAGGGTTGCGATGAAAAAGCTCCTTGAGACGATAATGAACTACAAGCCAAGGAGAGTGGTTTATGTATCCTGCGACCAGCTACACTTGCAAGGGACTTAGAAGGTGCTTTGCAGGGAATGGGAGGGTATAGACTGGATAAGGTGCAGGCAGTGGATCGAGTTCTCCAGGGGGGTGCATGTGGAGGCGGTAGCACTTTTGTCCAAACTTGATGTCGATAAGCACATAAGTGTTGAAATTGAGTTGGATGAGATGGATTTGACAAGTGCTGAAAGTAAAAGCGACTTATGCACAAATCAAGCAATATATATTGGAAAAAGTTTGATTTAAAGGTTTCGACACTTTATATTGCACAGATTAAAAAGAAATGTGGAATTGCACTGAGGGAGCATTATAATAAATCAAAAAGAGAAACAGGTTATTCCACAATGCACACCGGAAAAAGAGGAAGCTATCATGGATGCGTTAAGGCATTTTAAAGATGATTTAATAGAAATGGAGGGTATTTATGAGATGGATATTAAAAAAATAATCTTATTTCCAATTAGATTGCTGTTAAAGTATCCTCACTGCATTTCTGACATTCCTGCTCGGCATAGGAACAACTATTCTATATTTCTTGATGCTGATGTGTATCGTTGCTGCAATAGGATCATTTATACAAAAAGATATATCACTTGGAATTGAGGCGTTGGTATTAGGATTTTTGTTAAGTCCTTATGGAATACCGATGGTCGGAGTAGCTGTTATAGCATTCCTTCAGGGAATCAATGAAGCAATAAAATCAATCTAAAAAATTTCATAAAAAAACGGTTACCAAAGGCGATAGAAGAAAAAAACTATCGTCTTTTTTTCTTTTGCAAAATTTTTTGGGGAGGAGGTGAAGCGATGGACTTTGACTATTTCTATAACAGAGAAGCGGAAAGATTTAACTTCTTAAAAGTACCGGAGATATTAGTTGATGGAGAAGAATTTCGGGGCTTATCAGCAGAAGCAATTATCCTTTATTCCATGCTTCTGAAACGCACAGGAATGTCTTTTAAGAATAACTGGATAGACAAGGAAGGTAGAGTATTTATCTATTTTACTGTTGAAGAAATTATGAGAAGAAGAAATATCTCAAAAGCCGACAGCTATAAAAAAACATTAGATGAACTCGATATGAAAAAGGAATCGGACTGATTGAAAGAGTAAGGCTTGGGCTTGGTAAAGCCAGAATGTCATATATGTTAAAGACTTTATGAGCATATTAGCGGTAAAAGAAAATGACTTTCAGAAGTCAAAAAACTTAACTTCAGAAGTAAAAGATTTTAACCTCAGAAGTAAAGAAAATGAACTTCAGGAAGTTCAAAATCTTGACTCTAACTATATAGAGAATAATAAGAGTAAGTATAGTAAGAGAGATATAGTTTTTGGTGAAAACGGGCTTGGAACATTTCAAAATGTATTTTTAACGGCAGAAGATATATCCGATTTACAAATCATAATGAACTCACAGCTTGATAATTACATTGAGAGATTATCTGCATATATCAAAAGCACCGGAAAGACCTATAAGGACCATAAAGCGACAATCCTTTCTTGGTTTTATAAAGATCAGGGGAGAGGAAAAGAAGTGAAAACATCAAATATCCCGACATGGGAAGAATATGATAAAGGAGAACACCTATGATGAAAGAATTAGAAAAAGTAATGATAGAAGATGTAGAGTATTCTTACGATCCTGAAAAAGAATATATCAAGGATGGACACGCATTTTGTAAAGTTTGCCATGAAAGAAAAAGACGGAAAAAGTGATGGAGTTCTTTGATAACAAGATGATATTTAAGATTTCTTGCAAATGCGACAGAGATAGAGAGGAAAAGAGAAAAAGAAAGACAAAAAGCAGATGGAGATTGAACGATTAAAGAGTAGCTGCTTTAACTCGATTATTCAGTGGTCATACACATTTGAAAATTATCAGGGAGAAGAAAATCAAAGCCTTATCATTGCAAAGAACTTTGTAAAAGACTATGAGGAAATGAAAAAAGAAAATATCGGACTTCTTTTTTATGGCTCAGTAGGTAGCGGAAAGACCTATCTTGCCTGCTCCATTGCAAATAGCCTTATTGAACAGTATCAAATAGGCGTTAAAATAAGAAATTTTGCACAGATTATCAATGAGCTGCAAAAAGGGAGGTTTTGATTTTTGATAAGAACGCATATATTGAATCCTTGTAAATACTTCCGTTCTGATTTTAGATGACTTGGGAATAGAAAGAGATACAAGCTATGCCAAAGAACAGGTATATAACATCGTGAATAACAGGTACTTAAAACAGAAACCGACTATCTTCACTACTAATCTTTCCTACGACACAATCCAAAATTGTAAGGATAGCGTAGAGTATCAAAGAATCTATTCAAGAATCATAGAGATGTGTATTCCTGTTATGGTTGTAGGGAGAAGATTTTTAGAAAGGTTATTCAAAAAGGACAAACTGAATCGGAATAAGGACAGACTGCTGAATGGAGGTGAGATAAGTTGATCAATGAAGAAATAGCAAGAAAAACGCTGAATATGGAAGTTAGAGCTGCTAAAGTAACAGGAAAGCTAATTCTGAACTTAGTAAAGAAATTGATGAAAGAAGCAGAAAAACTTGGAGGACTTGAAAAGCTGGTTAATGCTAACGGAAATGAAGTAAAGCTAAAAGATATGGTTAAAAAGGGACAGCTTGAAGAAATTCCGGTTGAAGAAGCAGAGCTTAAGGAACTGAAAAAAAGAACTTAATCGGTATGGGGGTAAAGTTTTTCAGTCATGAAAGATAAAGGAAAGTGGGAAATACTCAGTATTCTTTCAAAGCTAAAGATATAGAGGTTATGGACAAAGCATTTAAACATGCCCTTTCAGAATCAGAAAAGAAAACGGAAAGGAAGGATCCATTCATAAGAATATTGAGAAGTTCAAAAGAAATGGCAAAGAACTCTGTTTCAAAGGATAAAGTCAAGAATAAACAAAAGGAGCAGAGCCTATGATAGATAAGATATTAAAAGGACATAAAAAGGCTTATTTAAGGTGCAAGATAAGGTAAAGTTTCTAAAAGCAGAACATTCCCTATCTTGCATTTTTCTCTATAGGTAATATCTTTTCACATCATCGTAAGAGCCTATATAGGTGGCGATATTATTGACAAAAATTTTTTTCAAGGGATATTGGAGCTTAACACAATGAGCTTTCTTCCGAGTATTCATCCGGCGGATATTATAATGGGCGTGGTAGTAGCAGTTTTAATCAAAATCATCGTATATACCAAAGGGAAAAAAATGCTAAAAAAAGTTTAGACAGGGTAAAGAGTATGGCTCAGCAAGATGGGTTGCATAATATTAACTGAACAGGAGTGATATATAGACACAAAAAGGAGGATAACGCCATGATGGAATATGCAACCAAAAATCACAGCGCTATACTCCCGCCTTTCAGTTAGTGATGAGGACAGGGACGGTGGTGAAAAGCAACAGTATTGTAAATCAAAAAGGCATTTTTGAGAGATATGCAAGACAGAACAAATTGATGAACATTCGCCACTATATCGACGATGATGAAAGCGGTGGGTTCTTTGACCGCTCCGCCTATACACAGATGATAAGCGATGTAGAAAGCGGAAAAAAATCGGCATTGTCATTATGAAAGATATGACAAGGTGGGGACGAGATTATCTCCAAGTGGGAAACGCTATGGAGATATTTAGAAGAAACAATGTACGCTTATTGCCATCAACAATGGTATAGACAGCCAAGACCAAAAATACATTAGAATTTTGCACCCTTTATCAATATCATCAGAGTGGTACGCAAGGGACATCAGCAAGAAAAGTCAAAACAGGCATTAAGACCAAAGGAGCAAGCGGAAAGCCTGTTGCAACAGAAGCCCTACGGCTATATAAAGACCCTAACAACAAAGATTTTTGGATAGTCGATAAAGAAGCTGCCGAAGTCGTAAAAACTCATTTTTAGACTGTTTATGGATGGGAAAAAAACAGAAATCAGATAGCCGTTTACTTGAAGAGAAAGAAATACTAACCCTCAACCTTTTATATGAAACAGCAAGACAGAGGAACGGCGAAAAACAGAAAGCTGAATGAAGAAAACCGTTATAACTGGAACAAAAGCAACCCTAACACACATACTGAAAAGGCAGGAGTATTGTGGCGATGTGAGTCAACTTCAAAAACCGAAAAAGCATTACAAAGACAAACGAAACCACTATGTAGATAAAGATAAGTGGCAGGTAATCAAAAAATGTGCATAGAGCCAATCATAGGTCGAGCTACTTATGAAAATGTACAACGGAGATTAAAAAAACGCACCTGTAAAAAGACCAAACGGAGATGGAGAAATCCACGCTTTATCCGGACTGATGTACTGTAAAGATTGTGGTACAAAAAAATGCACATCCGTACCATACACAAAAAGCGGAAAAAGTGCAACATCGTAACCTATTGCAGTGAATATGCCAAAGGAAAATCAAACACCCGAAATGCCATTCTCCCCGCCGCATTGATGTCGATGATGTGATGGAAACCATTACAGAGGTTTTGCGAAAAGATAGCACAGTATTCATTGGCAAATAAAGAAGAATTTGAAGCATTGGTAAAAAGCAGTCTTGCCAAAAGAACAGACAGAAGAAATCAAAAAAACAGAAAAAAAGCGTATCCCACAAATCAAAGACAGAATGGAACAGATAGAAAGAGTTATGAATAAGCTGTATGAGGATAATGCACTGGGAAATATCGAGCCGAAGCGTTATGAGCAATTATCAGGGGAAATATGCAGAAGAATATTACAGCAAAAAGCAGAACAGGAGCAAATAGAGGAACGCTTATCCAGATTTGAAAACGCCCTAACCAAAGAGCAAAGAACTTTATCAAACTGGCGAAAGCTACTCAGATTTTTGAAGAACTTACCCCCACCGCCATCAATGGATTTATCAGTAAAATTGTGAGTGCATAGAAAGAGATGTCAAAAGAGCAAAAATATGCCGTTCAGCGTATCGAAGTGTATTTCAACTATATCGGAAGAATTTGAAAATGAACTTACAAAAGAGATAGAGACCGACAGAACAAGAAATGATACAGATGAGGGAAGAAATCAGAAGAAGCCAAGAAAAGAAAAAAACAAGAGCATATCACAGGGCATATTCCAAAAGAATACCGATCTAAAAATATTGACAAATTCAGAGAGTATGAACGGATAAAAGCACGAGAATATAGAGCAAGAAAGAAGCTACAAGCGGTAACCTAAAATTAAATATCAATCAAAAATGAAAAGAGGTTTCCTAATTACAGGAAATCTTTTTGTGCAAGTAAAAAGGAGGAATTGAATGACAGAAAAAAACAAGAAGCACAGACTAAAAGATGAACGAGCCATGTCCCGAAAACCTGATGGCATTTTAATAAAAAGATTAGAGGAAAGACCTTTGTAAGCGAGATATATTTTGATAAAGAGAACAAGGATACCTTTCAAGATAGGGCTGTTAAAAGATAGTGCAAAGCGGAACGGAAAGAATAAAGGAAAAAAGATAATTTTTTTGTATCTATCTTTTCTATTATTTTTTTCTGTATGTCCTGATAAATTCCTGAGGGCAAGTAGGAAATCTGACAGTGGAAAAACCATTGAAAATGGCATAATACTTTCAAATGATTTATAGAAAAATTAGAATTTGAAAGCGAGGTGAGTTCCTTTGAAAGAGTATATTGGGAGTTTAGAAAAAGAATTTTCTTTGATGAAAAATGGTTTCAAAGAGGAAGAAAAAAAGAGCCTTAAACGATTATAAATCTAATGATAAAGAATATGTCAAGAAGTTGGCATTTTTAGCTTATAAATCTCACACATATCAAGTAAGAATGTACGGCGTATTTCTTTTTGGATACTTGTCAGAACAAAATGATATTCTGGCATTTATGAGAGATGAAGTTTCTAAAGATGATAATTGGAGAGTTCAAGAGTATTAGCAAAGGCATTTGATGAATTTTTGTAAAAAGACAGGGTATGAAAAAAGCACTTCAATCATTGATGAATGGTTAGAAAATAATAATTCGAATACGAGAAGAGCAGTTACAGAGGGGTTGAGAATATGGACAGAGTAGACCATATTTCAAAGATAATCGAATGAAGCTATTAGACGAATTGCCAACAAAAAGAAGATGCGAGTGAATATGTTAGGGAAATCAGTAGGAAATGCTTTAAGGGATATTAGCAAAAAAATTTCCAGAGTTAATTAAAGTTGAACTTAATAACTGGAAGTTGGAAAGCAAAGAAATAAATCAAGTGTACAAGTTGGCAAGTAAACTTATTAGCTGACAACTCCCAGTTTTTTATCTAACGCAAACAACTAAATACAAGCTGTAACATAGCAGTTCACAAAAACAGTAAATCAAAATCGGTTTACTGTTTTTCTTTTACTCAAAATTAGAAAGAAAGGAAAACAGAAAAATGAAAAACATAGATGAAAAAAATTTTTAATGGCAGAAGAAGAAATCAAGCAGTTTACAAAAACAAAAGAAAAAAAGCTCATCAGTCAACAGAAACAGGAAGAACGAAAAAGAGAGATAGACGCATTTATGAAAAAGGAGGAGTCTTTGAAAGTATCTTTACCGAAAGCAAGGATTTTTACTAAAGATGAATTTTATCAGCTAATCACATTTCCGAATATAAAAGAAGAAGTCAATCAAAAAAATCTTAAAAAAATCATGAGAAGCGAGGACAAGGCGAAAATCAAAAATACAGAAATGCAAGAGGAAGTAACGGAGACAGAGGAATAGTCCCTTGTTTACAAAGGGCGCACATACTCTACCTTAACAGGTGCGTGCGTTCTCCAGAGGCTCTTAGCAGAGGGCATATCAGCTAACGCTGATACAGGGGAGACTACACTCCCTACGGAAATAAATTTCCTACCCTTGTGTGCTTCCCAAAAGAAATCGGATAAAAAGCTATCCGATTTTTAGGGAAGTTCTATCTATCTCCACCATAACCATATCAGAAAATGGAAAGGAGGTTTTTACTATGGCGATATATCATCTTTGCATAAAGATTATTTCAAGAGGTAAAGGCAAAAGTGCAGTAGCAGCTTCCGCCTATCAAGTGGCGAGAAGATAAAAACGAATATGACGGTATAGTCCATGACTTTTACAAGAAAAGGTGGAATAGCCCATACAGAAATTCTTTTACCACAAAATGCACCACAGAATTTTTCAGATAGAGGACATTATGGAATAGTGTTGAAAAATGAAAAGAGTAAAAACTCACAACTTGCAAGAGAATTGAAGTAGCCTTACCCAAAAGAGATTAGACCGAGGAGAAACAAATAAATCTTGTACGAGAATATGTAAAGAAAATTTTTGTAAAAAGTGAGGTATGTGTGCCGATATTGCAATACATAGTAAAAATGATGAAACCCACATTGTCATATATTACTTACCATACGACCACTAAACGAGGATACAACATAGGGGAGCAAAATCAAAAAGGAATATATCCTTGATGAAAACGGAGAAAAAGTAAAAACTCAAAAAAATGGAAATTACAAAACACGAAAAATCAATACAACAGATTGGAATGAGCAAGACAAAAGCAGAAGAGTGGCGAAAAACATGGGCAGATATCACAAACAAATATCTTGAAGAAAACAGCATACAGGAGAAAAGTGGATCGTCGCTCTTATCTAAGGCAAGGAATAGAACAAATACCGACCATTCATTTAGGAGTATCAGCAACACAAATGGAAAAAGAAAGGCATATCCACAGACAGAGGATACATCAACAGAAATCATACATCAAAACAAGATATTAAAAAGAAATCTCCAAGAAGAATAAAGGCATTGCTAAATTGGATAAGAGGGAATTGGAAAAGAAGAAAATACAGAAAATGAAAATACAAAGTTCACCCTCCCACTCAAAAGAAAATTTGCAGTCAATCTTTGAAAAATCTTATCCGTGAAAATGCAGATAAGAATAATGCTGATTTAGAAAAAAATATTGAGAGTTATCAGCTACTCAAAGATAAAAAAATATCACTTCATTATCCCAGCTAAAAAGAAAGTATAGTTACCTTACGAGATAAAATTACAAGACCACAAGAGCCTTAAAAAGATACCGAAAAGAAAGTTGATGATAAAAACAAAACTCATAGACCAGTCAGAAAAAAATATTTGAAGCATAAGGACACCTACAAAGCCTATACCAAGACAAAGAAAAAAAGCAAACAGGGAATTTTTATAACGAGCATACGGCAGAAATTATTTTTATTTGAAAGTGCTAAGAAATATTTGAAAGACCATTTAGGGAGAAAAGTAAAACCTTAGCCATCAGTAAATGTAAATCAGAACTTGCCACTTTGAAGAAGAGAAAAAGAACCTATACAGTCAAATATTGGAGATACGAGAAGAAGTTGAACAGGCTGAAAAAGTTAAAAACCTGTATAGAGCAAATAGAGGGACACGAAAAGCGACTATCACAGGTAAAGAGGAATGAGTTAGACCTATAAAACTAAGTGAAAAATGGTATAATATTAAAAAGATAGAAAGGGGGCTTTGACACTGAGTAAAAAATAAAACAGCTACATTTTTGCAATATTAGCAGCAGCATTATATGCAATCAATGTACCAATATCGAAAAATATTATTAGCAAATGTGTCTCCGACAATGCTTGCCAGTTTTTGTATTTAGGAGCAGGTGTTGGTATTGGGATATTACTTGGAATAAAAGAAAACTCAAAACAAATTGACTGACGAAAAAAATGGCTTAATATAAATGATTTACCTTATACAATTGCAATGGTTGTTCTTGATATAGCAGCACCGATATTTCTGATGTTTGGCATTGCCAATACAAATTCTGCTAATGTCTCGTTAATTAATAACTTTGAAATTGTTGCAACATCGGTCATTGCCCTTTTGATTTTTAAGGAAAAAATTTCTAAAAGATTATGGATTGCTATTGTCCTTGTACTTTTTATCAAGCGTCATTCTTAGCTTTGAGGGGATGGAAGCATTAGCACTGAATAAAGGTTCAATGTTTGTTTTTATGTGCTTGTATTTGTTGGGGGATTGAGAATAATTGTACAAGAAGTATAAGTGATAAAAGTTCTGAGGAAATTGTGTTAATAAAAGGAATTTTCTCGGGTATTGGCAGTATTGTTATTGCTTTTATCATTGGAGAACATCTACCTGAAATACTATATATACTTGCGGTTATGTTACTTGGTTTTTGTGGCATATGGTTTAAGTATAAATTTTTATATTATGGCACAAAAAGAACTTGGGTGCAACAAAAAAACAAGTGCATTTTATTCTATAGCACCATTTTTAGGAGTGGGATTTAGTTTTATTATTTTGGGTGAAAGACCAACAGTAAAATTTTTATATCGCCCTCGGCATTATGATAATCAGCACATTGATTATGATAAAAGATACGCTTAGTAACGAAAAATATATAATGGATATGTCCATACCCACCAGCATAAGCACGGAAAAGTAGTACATTCGCATAGAGCATAGACATTTTATATTTAACCCTATGCATATACACAGTCATTCTCATCTGAAACACATAAATGATTGGAAAAATGAGCAACTTATATAACCGTTAAGAAATAAGCATAATACAACAAAGAGAAACAGTGAATCAAAAAGGTTTACTGTTTTTCTTTGTAAAAGATTAATACGGCTTACAGAAGAGCGTCCATAAATATAAAAAGGTACTTGACAAAAACGCTTCCTGAGAACGAAAAAGATATAGAGCCATATCTGGATGAAAAGTTTCAAAATAATATTTTGCTTACTCAAACTGAGCGATTAACAATGAATGGTAGACCATCTAATCCAAAGTATGCGAGAAATAAGAATGTTCTTGTCATCGGTGGATCAGGAAGTGGAAAAACGAGATTTTATGTAAAACCGAGATCTTATGCAGATGCACTCGTCATATTAGTGTAACCGATCCAGAAAGGAACGATAGTCCTTGAGTGCGGCAAGATGCTTGAGGATAATGGCTATGAGATAAAAATCCTAAATACCATCAACTTCAAAAAGAGTATGAAGTACAATCCATTCGCCTATCTGAGAAGTGAAAAAGATATACTCAAATTGGTGCAGACAATCATTGCGAACACTAAGGGAGAGGAGAAAAAAGCAGGTGAGGATTTTTGGGTTAAAGCCGAGAAACTCTACTATACAGCTCTGATAGGGTTATATATTTTTATGAAGCTCCAAGAGAAGAAAAAGAACTTTGCAACACTTCTCGATATGATAGATGCTTCAGAAGTAAGAGAAGATGATGAAACCTATATGAATCCGATAGACAGACTCTTTGAAGCACTTGAAAAAGAAAGAGCCTACACACTTTGCGGTGAAGCAATATAAAAAGTACAAATTGGCTGCCGGAAAAACAGCAAAGTCTATTCTTATTTCATCTGGTGCAAGGCTTGCTCCGTTTGATATTCAAGAGCTTAGGGACTTGATGAAAGAAGATGAACTTGAGCTTGATACCCTCGGAGATAGAAAGACAGCACTATTTGTTATCATCTCTGATACAGACGATACTTTTTAACTGTAGTTTCCATTATGTACTCACAACTTTTTAATCTCTTATGTGATAGAGGCAGATGATGTATATGGCGGACGATTACCTGTCCATCGTGAGATGCTTGCTTGATGAGTTTGCAAACATCGGCTTAATTCAAAGTTTGAGAAACTTATAGCAACAATCCGTTCCAGAGAAATATCAGCAAGTATCATACTTCAAGCACAATCTCAGTTAAAGGCAATCTATAAGGATAATGCCGATACAATCGTAGGTAACTGTGATAGTACCTTGTTTCTTGGTGGCAAGGAGAAAACGACACTAAAAGAATTGTCTGAAACACTGGGAAAAGAAACGATAGATTTATATAACACATCGGAAACAAGGTCAAATCAAAAGAGCTTTGGACTTAATTACCAAAAGACAGGCAAAGAACTGATGAGTCAAGATGAGATTACTGTAATGGACGGTAGTAAATGTATCTTTCAGCTTAGAGGTGTCAGACCTTTTCTTTCAGATAAATACGATATTACAAAGCATAAGAACTATAGATTACTTGAGGACTATGATAAGAAGAATTTGTTTGACATAGAAAGCTATATGAAGCGAAAAGGAAAAGCAAAATTAAATAGAGAAACGGTTATAACAAGAATGCAGTAAGTCTTAAAAAAAGATTTGCTGTTTTTATTCAAAATCAGGAGGCAAGATGATAAGGATCGAAGTCCCACTAAGAAAAAAACTAAATAGTAAGAGTATCAGCGATTGGAAAAGTAATACTTCTGGTCGCTTTTTATTGAATTGAAAAGGAGAAATTTAAAAAGATGAAACAAGAAATGATTAACATCAACGCCAACTTAGTGGCGGAACCTACTTTTCTCAAACTTTGAAAAAGACGGAGAAACGGTAGAAGTTGCAAATTTTACGCTTGTAAAAAGTACGGTAAGGGAAAGGAGTACATCAACTGTGCAGCCTATGGAGAAAAAAAGCTGAGAAAGCAAAGGACTTTGAAAAAGGTGATTTAATCCACATCTTTGGTTACTTTAAGAAGCGTGAAAAAGAGAAAGACTTACAAAAAAACTTTGTAGTGAAGTCATATAACAAGATTGAAAAAGAAAGAAAGAAAAACGAGGAGGAATAACTTATGGCATTTTTTTACACAGGCAGTTAATGTATTAAAAGATTTTGGTTATGGCAGTAGGTGCAGGACTTGGAGCATAGAGCGTTATAAACTTGATGGGAGGATATGGTAATGACAATCCCGGTGCTAATGCTCATGTACGGTA
>BNJT01001818.1_pt1 | contig 23624 bp, 22 predicted proteins | sample 8540491 | NCBI WGS metagenome assembly BNJT01 (sample SAMD00202455, study PRJDB9452) | human saliva metagenome | host: Homo sapiens | reverse complement strand
GTTTTCCACTCTCATCCCGAGACAGGTTTTCGCGTACGACGGCAAAGATCGCTAGCGAAGCTTCAGAGCTCGGCTGGCGGCCTGAAAATGGGACGCGAGATAATGAAACCGAAGCCAGAGCTGGGCTTGGCAAGCGAAAAGATAAAGAAAATATCGCAGAGCGTGCAAAATACTAGCGCTGATGAGCGAGAGTTTTTGCCCGTGTGATGGAGGATGGGCTAACGGGCATAAGAAGCCGAGCCGCGACCACGGGCGCAGGCCGGGCAAGCACGCGTGCGTTGCGCAGATTCGTGCTATCGACGGTGTAAGACGTGACCGAGGAGCAAGGATGAGGCGCTGCGGCCGTTTGGCGAGGCTGGGCCGATATAGACGGCATCACGCATCGCCTGCGGGCATGACGGGCAATATCACGATTGGCCTGGCGATGGCATAAACCTCGTCGCGCGACGCAGACGTTTTGAGGGCAAATGACGCGCCATCTTTCCGACCGCCGAGGGTAGGCACCAGAGCGCCGCGCCGATGGAGCAAAGCGGGCGTGCTCAGAGGCGCGGATTACCCGCCTGTGGCGGTCGCGATCATGTTTCTGCGACAAAGGCAGCGGGCAGCATCTGCAGGCACGAAATGCAAGCTTCTTGCACATCGAGCGCGACGGGCCTGATTACGCGGTGGAGATCGCGCTCGCGCACGGGCGGGCCCGCAGAAGGCGCAAAACGCCTCACTGGTCGCAGCCCAGGCTGCTGGCGGAAGGCGCGGTATGCATCAGCGTCATGCAGACGGCGTCCGCGCGTAAACGTGGGCGTTTTGCGGCGAGCGGGCGAGGGCGAGAAACCGTCATCGCACCAACGCATGGCATGCCTGCGAAACGCGCGGCGCAAAACCACCGAGAGCTGGGAAACTAATTTATCTTCACGTATGGATATCGTTGCGCGTTGCGCGAATGCCATCGGCGTACGGTACGACGTGCGCTGACCGACGGACATCGAGCGGAGGGCGACAGCAGCGAGGGTGATCACCGATATCTGAGCAGCGCGCGCGTCAGTCGCCAGTATCAGCGACGAGGCTCGCCATCGCGATCCGTTCTAAGCGCTTGCGGCAGAGCTCACTCGCGCGCTATGCGCACGCCGCCGCAAAAGCAGGCAGCGAGAGCGGCTACCTGATGGTCGGCAATCCGCGCCGGCCGCGACATCACAACGAAAGTGGCGTTTGACTTTGATTGCAAGGCGCTCTGCCATCTGGCACTGACGTGTGCTTTACGCCTTGGCAGCGCGCGATAAACACGCGCGGCGACGCGGTAGAGGGTGAAAATTGAACCAAAACTCGACATGATAGCGTCGCCTCGTCGCAGATCGGGAGCTTGACCATCGATTGAGCCAGCGCTGGCAGCGTGAGGCCGTCATTCGGCGATTCAGTCGCAGCGAGTCGGTCGGCGTCGCGGCGGGTTAAATAAGCCGCCGAAACCGGCGCGGCGACAAGGCACCGTTTGCCGATATCAAAACCGCAATGGGTACCAAACCCAGTTCGGTACCGCCTTCTCTTTTCCGGTAGGACTTTAGACAAATCAAATCTGCACCGTACAAGATGGCGATGAAACAGCCTCGAAGTAGTAGACAGTGCCGGAAAACCGCCGCGCACTGTGCGAAAATATCGGGTTTGCATCAGCCATGTTATCTCGACACGAGTTCCGCCCAAAATCTATACTGCCGTCTCACGCCTACGTTTCAAACCAAAATAATCGCCTGCGCAATAAATAGCCGCGGCTAAGTATAGCACCGCCACCGACATCGGCCCAGCGGCGATCAGCGCGCTTTTGCGTTTACCTTCGGACATAACATTTAGACTGACACTCAAAATGATCGCCCGTAACAGTCCAAGCACCACGGCAGATGGCTCGCGTGTGTAATTTCTATCTCCTGCTTATACGTGGACTTATGTCGCTAAAAATTTCAGGCAGATGTTGGAGATTTACGCTCATGGCTTCTACGAAACTGCTAGCCGTTACGCAGCGGCTAATATATCCTCGAGATGATCGGGAAATCCCAAAAGAGCGACGACATAAAGCGATACTGTTTTCAAAACCGCTACTTTTAGTATTTTTGACGGCTTTAGATCGCGGTTTCATTTTGCGATACTCGCCTTATGGTTTTCGCCTTTTGTTTTAGTCGTTGTTGTACTTGACCTCGCGACGGCCTCAACCTTCCGCCGCAAAGTCAAATTTCGGCCGTTGCGCTGGTGGTCGGATCACGCCACGACGCCCGACTCAAACACCGGTTTTGCCGCAGCGGCCTGTGATTACCGCCAGCGCTAACACAGCATTTGCCTTAGCAGCGAGTTTTGGGATTTTGATCATTTGGGCTTTTGTCGTATAGATACTGAAACTCGGATCGATTATCGTGGATGCGCCTGGCGAGGTAGCCTTCTGCGCATAACGCCACTTGTCATATCTTAGTTTTAGATTTACGGCGCACGCAGGACGTCAGGCGCCGCCATCAATGTTCCTGATACTTATCACGCCGTCGTTTACCACTCCCGCGCGCTACATGGGTACGAGGCCGTGGAAGGCCGTGGTATCTCAAAGCGGCGCCTCGGTCGGAATCGCACTTTCGTCGTTATGGTGCGGGCGTGGTCGGTCACGATGACGTCGATGAGGGCCGCGCTTTGTAACCATCTCTGATCGCCCCCGGCGCCCGATTTCCTGCAAGAAGCGGCGGCGACACCGCAGTATCTACCGTAGCCCAGCAGCTCGTCCACTCGGCAGGCTAGGTAAAGTGGTGCGGAGTCGCCTTCGCACGTCACGTCATGCCGGCTGCGCTGAGCCTGCGCGATGAGTTTTCAGCGACCACTCCAGCGGAGCCACGTGCGCGATGTGGATGCGGTCGCCTGCGCGCTTGGCGGTAGATCGCGCGAGACCCTCAATCTCTTGCTCGCGCGCGCGCGGCACGCGCCCTGATGCTCAGGTGATCGCCGAGACGCGGCCCTCGTTCATGTGGCCACCGCGGCACGGCGAGCACGATGCCAGAGTGGTTGAGGACGATCAGCCGCCGCGCTACGAGTACTCGCAGCGCGCATCTCATCAATACCGTCGCTGCTGGCTGCGGCGGGCCGTCGCCGCTAAACGCCACCGCAGCCCGCTGATCATACCGCCCATCTCTACGCATTTTTGCCCGATCCATCTTTGCTCGTTATCGCACCGATTGGTAGCAGGCTCGATGAGCCCTCGGGCTGAAGCGCTTTCGAGCCACCATACTCGCGGCGTATTGACGACGGCGTTGTCGTTTAGCGATGTTTTGCGTAGGCCATCCGGGCGGCAGGTGGTGGCGCCGCCAGCGACCGCGGTTTCAGAGCCTGAGCTTTATATCACCGCCTTTGACGTCAAGGCCCGGATCCCTAAAATGCACGTGCATATCGGATAAGAGTCGCATCACGAAATGCCAGCGTTGCCGCTGGCACCTCATCCGCCGCCGGTTCGTCCGCGCGTGTGACTATTCGTGAGCGATCTTTGTCGCCACCCATAAAAGACGTTTGCTTTTTGCGAGCCGTTATGATTTACGATCGTGCCGTTTTGATGAGAGTTTTCATGTGCGCCTTTGTTTTTGACGAGGCATCTCCAGATCGCCATCCTGGCTGGCATGACGCTGACTGACGCTGATTTAGCACGCGAGTGCGCGCGGATCGTCGGCCACGGAGTTTATCTCGACGCCGCGGTTTATCGGGCCTGCGTGGGGATCATGACGCCATCTATTCGCGTATTTGTTTCTGGCTTGGGTTGGGCCGAAAAGGTTCGAGAGGTCGCGCACGGACGTGAAATGACCGATCCCGCGTCGGCTGGCGCTCGAGCCGTGTAGTACAGTATGATGATGACGTCCGAGGTCCTCGATCGCCCACTATATCAGGCTACATGTTTCGAAAGCGTGGCATACCCAGTTCAAAACATCGGCGGACCCAAAGAGCTTAACCTGGCTCCGAGCGTTTTGCAGGATCGTGATATCGTGAGCGCGCCACGCGGCCGGAAAAGATATCTCCGATGGCTGGCATCGTGAGATTTTCTAGGCCGCCGCGATTTTCCAGTATAGTAAAACGATCAAGCAGCGCTTATGGCTGGGGTGCCTCGCTTCGGCCGTCGTGTTCGCTGCGGCGACGACGTGAGCGTCGGTATTCTCGGCGACATCGATGGCCGCGCACCTGAGCTGTAGTGGCACGCTACTGGCGATACATATTCGCCGTCTTTTCACCGCGACGAGCCGCGCGCCGAACGGTGATCGACGAGTCATCGCCCTTTTGCGCTGGAGCTTAGAGGCGGTGGGTGATAGCGTCGGCTCCGGCGCTTGCAGCCGCGATTTCAAAAGCTCGTTCGCGTCGCTCGGAGTTTCCTCTTTGAAAAGGCGTTCTACGGTCGTAATATGCGTAGAGCGAGACTCGGCTTTTGGTCTCGAAAGCTGTGGCGGCCTTAAAGCATCAGCTCGGTGGAGAGCGTACATTTCGTCTTTGGTTAACGTGCAGCGGTTACGAGGGTCTCGGTATAAGCCTTCCACCCGGTCCCTGAGAAGATAGAGTTCTGACATCAAAGCGATATATTACCCGTTTTACTTTGGCAAGATTTGACTTTTGTAGCTTACACTCCGGCGCCCAGGAACGCTCTAATCCTCTCGTCGCCCGCGCGCTCGCCAGCGTCTTTGTGAAATTTCCGTCACACGATCGTCTCGCGCGGCTACAGCCTCGAAAGAGCTCTAACGCTCATTTATCGGGTTTCTAGCGAGGTGTTCTGTACTCGATAAATGTCAGCCGTCCCCATCTTCGCTTAGGGCTTTCCCAAAAGCACTACTTTTCAGATCCTCGTTTTGCATCGCCGTAGAGCGCTTTCATCTTCTTAGCCTCTTAGCTCGCCGTTTATTATCTCGCGCAAAATCCTAGTACTTTGTGCACTCGAGAGGTGACGTGCATCACCTCTGAGTTGGTTTGCTGAGTGCCGTGCCTCGTCGATCTCTCGATATTTTTGTATCTGCGTGAAGAGCACAAAGCGCGACTACTGACGCAGATGACAGCAACATGCGCACGATGATGATGACATGGGTTTCCTGATTTCATTGCGGTTATACCAGGCTTCACCTACTATAATCGCGAAGCTAACCACTGCTAGGCGCGCTCCAGATCGGGCGCAAAACGACAGCGCTTTGAGGCGCTAGTTTGCTCACCGTAGTAAAAACGGCAAGCAAAGCCGCATCGAAGGCGAAGATACTGCAAATGCCGATCGTACTTTTAATGGGGTAGCTCAGTAGCCGCCGAGTTAAAAAGTAAAGCGCACGACGGTCGCAGGCCCGCAAAGAGCGATCAGCCCGAAACCACGAAAAGCTAGTGATTTTTGTCCGCCTAGCGGCTACGAAAAATAGCGCGACGAGCGCGATAGAGCAATGAGTGCGGTCTCGACGAAAAGCCCTCTAAGAGGGCACGCAGCGCTTTCGAATGAGCGAATAAAATCCAAACGTGATAGGCAAAATGATAGATATGATAGGTAGGCCGCCCGCGTGTACCTCGAACGCCGATATGACGACGAAGACGATAGCGATGGCACCGGTCCCGCGCGCGATAGCTTTTCTTTTAAATCAACACGCCAAGGAGCATATTTACGAGAGGTTGCGAAGTATCCTAGCTGGTTTCTGCACGATCTTGCCGATATTTGCACGGCAGTACACGTAGATCCACCAGTTCGGCGGCGATGAGTACCCGAGACAACAGGCCAAAACGTGGTTTTCTTATTGCTTGAAAATTTTTCTCCGCTGCCTAGTTTTGCGGGCCTGATAGCAAAACAAACGACAGCAATCAAACCAAATGATACGGTGAGCGATGATCTCGGTGGCCGAAAGCGCGCTGAGCTGTTTAAAATAAATAGAAAACACCAGATCTTAAAGACCGATAGGCTGAATGAAAGCCGATTTTTGGTTTGATTTTGTCTTGCATTTTCCGCTTTTTGGCGAAATTATATTTATTTGTCGTTAATCAAAAGCTTATGTGGCTCAAAAAGCGAGGGTATTGGGGCCTGCAATTTTGTAATTTTATCTGTAATAAAAGTTCTTTTAGCTAAAATCGGGGTTATTTTTGTAAAAAGGTTTGAAAGATGTGGAGCAGAGACTCGTGGAAAGGTCAATATCTTGCAGTAGCCCAGCTACCCAGATGAGGGTCTTGCTAAAAAGGCCGAGATAAGCTAAAACGATGCCGCCGCTAGTTTTTGCCGGCGAGGACTAGAAACCCTAAAGCAAGACCCTGGCTAAAGTTTGCAACGGCGAAGCGTTTTAGTGCAAGGGGCGACTGTGCGGAGAGCTTTTCAAACGTTAAACGCCGTAAATATCCGCGATATGTTTAAAGTGATGCTGCAAATGGCGATCGTTTTGACGTTTGCCGACGCCGTCCCGTCGTAAAAGTAGGGCGCGTGGTCATCAGTTTGCCGCACAGAAAGCTCGGACCACGAGGACAAGGCGGTGTAAAGTTACCCAGCTACCGCGGCGACATCATAAACGGTTTTGAATTTGCTAATGCCGAGGCTCGCGTGTCCGATCCAAATCGCATCGATCGAGGGCGTATTATCAAAGCGCATCCACGATGAACCTGCTTCGCGCCTTTTTCCTCGCGCGGTCAGCCGATCTTTCACGAGGTAAATCGCTGGAATCTGCAGCTTGTCAAAAAGCCCGAGCTGACGCCAAATACGGCGAACCAGCAGACAGCTGAGCCAAACACTAGCACGGCGGGCGCTTGCGGTATAAATGCCTCAAATACTCCAGCTCTTAGCGAACTAAGGTCTCACACCTCGCACGAGGCGCTTTTTGCTGCCATACGAGGAGGCTCTGAACTAGAGGATAGCCTCACTGGCGACTGGTACGCGACTGCTCGGCGCACGCGCCTGGATCGGCGAGCGTACACGCGCGTAAAACGACGCTCACGTGCATGCTTTTAAGCGGCGTGCACAATCCTTCAGGCGTAAAGATCGGACCAAACGCAACCGCGCAGGACGTCATCGCGCTCGCAATGCGCTAAACCCGCAAAACGAAGCGGGCAGACTAAATGTAATACCAGAATGGGCGCGGATAAAATCGGCGAGCGGCTACCTAAAACCTACGCGAAGTAAAACGCGAAGGCCTAAATATCGTTTACAGCATCGATCCGATGCATGGCACCGATAAAAGCCGCAAACGGCTACAAGACGCGAATGTGACAAAACTCTAGCCGAAGTGCAGTTGAGATACAGAGCCGAGGGCACGCATGCCGGCGGCGTGCATCTAGAATGACGGGTCAGGACGCGACCGAGTGTACGGGCGGGTGTTTAAGCTAAACGAGGATGATCTGGCGCACAGATACGAAAACGCAGTGCGATCCGCGCCCTAAACGCCGACCAGTCGCTAGAACTTGCATTTTTAATCGCAGAGTAAAGAAAGGTAGCTTTGAGTGGGCGTACTTGATGATGGTGCGCCCTATACTTAGGTGCGTTTTCAATGGCCTCACCCCATGACAGATATATGAGCCAATTTGCCCCGCTCGCTTTTTATCTTCATTGACCGTTTTTGTCTAAATCACCGTACCCCATTTCCCGCGAACTTACAATTTTCGCTACATTAATGAAAAATTATCAACCGGAGAATCATCGAGCGATGTTTACGACATTATCGATAGGCGGCGGCCTGCGGCATCGCGACCGTCGTAGAGGCGAGACAATGGATTAAAAGTCTTGCTTTTCGAAAAGGGCGACAATCACAGTCAAACGATACGTACTACAAAGACAACAAGCGCGTGGATAAGCACAAAGGTCGAAGACAGCACCATCCGCGCATCGTGTCCCTTTGAGGACGGCATGAAGGAGAGCACGCTGATTATTTTCCGATAAGTTGCTAGACGAGGAAAAGATCGAGGCCGTGTTTAACTCCGAGGTCAAGCGTAAAGAAAAAGGACGATATCGTTTTTCGCACACCGCAAAAGGGCGACTACTAGGGCCAAAAACGTGATGATAAGCATCGGTAAAATGACGTCCAAACAAGGCCGAACTATGATCCCGCCTTCGCTAAATGGAGTCGTAGGGACTTTTAATCCAAACTCCCGTTCCAGCGGCGAAAAAGGGTGCTCGTGGTGGGCGGCGGAAACTCGGCCGGAGTACGCTATCGAGCCATGCCAATACAACAAAACGACGTTGGCTTTACCGCAAGGATAACTGAGCCGCGTAAATGACGTAAACGTAACGGCGCGTGGGAGCTAGCAAAAAGCAAATAAGCTAAAAGTGCGACTAAATCACGATATTACCGAGATCGAAAACGAATCGGGCGCGCGAGAAATTGCACGCCAAACAGGGCGTCAGAGTCTACGACAGAGTCGTTCACGTTATCGGCGGCTCGACTCCGGTGGATTTTACAAAAATGCGGAGTTGAGCTCGATGCGGATAAGGACCCGGTCGTAAACGAGCACTCTGAAAGCAGCGTATCCGCCTATATCGGCGGCGACATCGTGCTAAAAACGGCGGCTCGATCGTACTCGCGCCAAAATCCGCGCACAAGGTAGTCCAAGACATCAAGGAAAATAGAGTTGAGAGCGTTCATCAGTCTCATTTTTATCTGCGGTTGTTTACTCACGCTGGGCGGATATTATTTGTATTTCGAGTTTACAAAACCGTCTCGCAAAGTCTACGGAACTCGCTGCAAATAATGAACGTCAGAAGCGCTTAAAATGACAGCATAAGTACTGTAGGCGAGACAAAAGTTTGACAAACCAAAGCCAGGTTTTATCGCAGGAAAAGTATGCTGAAAATGTGGATTAAATGAGTACGGATGCGCCAATTTTAGGCGATGAAGCTGAGTTAAAGAGCAAATACGCGTTTACGCATCAAAATAGTGGCTACCGTATGACGATAATGTTGATTTGGTTGATAAAAATCTGGAAATATTAAATCTTCTAAGTTCTCAAAAAGCCGAGTTGAAACTAGGCGAAAAACAAGCTGCCAGCGCTAACGATAAACAACGTTTAAGTATGATTGATGAGTTAAATAAAAACTAGCAAAAGCGCAGGAAGAAAAACGAGAAAACAAAAATTTGGAGCAATTTAACTTCGCTTCGTGAAGAAATAAAAGCCTGAAATCCGAGCTTGAAAAAGCAGCGAGCTTGATAAATCAGCGCCAAAACGCAAAGCGAAAAATCAAAATACGCTAAAACGGCTCGAGGCTCAAAACGACGAGTTGAAGAACGAAGCACCAACTACAGCAGCTAAAGTGGAAAGCGAACTAGAGCGGTAAATGAAGAGGTTGCAAAACCGAAAGAGCGAAAATGCTGGGCCTCGCAAACGAGCGCTAGCCCTAAAAGATAGCGAGATAAAAGGATCGCATGAGCAGTAACGCTCAGGGCTCAAAATGCTCAGCATCATCCATAGGATCGCCGCCCCAGAAAAAGAACAAGACGCGGACAAGATAAGCGAGCTTGAAGCGAGCCTTGCGCAAACGAGCCGAGTCAAAAGCTGAGCTAAAAGCGATAAATGATGAGCTAAACGCGACGAATAAAGAGTTAGTAGCAAAAGCTCGAGAAAGAAAAACAAGGATTTGAAAAGAGATTGAACAAAAACGAGGCTATATAAAAACCGAGCTTGAAAAGCTAAAAATCAGATTGAAAACGAGCGCCAAGAAACTCGAGCAAAACGTGGCGGAACTAAAGAGTAAAATCATGAGTTAGAAAATCATTTCCGCAGATAGCTCACTGCAGTGCGAGGAAGCTAAGGTTGCAGAGCTAGAAACGAGTCGATCAATATCCAAAAAGAACTGCTAGCGGACGAGATCGCTGCTGGTACATCCAAAACTATAAAACTTCTAAATCAAAATCACGACATTGGTTGAAAACAATATTAGCCGCCAAGAAAACAAAGAGCAACTAGATGCTTTAAATGAGCTTTTGACGCAAAAGACGCAGAGCTCGCGACTCTAAGAAAACAGATGCAAGACGGGCTGAAGATCTAAGCGACACGAAGGAAAATATTGAGCCAAAACGAGTACGCACATCGCAAAGGGTGAGTGGCACAGATACTAACTAAAAACGAAGAACTGATGAGCGAAAAATGAAAATCTCAGATAATCCAGCTAAATTTACGAAGCCGAAGTGCCTAAAAAGGTTGTTTTCATCGCCCCGGTCGAGTGTTCTGATGTAGCGCGGGCTCCAGACAGGCCGACGCAAGTTTGTAAAAACAAAAAGTAAGCGACTTTTTGCAGAGTTATAATTCAAATTATTATTTCGAGATCACGCCGATAGTGAGCTGCGGTAACTTTTATCGCCACGTCAAAAGCGGCAAAAGCGATCCCACAAGAAGAGCTTGAAAAGATCGATTCATGCGCACACCAGAGTATCGGCAGAGCGCGCGCCAAGGTTTGCCGGCGAGATGATAAAAGATACCTCGGCGACTTTTTCGCGCATATCATCGTACAGCAATGACATAATCACCTCTCAGGATAAGCAAGATTTATCATCAAGGTATATGATGATAATCACCAGCCCAAAAACGGCTGCGCTACAACAGCGATACGATGTTTTGTATGACTTTATCCGTGAGGGGCGGAGTGCGGCGACGAGTGCTAGAGGTTGGTTGCGTAGTGGGGTTTTCGTTGCTTTTGCAAAAGCGCGATTTTCCTAAAATTTCGCTTAGTTTGCTCGATATTTTTAGAAACTAACGTACTAGCCGCTGCAAAACGCCAGCCAAAACGGCATTGAAGCCGAGTTCATAACGGCTGATTTTACAATTGAGTGAGAAAGATATGATCTCATCGTCTCAAACCCGCCTATCACGACGGCGCAAAAGCGAAAACGAACACCCTCGCGCTGCCAGATACAGCGAAAGATTTACCTCTTTAGCGAGCTTGTAGGTGGCGCACCGCGCTAAAGCCGCCGGAGTTTTTAGCTGCTACGACGCTAAGCGCCCTGGCAGAAGTTGTGCTTTGTTTGAGCGAATTGCATACGCTACTAGGGCTTTTTGTTTTGTGCATCCAAAAGCGGATGGCACGGCAATTTGGTACCATTGAGGCTAAAAAGTTCAAAAATCCTTGACTCCAATCCCACCGCCGATTTTTGTTTGAAGGCGGTGTTTGAGTAGTAAAAGGCAGCTAGTACTCGCCACAGCAAAACACGCAAAGTAGGGACGCGGCGGAGTGAATTTGCTAAGACAAAGCGGTTTTGGTCTGAATTTGACGCTAGTAAGTGCGAGCTGTGTGGCGGCAAGTCTGCACGGAGAAAGCGGCTATATATGGATAAGCTCAGCGGAATTTCGGCCTGGCGGAACATTTGAAAATAAGCGAGATGAGTTTAGATCGCGATTTTAGATACCTCGATGCCGGCCTAGCCTCAAAGAAAAGCCCTACGACGGCGGGTTTGCGTGCATGTTTTTGACGAAAACGCAAAAACTGCTCGGCTTTACGACTTTCGCCGAGCCAGTGCCGCACCTTTCCGTTTTAGGACTATTTTAAGGATAAAATCAATGAATTGGAGAAAAGAATGCGCGGGAATAGGGCGATTTTTACATTATATTGGCGGCCTTGCTTGTTTGTTTTGCTACCGCCAAAGACGGTTTTGACGAGGGCCCTATGCGTTATCAAGGCGCTTTTGGCGGTCGAAAACGCTAATCACGACGAGGGCGACCGAGCTACCCTGAGCAGCTCACGAAAAATCAAAAACACCGACTATCTAAAAGAGCGCTCAGACTCGCGTTTTTCTAAAAACGTAAATTTAAAAGCATTTTAGCGCTCAGCCAAAAGGTACTAAAAGACGACGTGGACGTACTTCGCATGACAGGGTGTCAATGTTGATGAGCGAAAACAAACTCGACGAAGCCGCAAAGATAATGCAAAGAGCTAGTCAAAAAGAGGACATCTCTAAAAATCACGTCATGCTCTCTGCCGTCTACTCGATGCAAAAAACGACAACAAAGCCGCTAGCCGAGCTTGAACGCGCGTACGAGCTAGATAGAGCGTGGAAAATCTACTGCGGAATAGTCGATCTTTTATACAATAAAATGAACGGACAAAAAGAAGGCGATCAGGCAGCTAGAGCGCGCGCCGTATCGACGGCTGCGAGGTGAGACCTGCACGGCGCTAGTAGATATCTACGCGCAGGACGGCCGCTACTCCGATATGATCGATGTTTACGAGAGTCTTTTGAGTGACGAAGATCTATCTCGAAAAGCGCTCGGCGTTTACGTTTTTCAAAAACGCTGACGCGGCGATCAAATTTTACAAAATACTCGCGCACAATGACGATGCGCTGATGGATCTTTATGCTGCGACGGGGGTTTTGCCAAGGCGTATAAAAAGGCGCAGGAGGCCTTTGATAAGAGCTTTAATCTCGAATATCAAGCCAAAATGGCGATATATCAATACGAAAGAGACACAAACAAACAAACCAAAAAGATAGACAAAGATAGTCTAAAGCAAGTCATAAATAACTTTGAAAAATCGGCCCGTAAAGCTAAATAACGCGCTATATCTAAACTACTACGGCTACCTGCTCATCGATCACGATATAGACGCGAAAAAGGGGCATAGAGCTAGTAAACAGAGCCCCTAGAGCTAGAGCCTGGGTCGGTGTTTTTATCTAGATTCGCTGGCGTGGGGATACTATAAGCTGGGCGAGTGCAAAAAGGCCGACGAGATAATGCAACAAGTCCTGCATGATGAGGATTGTAGATCGCCCTGAGGGTAAGAGCATATAAACACTATCAAAGAGTGCCTAAAAAGGGTAAAAGATGATATTAGATCAGATAATCAAGCAAAACCAAAAGAGGACTTGGCGCTGCGAAAATCGCAAATGCCTTTTGAAAAACTACAAGAGCTATGCGAGCGAAAAATCCGCGCGAGATAAAAGACGCGGTAAAAAGCACTAAAAAGCAGCGCAGACGAGCCGTATCGCATCATCGCCGAGGTTAAAAAGCAAGCCCTAGCAGAGGGCCAATAGGCCACTTTTGCGCCCGTAGAGATAGCTAAAGAGTATGAAAAAGGCGGAGCAAACGCTATCTCGGTTCTAACCGAGCCGCATTTTTTTAAAGGAAATTTGGAGTACCTGGCGGCCATAAGATGCGAAAGCTCGCTGCCGCTGCTTCGCAAGGATTTTATCGTAGACGAGTATCAAATTTTCAGAAGCGCTCGTTTACGGAGCCGATTTTATCCTACTTATCGCAAAGGCTCTTGGCGCTGATGAGCTAAAGCGGCTACTTGATTACGCGCGTTCTTTGGGCTTGAGGCCCTAGTAGAGAACGCACGACAGAGGATGTGGAAAAGTCAAATTTTGCATGCGCAAAGATAGTCGGCGTAAATCACCGGAATGTAAGCACGTTTGAGATGGATATGAGCCTTTGCGAGAAGCTATTTTCTAAAATCAAAAATGCAAGCGTCATCGTCGCAGAAAGCGGCATTTATGAGCACTCGCAACTAAAAGAGTTACACGCGCAAGGAGCCGACGCGTTTTTGATAGAGCGAGCATTTTTATGAGGCAAGAGGACTTGGCAAAAGCCGTTAAAACCGTAAAGGAGGGCTGATATGGAGCACATTTGCGCGCCGTGGAGGAGCGAATATTTCTGGTAAAAAAAGGAGCAGGGCTGCGTCTTTTGCAACGTCGTAAATCACCCCGAAAAAGACAGCGCAGACGGGCGTTTTTATTTCGTGCAAAGCGGTATTTTGGGATCGCGAATCTTTATCCGTATACGCCGGGGCACTTTATGGTGATACCTTACGTGCACACCGATAATATCGAAAGCCCAGGGCGAGCAGACGTGGTCTGAGATGAGCGCCTACGTGCGCAGGGCGTGGAAATTTTAAACGCGAACTAAACGCGGCGGGCGTAAATATCGGGATGAATCTGGGCAAAGCAGGCGGTGCGGGTATCGCAGAGCACGTGCACTATCATCTAGTGCCACGCTGGAGCGGCGATACGAATTTCATCACCTCCATCGCCGAGGTGCGCGTAAACGGCGTACCTTTTACTCCGCTTTACGAGAAGCTAAAGCCGCGTTTGCGGACGTTTGCTTTAACGAGCGGTGAATTTATTTTTACCAAATTATTTTGGTAGAATTATCAAAAATTAAAAAGATATTGAGGCATGCGATGAGTTTATTTTGCCGATATTTTTGTCGTTTTCTTTTTGTTTTGCAGGCTTTTAACTGCGATGACGCTTTTGACCGAAAAAGCAGCGATTTTTCGCAAAATTTGAACCTTTTCGGGAGAATCTGAGCCAAACTGCAACGACTCAATCCTGGGGATAAAAAGAGGCTCACGTTTACCTCGGCCGCTCAAAAATATCCGCCTCGAGAGCCTTGCTTGCGTCGGAAATGTAGCGACTAGAAATTTAAACGAGTTTAACTTTTAAGATATTAAAAGCCTCCTATGCGCCCGAGATTTACGCTAAAGAGCTAGAAAACCCCGACGAATACGAAAAAACTAGTATCGCAAAATAGAGCCAGGCTTCGCTACTGGGGACATCAAAGCTTAAATAACTTCATGGTTTTTAAGGACTTTAATAAAGACTACAACGCCGCGCTTGAGCCGCTGGTAAATTATTACAAATCAAATTTCAAAAATAGACGAAGGTAGCGCGATTTATTACGCTTCGAAGGTCGCAAACGAGTTTTTAGAAATGCTGCCGCGACTCTGCAAAACGGCGATATGGACGAATGTGCGAGAAAGGTTAGCGACCCGACTTTTTACAAAAATACGGCATCAATGAGGCGATATATTCGGGCGCCGTCTCGCAAAGCTCGCTGCAAAAACGCCTTTAACGCCGCGCTTCTTTACGAAAAAGCGAAGACGTGATAAGAGAGTTTTTTTGCGCGCGGGCGTACTTTAAACTACGGCTTTGAGAGTCCGCTGTTTTTCGCGCTTAGTAATTTAAATAACGTAAAGCTTCTGGTAGCTAGTGGAGCGGACGTAAACTACGAAAAATCTGCTCGGCATCACTCCGCTTTTTAAGGCCGTGCAGCTAAACGACATAATTTGGTCAAATTTCTGCTCAAAAAAACGGAGCGCTGGTAAACAAAAGGCTGATAGACGTGAGCACCAAAGCTGCCTATAGCTCAAATTTGAGTCGTCCAACTGCCGAGCTTTTGTTAAGCTCTGCGACTTTGACGCGGCGTCAAGCGTGCTCATGAGCGCGGCGGGGGCGGCTGACGTGGAGATATTGCAGCTTTTGGTAGATAACGGCGCGGACGTGCAGGCAGTGGATGATATCGGACCAACGCCCCAGACTACGCGATCATCGGCAAAAAAGAGATCAACGCGCAGTATCTAAGGGCGATGGGGCTTGAGGTCAAATTTGATCACCGAATAAGGAGAAAAATATGAAGGGAACGGCTTTTTATCACTGGGGCTACGTCGGGATTCGGCGAAGCGATAGCTAGGATGCTGAGCCGCGAAGGCTACAAGATCGTAGCGCTGGCTCGCCGTAAGGAAAGGCTCGAGGCCTTGACTAAGGAGCTTGAAATACGCATATCATCGTCGCAGATATCCGCGATAAAAAAGGCGGTTTTGACGGCGTGGGCAAGTTTGCCGCAGGAGTTTCGCGATATCGAAGTGCTAGTAAATAACGCAGGCCTCCGCGCTGGGGCTTCGAAGGCGTGGCGGAGACTAGTATCGAGGACTTTGAGACGATGGTCGATACCAATATCAAAGGCTTTTATACTCGACCAAGGCCGTTTTTGCCCATCATCGATCGCGCGAAAGAGCGGCTATATCTTTAATCTAGGGCTCAACTGCGGGCGCATGGCCGTATCCGGGCAGTCACGTTTACGGCGCGAGTAAGGCGTTTGTAAAGCAGTTTAGTAGAAAATCTGCGTAACGACATCCGCGGCACTGGCATACGCGTGACCGAGATAGCTCCTGGCATCTGCAAGACTCGAGTTTAGCGAGGTTCGCTTCGGCGGCGATAAGGCTAAGGCCGATGCGGTTTACGAGGGCGTGGAGTACATCACCGCCGAGGATATCGCGCAGATCGCGCTAAACTGCCTAAACATGCCTCACCGCGTCAATATCAACGTCGTCGAGGCGATGGCGACGCAGCAGACTTGGGCTGGGCTTTTTATAGAGAAAAAGTAGGCGTTTAGCATCAGTTTGCAGGATAGGCGGCTGGATTTCGCGTAAAATGTAGTTGCTTTGCCACATATTGAGTTAACGGTCGCCGGGCTTTACGGCGCGGTATTTTATATGTTTTTGTGCGCCGTTTAATGCTTTTGCGGGGCTTGACCCGCATGAATTTGAAGCTGGATTTGCAAATTTGCGCTTGCGGTGACGGGAGAAACGCGCGCTGAGATGTCAGAAATTTGTCGTCAGATTACAGTGCCGAGACTGTACCGAATTTAATATCAATTTTTCTCCTCGAATCTGACGCTCTTAGTAATCCCTGTCGCCGTTTCGTAATTGAGATAAAAGTACGTTGAACCGCGCGACATCGCGCGATTTTTAGCGGTTTAAAAGCGCTACTGAGTAGAAAAATTAAATTGGCGGAGCAAATGCAAAGAGATTTTAATGAAAATGTAAAACAGCTTTATAGACTAGATAAAAGAAGCTTATTTCTAGTTTTTGATTGACTTGGCTGGGTTTGGATTTTTGTCGTTAATAATAATTTCATCGGTAGCGGCTTATTTAACGGGCTTTTTCTTGCATTTGGCTTTTGCGGTTTTCTTTGCTATTTATTATGCCTATTTTTGAAATTATTTTTGTTTAATTATATTGAAATCTATGAAGATAGGGTTATTATAAACAGATTTATATTTGGAGATATCGTGATCAAAAAAACACCGATATTTTTCTTGCTCGGCGTTTGATCGTCCGTTTATCCCCAAAAAGTAACAATCAGTAAAAAGCTAGGCAAATATGGCGATTGAAAACTTTTACGATAATGGGTTTAAATTCAAGCAGGCTACGGATATTGGAAAAATTTTATCAATGATATCGCTGTGCGCTAGCTGCTAACTCGACTAAAAAGGCTAGAATAAAAAGCCTCAATTTGATTATAAACGGTTCAAATATACAAAACTGCCATAATTTTTGTAAAAACCGACTTTTAATGCCAAGCCCTCGCCAAAACCAAAATTTCCACAAAAAGCCTCATTTTTTAACATACATTTCTAATAAAGAACTAAAATTTTTGAATTATAAGCGACTGAAACAAAAATAAGCCGCATTTAGCTACAGTTTAGCTTTTAAATACCGACCGACGACACGCGGTGCGGAAAATTTGATTAAACCGACGAAAAACAAAAAGGAGTTTTTGATGAAAAAAAGATTTTATTTTTGTCGCTTTTGCCTATCTTGGCGCTAGCCGTAGATCCCGAAGTAGCGATGCCGGTACTTTTTCGGTTTTTGGACGCTCATCCCGCCTGTGGTGGCGATAGTTTTGGCGTTTATCACCAAAGACGTCGTTTTTGTCGCTGTTTATCGGCGTTTTTAGCGGAACGTTTCTCATAAACGTCATCGATTCAAGCATCCCGATGACTTTTTGTAAAGGGCTTTACCGACATCGTAAAAAGGGTTGCGGGCTCGCTGGCTGATAGCTGGAATGCGGGCATCGATGCTCAGGTGCTTTGTATCGGCGGCGTGGTCGCGCTCATCACCAAAAATGGGCGGAACCAAGGCTGTGGCGATATGGCTGAGCAAAAAAAGGCTAAAACAGGCGTTTCAGCTCACCAACTTGGGTGATGGGACCTTTTCGTCTTTTTCGACGACTACGCGAACTCCCTCATCGTGGGTCCCATCATGCGCCCGATAACGGACAATTTAAAGTCTCTCGCGAAAAGCCAGCCTTTATCATCGACGCAACTGCTGCTCCGATCGCAGGTCTAGCCGTCATCTCGACTTGGTCGGACTTGAGATATCACTGATTAAGCAAGGCTACGAGCTCATCGGCATAACGAACATAAACGCTTTTAGTATCTTTGTAGAGACGATGCCTTATAGATTTTACAACCTTTTCATGCTGTTTTTCATCGTCTGCACCGCGTTTTATGGGGGCGCGAATTTGCAGGTATGCTAAAAAGCCGAGCGCAGAGCTAGAGCCGGCGAACCGCACCCAGACGGGACGGAGCTATGATCGAGGACGTCGAGGACAAGACGCTAGAGCCTAAAGAAAATATCAAACTACAAAGCTCAAACGCCGTCGTTCCGCTTTTGCGTGCTTATTTTGGGCGCGTTTGTTAGCTTTACTTTAGCGGTCTGGGCGCGCTTGAGGGCGAGGCTCTGAGAGCGCGAAGGCTCATCCGCTTACGTCTCTACACTTTCCGCTACGTTCGGCGCTGCCGATGCGTCCGTGGCACTATTTCAGTCGTGCTTTTGCGAGCTACGGTGGTGGCGATATTTATGGCTGTTTATAGAAAAATTTAACCGTGCGCGAGGCGATAGAAACATGGGGTAAGGGCTGGAAAAACCATGATAACTACGATTATTATCCTGCTTCTGCGTGGTCGTTAAGCTCGGTTATCGAGGAGCTTGGCACATCTCGCTATTCTAGTCGATCTGCTTTCGCAGTTCACGCCAAAGATCGTCCTTCCGGCGGCGATGATATGCTGGGCTCGTTTATCGCTTTTCTACCGGCACCAGCGCTACGGTACGATGGGCATTTTGATGCCGCTCGCGATACCTTTAGCTAGCGCGGTGGGCATGCACAGCGGACTAGAGGGCGACGCCTTGCACGCGTATATGATAGTAAATATCTCAGCGCGTTTTAACTGGCGCGATATTTGGCGACCACTGCCTCCGATCTCGGATACTACGATACTTTCGTCTCATGGGTGCTGCGTAACCACATCGATCACGTCCAGACGCAGATGCCCTTATGCGCTTGCGGTTTGCGCGATCAGTATTTTTGCGGATACTTCCCGATCGCGCTTGGCCTAAGTATCTGGATAGTGCTCCCTTTGGGGCTTTTAGTGACGGCTTTGGTCGTTAGATCTCGTAGGGCAAAAGGGTTTCAAATTTGCCCGATAAGTTTTGCAAAATTTTTTAGGAGAGTGGTAGTTGCACCTTTGATATGCCTTACGAGGAGCAGGTTAATGAAAACTGATTTTTATAAGGTGCGAATCTGAGCCGTTTTGATAGCGGCGATCTGAGTTTTTCGCCTCGCAGAGTGCCGCTTACCGCACTAGGGCGGAGTTTGGGGGTCTGGCGCGACGGCGAGGAGCTTAGATACGATGCACGGCACTAAAACTAAGCGTATTTTTATAGACGAATGCTCAAAAGTAGCCTCCTATCGTAACTTTGATGTCGCGTTTGCTTGAAGAGCTTACTAAAAATCAAATTTTAAAAGAGAGGCTGTTTGGCGCCGAGTTTATCCTCGTGCGCGAGCGGGATACTAGCGACGCTGCTCTATCATAAGCGTCCAGGCGAAACCGAGCAGGGCGAGATAGAAAGCTTAGCGCGTGAGCTTGCCGGTCACCGCGTAACGATAGTGGCGAGGAGCAAAGGGGCAAAAGCTACTAAGCGGCGAGTTAAACCTTAGAGGACTGCCCAAATATCGGCGGTGGTAATCTATAATTTACATTCGGCGACGGAGCTTTTATCCAGCCAAACACCGCCGTAAACGAAAAGATGATCGCGTGGGCGAAAGGCTGTAGAGCACGGCGCGGATCTGCTTGAGCTTTACTGCGGACACGGAAACTTTACTGTTCCGATGGCGGAGTAAAACGCATTTTTGGCAACCGAGATATCCAAAAGCTCAATTGCAAATGCGCTCAAAAACTGCGAACTAAAACAGCGTAGATAACATCAATTTTACGAATGAGCGCCGAGGAGCTGATGAGCGCGTTTAGGGCGCGAGCGCGAGTTTAACCGTTTAAGAGAGCTTGATATCTTTAGCTATGACTTCTCGCACGTTTTGGTAGATCCGCCACGCGCTGGACTTGATGAGAGCGTGATACATTTCATCAAAAACTACGAAAAACATCGTCTATATCTCCTGTTCGCCGCAGAGCCTCAAGCGATCTAGCGCAGTTTTCCTTAACGCACGAGGCGGTCAATTTGCCGTGTTTGATCAGTTTGCAAACACCGCTCACATCGAGTGTGGCGTGCTTTTTAAAGAGTAAAATGCCCAGCGATCTAGGGCAATTTATCCTCCGCTAAAAATATCGCGGTCGTGGGCCTCAGTCCAGATGAGAGCGCCTAGCAACGAGGTTGCGAAATTTTCTAATCGAGCGCGGATTTAACGTATTTCCCTAGTTATCCAAAAATCTGACGAAATTTAGGGCGAAAGGTTTATCGAAATTTGATCCAAATAGATGAAAAACATCGACATCGCCGTGATGTTTAGAAAGGGCGAGTTTGCTAGCGAGCTAGTAAAAGACGCCGTCAAAAAGGTGTAAAAACGCTGTGGCTGCAGCTTTGGTATAACAAACGACGAGGCGGGATCGGTTGCTCGCGAAAACGGGATACTCCGCAGGATAGGTGCATAAAAATCGAGCTACAAAGGCTTGATCTAGGCCACCTGACGGCGAAGCACGATTTTGAGGCGGCGCCGTAAACGTAGCAGATAACAGCAAAAACAAAAATATAAATAAAAATAAAGAAAAAACGTAAGCAAAAATACGGTAAATAAAACGCGCAAGTAAAAGCGATGAAAAGTAAAAATTTAAACAAAAACGAAAGGCTAAAATGATCTCTAAATAAAATAATCTAGCCAAGCGCACGATAAGCGGCTTTGTGTACAAGACGCCGTTTGCCTACAGCGCAAAAACTGCTCTCGCAAGCGCGCGCTCATCTACCTCGAAAAGAAGAAAACCTCCAGCGCACCGGCGCGTACAAGATCCGCGGCGCGTATAATAAAATCGTACCGGCGCGCAGGAGCGTAAAAAGGCGTAGTCGCCGCAAGTGCGGGCAATCATGCTCAGGGTGTGGCTATTTCAGCGCGCGAGTTTAAGACGCCCGCCACCATCGTGATGCCTGAGTCACACCGCTTTTAAAGGTGCTAGGGCACAAAGATCTAGGCGCCGAGGTTATCCTAAAGGGCGATAACTTCGACGAAGCTTTGACGCCCTATGCGGTCGAGTATGCTAAACAGCAGGGCATGAGCTTTTCATCCATCCATTTGACGACGAGTACGTGATGGCCGGGCAGGGCACGGTGGGGCTAGAGATGCTTGATGATCTGGCTGAGCTTTGAAAACTATCATCGTACCGGTTGGCGGCGGCGGGCCAATCAGCGGCATATCGAAAGCCGTAAAACAGGTAAATCCAGACATCCGCGTGGTCGCCGTGAGCGCAAAAGGGCGCGCCTGCTATGTTTAACAGCTTTGGCGCTCAAAAAGCATAAACTCAAAAGCCGTGCGCACGATCGCCGACGGTATCGCGGTTCGAGACGCGAGCGAGACGACTCTGGCAAATATCCCAGAGTGCGTAGATGAGTTTGTGCAGGTCGACGACGAGGAGATCGCAAACGCGATTTTGTTCCCGCTTGAGACGCAAAAAGATCGTAGTCGAAGGCGCGGGCGCAGTCGGCGTAGCTAGTATCCTGCACAACAAGGTCACCGAAAGCCGGCGAGCGTATCGGCATCGTGCCAAGCGGCGGAAATATCGACGTCGATGCCAAACGTCATCATCGAAAAAGGCCCCTGATGAAAGTCGCACCGCAAAATGGCGCTGCAAATCACGCTGATAGATAAACCCGGTGCGCTCATGAGTCTAACCGATAGTCTAAAGATCGCAAATGCCAACATAGTAAAGATTGACTACGACCGCTTCTCCACCAGCCTGGAGTACGGCGACGCTACTATCACGATCACGCTCTGAAACCAAGGGTGAAGACCATCAAGAACTCATCAAAAAGTGCTCAGAGAGCATGATTTTAAACTTATTCAGGTGTTTTAGGCGGTTAACTGGAGCTCAATGGCTTGCTAATGAGTAACGGAGCCACTTTAAACTCAGATCTTAAAGGTGCGGGTCTTGCCAAACCGCACCGACTCTAAAAAGCTCGCCACCGTAATTTGCTACAATCCAAGTAATTTATACCGATATAAAACAAATCAAAGGCTCAAATTTAACGATTATTTTAACGAATTTTTGCTAAAATCCCATTTTTAGAGGAGCAAAATGATAGATGTTACAGCCTTATTTTAAAGCGATTTTGCGGCGATTTGCGTATTTACGATTTTTTTAGATTTAATAAAGCCCTTTAAAAACCGCGCAAAAAGCCCGCGAATACGCAGATTAGCACCGAGATATCGCAGCTAAAATCCATCGGCGAGTTATCCGCTTTTTCAGGTCTATAGCAAGAGATCGTGACCAAAACCGACCATGCATTTGGCAGTTTTGGCAAGGAGTATCTGCGCTGGCTGGTGAGCGAGAAAAACTCTCGATGATATTTGAGTTTGAGATAAACTTCATCTACGACCCAACGAGTCCGCGCCTAGAGATCGTAAATGTCGCGAGCGAGGAGTATCTCATCAAGATGCCGCCTTGCAAATACAATACTCGATCGCAAACTATGAAATGTACGACGAGAAAAACGGCAATTTATCCCGCTTTTTGTTGCCTGATTCGCTAAAACGGATTTTTCGGTAGCAGCTTTAGCGAGGAGGATAAAAATAGGCTCATCGAGGAGGCCCGCGCCGAGGTCGAAAAGATGTCCGTGCGCCTGATAAATCAGCTCCAGTCCAAGATCCATGATCTCGCGCGCGACACGCTCGAGGCGATCGCAAAGAGTTTTTGAGACTAGAGCGGTTAGGTTTGAGTTTAACGACGAGGGTGAGCAGGTTCAGCTAAATCTGCAAAATGTGGCGTGAGGGCAAGATGGCATTTCTAAAAGCGCTTTTTGATAGGGTAAAGCAAGGCAGTATGGTAGCGTGGCGGCTACGGACGAGCTAGGGCAAGGCGTGGCGCTCGGCGATATTTCTAAAAATGCGCAGACGGGCGAATTTTACGCGGGCGAGCTTGGCTTTGAGGGTGACGAGGTGGCTGATGACGAAGCATCACGGCGGCGTAAATAAAGCCGTGTTTGCATTCACTGAAAACTATCCCGCGTGGGAAGCTGATTTGGGGCTAAAGTAATTGCCGCTGGGCGCGATGGGCGAACTGACCGATTAGCGGGCTAGATGAAAAATAGCGTAAACGTGGGCGACGTGCATAAAATCGGCTCGCTAGTGCTGCAAGTAACCCAACCGCGAAAACCGTGTTTTTAAGCTCGCAAAGCGGTGGGGAAATGCAATTTGACTAAAGAAATTTTGCCACGGGGCTAACCGGCTGGTACTATAAAGTACTAGAAAACGGCTCGTGTGAGCTAGCTGCGAGGTGGAAATCCTGCAAAAAGCGAAAATGCTCTAAGCGTGATGCAGATAAACAAACTGTTTTTAATCCGAGCGAGTACTGGATTTGTTGCACCGAGCGCGCTAGAAGCGCTCGCCTCGCTAGCTGGCAGGACGATATAAATAGACGCTTAAACGGCTCATATAGCACGGCTTTATGGAAAAACTTTGAAAAACGGCGAATTTGCCAAAAAGCTTGACAAATAAGGTAAAAATATATAATTACCTTTCTTTTTACAGGCTGGGGGTATCGCCAAGCGGTAAGGCAAATTGGTTTTGGTCCAATCATCCAGAGGTTCGAACTCTTTCACCCCATCCACTCACATTTCATCGCGGAGTAGAGCAGTGGTAGCTGTCGGC
>BNJT01000544.1_pt1 | contig 23672 bp, 30 predicted proteins | sample 8540491 | NCBI WGS metagenome assembly BNJT01 (sample SAMD00202455, study PRJDB9452) | human saliva metagenome | host: Homo sapiens | reverse complement strand
AGCCCCAGTAAAGCTGGGTACCATTTCAACTGCATGATAGTCAACATCTTCTACAAGTTGCTCACCAGCAGGAGTAAATTTAACTCATAGTAACGGTCTGATGGTGGAGTATCACCAGTTTGTAGACCAACCACCTTGTACTTCAACAACAGGTCACTCGAGAATGGAAATCTTGACCAAGTTTAACCATTGCTTCTGTAACAGATGATGTCCGTGAGTGATAATGTCCCTACTACGTCTTCATAAACTGTAGCCTTCCCCTATTGTTCTGTTATTTTTAATCCTAATGTCCACATATCCAAATACCACGTTTTAAAACGCCTCAATCCGTCTTACCAACTATCGTGATTGATAACATAACACTAGCTACCTCAAATAAGAATTTTTCCTGATCGCTCGAACGATAACTTTACCAGCAAACTTATCTAATGCAAATTTTTTTCTTTATTCTTACTCATTTGTACCTCTCTTAATCTTTTGTTGTTTTGCTATCAATGATAATTTCAGTTCCTGACTTTCAAAACAATAATTTACGTCAATTTGTCTATGATTAAATGTTAATACCATCTCCCTAACATACCAAGCATCCCTTAGAATCATAGAACCATTCCAATTTTTAGAAATCTTAGCCCACCTCATTGTTGCCACCATCTACTCTCACCTCTTGTAGACTCAAAACTGAACATTCATATAGTCCTGCACGTCATTGAATCCCCTCGCCATCTGAAACTCCATTCTGTTACCAAATCACTCACCGTTCTGCCAAAAAAACAATGTGTTCAATACATGCCCTGACTCTTTACTTGTTTCTAATTCACCTGAATTGAGTTTTACTTTTTTTCAAATAAGGAAATAGAAATCCCAACTGAACCTTTTGCTTTTTTTACCAATATAGAATTGCTTTTTTGTCGATTGAGCCTCTTTTACCAGTTAACTAAATTCTGCCCATCCCTTTTTGTTTTTATATTCTAATCTAACAATGTTTTTACCACGAGATCAATACGTCCGATTTTATCCAATTCTGTACCACAAAAAAATAAACAAAGTTCATCTATATTATCTTTTTTTCCAAAGGAATACAAACGTCAAACCCTTTAGAGTTCAAATTGTGATACTCTGTCAATGATAATAACTTTCTTTTAATACGACTTTCGTCTCACCATCTTGCACAATCTGTCTTACATTATCAACTTCCCCATTGTTTGCCATAGAGAACTCATTGCACTCCCATTGTTCGTCAGAATCATCGCTCTGACAAACTTTTACATTCATTACATGCTCGCAAATCTTCATTTACGTTAGGACGCCCTAGTTCCTGCCAATAACTTTTGGTAATACTTGTTTTACCTGTACCCACAGCTCAGAAAATGAATAGTTTTTCCACACGATTATTTTTTTAATCGCTTCTCACTTTGTTTAACGCCCTCATCCTGTCCGATAATACCGTTCCAATCTTTTTGTCCATATTTTTGTATAATCCAATGTATGCCATTGAAATTCTTCCTCCAACTTCAGATAAACCGCCACAAATTTATCTTCTCAATATTTTAGCCTTTGTGCTCCACCCATTCCGCTCAAATAACTTGCCCAAGAATTATAAGTCCTTCTTGAATGGGCAAGAAATATTTATTATTGATAGCCCACCTAATTCACTGTCAACTTGTTCTACATCTTTAATCACTTGTTCTCTTACTTGTGGATTATGATGCTCAACATAAACTATACCCGGACTCCAAGGAAAATCCCAATGAATCCCCTTCAATCAGCCCCCTAATTGTTCTAACAACATACCAAAAATGTTTGTTGTCTCCACCAATCAAATGCCTCAGAATCTCAATCTACCATTAGGATTATAATTTGAAATTTTCTTACCTGTTTTCCAGTCCTTGTACTTTCAAAACTCGTTCTCGCCTTCGATAATTTTATCAACAAATCCCTAAACATTGTCGTTTACGCCTCCTAATTTCTTTCCATTAACAAACAATCTCAAACCTTGTTTGCTTTTTTGACCCATAATATAAATCTTTACCATTTTTTTCTTTTTTTGAGCTCACTGTTTCCAAATTCCAATATATGCTTTTCGTATCGTTTGTACCATTCTTGATTTTTCTGAATCTTTACCAAAAATCTCTATAATCATCTGTCAGTTCAACTCTTTTGAAACTTTAGGAGATTTTTCTACTCCTTTCTTCCTTTGAAAGTATCGAAGAATACTCCATACTAGCATTTTGAACCAATTCCCCTGTTTAAGATGACTCAACATCTGCAATCTCAACTTCAGCTCTAATGAATTTATCTAAAATGTAATCGCCGCTTTTAATTTAGCCCAATTACCAATCATACTTTCATGATAATTTAATTTTATCAATTTTCTTTTGGATCCGTCGTCCAAAAAAATATAGACACCTTGTGTTACTTTTAATTTTTTTGAATAACATTTTATCTCCTAACTCTATATTTATAATCTATTGTATACTATATTATTCCTTTTTTTACCCAAAAAGAATCAATAAAAAAATATAACAATACCATTTGCACCCTATCGATTATATTACCACCAATCCAATTTGTTTTTTTCGATAAACGAAATCCAAAAAAATATTCTCGGAAATGAAAAAACAATAATTAGATTGTATATTGCATAGATAGCTTTTATCCAAATTTTGTAAATGTAACAAAGTTCAAAATGTTCTCCGTACCAATATAATAAACATAAGGATTTGTTTGCTCGTTACTATTTCATAGAAAAAAATCCTCTGAAAAACAATTCTTCTATAATCGCCAACACAACGCCCGATAATACCATAAACATAATCTCCATACTTTGTAATATTTTCACGTTACTACCAACACTGTGTTACAGGATAAATATACGATAGTTCAATTGCTGAAATAAAAAAATATACCCATTCCACGCTCACTCCAATCATGCGCCCTTGTTCAAACTTGTTTTTACCAAATAACTTTTTATAATCTATTTTTTTCTTTTGCTTTTCCTGTAATAAAAAGAATGCTACAATAAAATAAGAAATAAAAAAATACCAAAAATGTTAAACACAATTAAATGTGTACCTTGAGGAATAATATTTATTCCTATTACTGTAATATTACAGAACCTAACGCCAAAAAAATGTTAAAAGAACTATTTTACTCATATAATTAAAAATTTGTTTTCATATATAATGCTCCCTACTGTTTTCATATGTGTTATATCGCAACTAGTCTGACGCTAGTTGTAAAACTGTATTTCGATAAATGTATCGACTCTACACCAAAACGCCCCTAAAAATGTCTCTAATGGAATAGCACCACCTCAAAAAAAAGGACTTTTATTTTTTTATTTCAAACCATTACTCATTACTAATTCTTCAATTTCAGAAATGAATGATCATCAACATCAATTACTGCTTCAATATTGATGTATTTATCGTTTGATTTTCATCCCTCATAATCATGTAACGAACTCTTTAAGAAATAATTGTTTCAAATCTCTTTGACTAGAGAATAATTTATCTTTAATCCAATATTCTTTGATGTCAATTGAACCATCTTCTTGTGCCATTCTAACATAACTTTCCCTTTCTTTCTTCTAAGAAGATAAATTCCTGTGTGATTGCCACCTCTTCAACCAAATTGATAGATACCTTTTGAAATCTTAGAAACAAATTCCAATTTTCTACCAATAAAATACCATTATCAAATGAAACTTGTATCCGATCGAATAACAAATTTTCTGTTAATTAAACGTACATTTTTATAAACTCACCGTCAATTGAAATTTCGCCAATGTCTTTTACAATTTCAAAAATCAGTCTCACCATCCCCACATTGTACATATTGATAAATTGTTCTACATTAGGGAAAATGATTTGTTGATAATACTTCATTTAGCTACCTACCATGCCCCCATCACTTACTGGAATTAACGTATCATTCATTTTATCTCCTTATTCTTTTTAATTTCAATTAAATTATCTTTAATTAGATTTTTTTCATCTTTTATATCACGCCTTCTTTGTCGTTTACGCATTCGCAAAGACATCTTGACTACCTTTTGATAATCTCAATATCGCCAGATTCACAAACAACAATATTTCCTTTTAGAATCATAAAATGCTCTTTGCAAATTAATCTTACGCAGAATGTTCAGAAATCCAACTTCGAAAAATAATACCATTAGAAATCTCCCTTTCTTAAATTTGTATTTTACATCGCCCTTATTTTCTGTTTGTACAACTTGTACTGTTTCCACTATTATCTGTATTATCTTTTGCCTCATTAAAATCATACAACAAAAGCAATTAAAAACGCTACAAATACACCAGAAATAATAAACCAATGCTTTTTACTAACTCTTGTAATCAAAATTGAAATTAAATTTTTTTTCTTTTTAGTTTCTTATCTCGTCCTTTTTTTTCTTTTTTTGTTTTCCTGATTTTACTTCTTCAATTTGCTCTGATTCTGCATTTCTTCAATTTCATCTTGAACATAAGATGATGATCTGCCTCCCACTTGTTCAAAAATCTACCGTCATTTATAAAATCATCATCTGTAAATTCCTGACTTCTTCAAATTCTTCATGACTACTTACTGAATTAAAAATCATTATCTAGGACGGGACTCACGCCATGCCATTAACTTCCTCTCTATATTTTTTTAAATCATTTTAGCCTGTTCCTCTGAATTTCACATTACTTATATCGTCATAAATTTTATCTCAGCCAAATCAATCTGATTGTATCGTTCCCTTTACTCTGTTCAATCTTTTCTATATATTGCTCTCTAAGATTTTTTTATTCTTAACTTTTACTTTGTGAACTAATTCTACCCTCATGAGATAATGAAACTCTCCTACATGCAACAATTTTAGGATTTCACATACTTCAAGACCATTTCGCTTGAATTTATGTTACTATATCAACTTGATAAACAATGTTTTCAATAGGACTGGAATGCCCTTTTAATCTGATTATATCGTGCCATTTTCTCAGCTCATTTACTAATCCTAATTTTTTTCCTGCTTTATCTCCGAATTTTTGATTGTACCATATTTTTTTCTATTCCACCACCAAATCCTTATCCATACGAAAGTCACGTGATAATTTATTATCTGTTGTTACTTGCATATATTTATTCTTTTGTTTACCGTTTTAACTTCTACTTTAGGGAATGTAACATATTGTCCACCAACATTAACTTCTTTGACCACCAAGATGTACTTCTTCTTGTCTCGATTTTATCTAATGCCGACGAGATAAGAATATCCCGCCCAACCTTCCATACTTTTGCTTGTACTTCATATGAGAACCCATCGCCATTCAATTTAATTTCATCTGAGTTCCCCACTCCACCCTAACTGAGAATAAATTCCTTTCTCTATTGACTTTTTCTTGTTTCTCCTTGATTACCTATCTGCATTATCAACAATTGATTTACGACCAACACCCACCCAAAATCAAAACCTGTAGCACTTTCACATCTTTAATGCACCGCCCTGTTAATCCTTTTATATTTAATCATACGAGAAATAAAATCACGATTGAATCCAAATTTACCTTTCTTATTGCGCTCTTTAATAATTGCTTTCTGCTAATGATTTAGGGAATCTCTTAATACCTGACAATCCATAAACAATTGTATTTTTCTTCACTCATACTTACGTGATAAGAATGTCTGACCTCATTCACGATGCGCCTGGATTCTTAAATCTCATTCTTTTAACTTCGCCAATGTATTCTCTAATCTTATCGCTGTCATTGAAATTCTTAATGCTGCTGCCATAACTAACTGATAATGCCCTTTAAATAACCGCCAATATACACTTTAGTTCGCATGATACAGACTGAGATTTATTAAACGCATATTCCCCTGAAAGTTCAACAATACCTTCCCAAAGAAGATTTACTGCTTCTTCATCATACCCATTATCAATCATACCTTTAATAAATTTTCCACCAAGAGATTTCATTGTTCCATTTTCTTTTTTACCAATCGCTTTACGCAAATCATCTCCCTTTAGGACTCCAAATCCACCATTCTTGCCACCCTCATACAATCCCTCAGACAACAATCCATAATCATCTTTCATCATCCCTTCAACTTTTTGTGCTGTAAAAACTTTCATGAACTGGAACACGAACATTCAGCTTTATTTTTTTCTTTTGACCAAATTGTAAATCTGTTCAATCCCATCAGTCCCGACGATACAATGCCCACCAGAAATCCATAAACTCTGTGCCTGTAATTCTCTCAACATTTCTTTAACCCCATTCTGAGAATTGGAAGATGCTTTGTCTCCTGCATGCTTTAATGATAAAATTAATTCATCATCTAAATCACTTTGAACTAACTCATTAACATCACTACCATCCCTCTTGTCTTTTTAACGTTTTTACTGCCTCTGTCAATTAAATCAACTGTTACTAATCCAAGAAATCCATTTTGATAAAATCCCATCTCTCACACCAGCCCAATCCCATTGCGTTACTGATATCCGTCACTCTGTCTGATTTGAACAGGAACAACTTTTTTGATCGCTCTAGAAGAACAGATGCCACCACAAGCCGAACCCCGCTCCTCTCATTCTGCCGTCAACACGTCCCGCACTTTCTACCACCTCTAATTCTTGTTTAATTGAATACGCAACCGCACCCTCCCTGTAATATTCAGAATTTCAGCTCAAATCCCACCTTAATTGTCATTTTCTTTCAATGTCGCCAATGTATTACTAATTGCTTTGTGCTTACTGCAAATCCAATCCATAAATACCCATAGATTTGAAAGTTCATTTTTGCTTTTGAATGGACCATTTTGATAATCCCTTTTCAACATTATCTGCTCCATATAAATCCATAACGTGCCTGATTTTCTTCCACTTTTCTCAACTGTATGGAGATCTCACCATCTACGTCTCAGCCTGTACCCAGCCTCAATGATTTTAATAGATTTAATCTTTCTACTCATCTTCTACTACATCTCCAACTTCTAATTGATAAATATTTTTTTCTGCTCATTTACTTTTTTTTCTTTTTCAGATACAATGATTTGCTCTTTCTCACCATCTTCGTATTCAATTTCAAAGATTCCACGACCATCAGAGATAAAACGTTCAAAAATCCCAAATTGAATCGAATAGCCCCATGTTTGAAAATGTTTAATAGATAGCCCCACCCTCACTTCCACCAACACTACCACGACCATTCCGATTGATAACCATTATTGATAGACCATTGTAACTCATTCTTGTACTACCAAGAAATATGAAATAAAGTTCCATTACTTAAAAATAACTTCTCTTCAAAAGTTCTACTTTTTGCTCTTTTTGATTCTTCTTGAATTTCTTTTGCCTGATGCACGTTTTTTTTCTTAAAACCTTCTTCTACTGAAACCAATCAAAAATATTCTAAATCAGAATTGTTCCCGCCACCTTTCAGTCCCTAAAATGCACATCATACTCAAGATTTACTGTTTCAATCTTATCGCCACTTTTAATTGTATTATTGATTGCCAACATGCAATGTTTTATACATTTGTTCATAATCGCCCAAACTCCCTGCTGTTTCCGCCTAATGGATCCAATCCCACCCTCTATAACTGCTTTTCAGATAATTTCATACGTCCAACTGCCATAAAATGTTCTTTGCACCATCTTCTATCTAAATAATGCACATCATTACCAAGAACTGTTTCAATGTCTAATTCTTTTGCTAATTTAGCCACCCCATGCAATGCCATTCCATTAACTCAATATAGAAATCATCACCAAAAATGCCTCTCATTCTTGGAGTCTCATTCTTTTGCTTTTGTCAATTTCGCTTTATAACGTAATCTAATATTTAATTCTGAATTCAGCCCACCAGATAAGATAATAAATCCTCTTTGTATTTAATCAATAAATCCAAATCAATTTCTGCCACAATATAGAAAATGTCTTGATGAAATGACTCATTGTACCCAAATAAAAATAGATTATGTAACCCGCCATCATTTTTTTGCAAGAACTGTTAAATGACTCACGCCCTCTATTAGGGATCAATTTGTTTAACATTTTCTTGATAAACCACTTCACGCATAGCGAAACGTTCATTTGTAATCACCCATGTTAAATCTCTACGCCGACACCGCCTAATATTTTCTTTTTTTCATATCTCGCCAACAAATTGATAGATACCTGTCATACCACTGCCATCCGTCGTTCTCTACTCCATTCCAAAATTCCTTTGTTCTACCAACATATTCTGTAATTGTTCCATATCCTTTCGCCAAACTGTTATCTGATTTTGACATGAAGATGAACAAATTTTGATTTTTTTCCATTTTGACTCCTTTTTGAATTTTTTTATACTCATCCCTATTATTCCAAAATGCTAGAAAAAGCAATATTTTTATATTGTTTTATCTGTTCAGCCCTCAGCCCCTACTCAATCATGATAATTTCATCCATAGTTTCTGCCAAACTGTCTTGCCTCACGACCATGCCCTGTTTTCACTGTATTTGAAATTTATTTTGCCCATCTTTACTTTTTTGAATGATAAAATACTAATGAACTCAATAAATAAAAGTTCCTAACAACAAATCTCAAATAAATAGATAATTTACTTGTATAAATCAACAATAGAAAAAAACAATTGATACATCTATTGCTGAATACCAAAACTTAATAATGCTTTTATGTTTATATTCTTTTTGAATCATTTCTACCATGCACCATTCCAAAAAAATATAGGAAAAAAATACAGATGCAAGAATACTCCACCAATCCTAAATAATTAGTTCCCAACATTGTGGAGTTCATTGATGCTATTACCAATAATCCAATAAAAGAAAAATAGATTAAAGATGAATTTCCTTACATCCCGTCCCAAGAACCATGCTAACACATTAGAATAAATTAACATCAAGAATTGACTTTTGGAATAGAAAATAATGCTCAAAAATGACACTTTAGGAAAAAGAATGAGTTCAATAAGAAATGTAACCCATTGTTTACTGATTTGCTTAATAAACTTTTAAAAATAATTCATTTCTTTGCTCCTTAATGTCCACTCATCCCAAATCCTCCAACACGTTCTCCATCGCCCATCGCCATCGCCAACAAGGAATGGATCAACATACCCCAGCCATACGATCCTTTTTCAATTGTTACTGCCTGTCGCCAATGTTGATGAATTGCCCTGTACATAAGACCTTTCATTGCTCAGCCTGTTATAATAATCTCCGTCAATAACACCCACTGACTCAACGACTCACAATTCCCTAATTCCTCAGCCTGATGGCCTCCTCATAGATAAAGAACTTCGCCATCTTGCATATATGCTTTTTAATCCGCCTGAACAATTTCTAATTTCACCCGCTGGATTGTAACTGTTTCGTCCCTTTAAATCATATCCGCCCTGCATGTATCTCGTTTCTCTAACTCCCAATAAATCTGTTTCATTTTTATATTTTTTTCTACTAATCTCGTTCCCCTAATTTTCATTGCTATTCTTAAACTCCTTTACTTTTTAATTTATAATCATCAAAGATAATCCATTTGTTTTTAACAATTGAATTAAATAACAATTTGTTACCTTGTTATGTCCTTCTTCAACCACTTTTAAACCGTTCTCGATTTTCTTCATTTTCAAAACAATCTAACAACATGCCACGTTTCACCATCATGATAGTTTCAGATGCAACTTCCTCTGTTAACCCATCATCTTTATATTTACAACAATATTATAATACATTCAATCACCCTTATTTAATAATTTTTTTTCTTGCCCTTTATTTACCAATGATACACTTTTCTTTATTGATCAGTCCCTGTACATCTTCTGTATAATTTTTCCTTATCAATTTCCCAAAATGCTCTATACCCACCATGTAAATCATAACTAAATGAGTCACGTTGTGAATCAGAGCTCCACTTCTTCACCAATCTTGTATTTCATTCCAAAATCAACATTTTTGAATATCTTCTAAATTTACTCATATCTAATGCTGTTTTATTTTGTTTTGAAATATTTACAAGCACTCACTCTTAAAATATTGTTTTTTTTGTAAAACTCAATCTTCTTAAATTCTTTACCAATTTGTTGCTCAATTTGAAGACTCACCTTGTCTTTACATTGATAATAATATCTTTTGAAATGCCTTCGATAATATGGAACTCTGTCATTTCTTTATTATCCTTGATATCCACATGTCCGTCCCACGACCTAATTCTATATTCTTTGTCAGAAAAATCCATTTTTCCAGCCTCCACCATAAAATTGTTTTCTGTTTGAAATTCACGCTCAAAACCATCTGTTGATGATACCCAACCTCTTTTCGTGAATATGCCCCATTGTTCACAATCCCAATCCATATTCATAATTTCTTCACAATTACAATTTCACGTGCCCACTTTCTGAATGAAATCCATCATATTCATATTACCATCACATACAGTACTCATGTGTTACTAGAATATTAAATTTACCTTTGATTGTTTTTAATTGTTCTGCTTCCCTTGTTACCAATGAACCATGAGATACAAAATCTGACAAACAATACTGTTTTTCACCCTCAACAACAACATATTCCTGTATAAGAATATAGATTTAATAGTCCCATCAATTACGCCACTTTGCTGGAATCTCTAATATTATCTTCACGTCATGATTTCCACTCATATTATAAAAAGGAATACCCTGCTTTTACTAATTTTTTTGTAAAAATTCTTTTACATTGAATGATTGTATAACATTTTCGCTCTAGGAGAATGAAACATATCTCCACTACAAATGACAACATCCGTCCTGCCTCGATAATTTCATCAATTGCTTTTTCTAGTTCACCGTAAACCATCTTGCTCTCTCAAAATTCTATACCTGTTTCAACATCTCTAAACTGCCCAGACCCATAACCCTAAATTTTTCAATCACTAATCTGTAGCTATTTTAAATCTTTTGTCATTTTACTCCTTCTCACCATTGTAACTTTTCACTGAATTTTAATGTTTGACTCACCTACCAACACACTTTCTAAAATTTTCATCTCTATCAATACATCTGAAATCCACCCTTTATAATACAAACCAATCCCCACCTGTTTTTAATATATATCCTAGTCTCCAGATTTTGATAATCCATTACTTTCTAAACTCTACATGCCATTGATTGCATACACTCTGTTTTCGCCAAACATTTACCAAATATCTCGTCTCGTCAATCTGATCTCTAATGTCTTCCACCTACAACTTTCAATTGATAATGTCTATTCAACCAACTAATCAGACCAAACATCTCCACCCTTTTATTGTTTTCACCATCTCTATTGTAACAATCTAATGCCAATGCTAGATTATGTTCATCTGTTCTTCACCAACATCCCACTGGAAACCCTCTTACACCGCTTTTTGCTGTCAAACAAACTCCACGTCTTGAATACTGAATTTTTGAATCTTCTTTGCCATTTTTCTAATGCTTTTTCTAACATTACAACTGCTCCAAAATCCTTTCTCCAACATATTCTCCAAACTCGACCTTAATACGCACTGAGATGATCATTCTGACATCACGCCCTTTTAATGTATCTCACTTTCTTACCGAATTATCTTCAATAATTCCACCTGAATATTCAACAAGATTTTTAATGCTTCCAATCCTTTTTGAAGATTCTTTCCCGTTAATGCCTTGTTCAGCCAAGCAAAATGTGATAACAACACCATTGCCCCACCATTTACCATTAAATAAATGTTTTTCTTCACCGCCTTTTTTTCTTACTGAATCAATTTGTTAGAAATTCATTGCACCTCAGTGCTCGATAACCACTCAAACTGCTTTGTACTCCACCAAACAAATTCTTACTTTGTACTAATCCCTTTCTCCAACTCCTACTTTACTACATCTTCTTTATTGATTTTCCATTTTTGGAAGATTTCTTCTTGCCTTTTGAACCACCACTGTATCCCTTTATCAATGATTAAAATTAAATTATTTTTTTTCAAATGGATAATCCCCTGTACTGTAAATTTCATCAAATTTCTTTTTTTACGAGAAAAATCATTATTTCCTAATGACTCATTCATACACTGAATCATTGCTTCTGACCAACATTGTCCCCCATTACAAAAATATTCATTTTCTTTTAGACTATATCTAATTCTTGTTCTATTTTTTTACTTTTTACCTTTAATTCTGACTCTTTCTTTACCATTTACATACAAAATCAGAATCTATTTTTAAATTATCATCGCCCAACAACACGTTTAATTGATCCCCTTTATCCTCTAAATAAGACCACGATTTTACCCAAATGAAACAATATGCTCTTTGTATTTCATTCTCTTTGCGTACACTCACTAAATGTTGTTATGAAATCGTCCATAGATTGCCCAGAAATAAGAACTAATCTAAATTGAGATAGAAAAATTAAACAAAACAAAGAATATAAAATGCTACATATTACATAATGCTTTTTTTCATTGTCTCCATTTCCTGTCTAATATTAAATCCGATTGTTTTGAATCTTTATCTAATTCTAATCTGAAATTTCGATTGCCTTTTTGTGTTAACCTCGAATAATTTCAGAAAGATAGCTCAATCTTGCTTCCAATTTTTCACAGCTCAATTCTGCTAGGGATTTTCTTTCGCCACGCTCCAATACTCAGAATATGATAACGTAATTTATGTTTATATTCAAATTCTGTTTTTACTTTCTTTTACTCTATTCGTTTATTTGATTATTGATTTCATTCATTTGTAAGACTGTGCTTATTGTTCCCTGTTATATTGTTCAACCTTTAAAGCATCCCAAAACTTCATCAAAATAATTACTATAACTGACAACTTCTATTTCCTTAAAAATTCTGCCAATTTAATTTCACTTTTTAGTCTCCAATGTCTAATCTGAGCCCAGCTTATCCATTGTACTCCTCCGCAAAGATTATACCATACTATATTATTCCTTTTTTTGAAACGAAAAAGGAATAACTTTTTACTATTCCTTATCATTTCTTTCTTTAATTAAACCCTTTCGTCAATCACGTTGTTTTCAAATCTTTTGCCTCCATCACAAATCTCCTATAAAATGTAATCAAATCCCCAATGAGATGCCAAACAATACTTCCACTTATTGTATAAATTCTGCACTCACCTGATTTAACTAGAACTAAATCCAATACAATTACAATAAACCAAATAGCCCCTAGCTCTTAATCTTTGTTTAAAGGATACTGCTTCTTAATTTTAGGATTTTATAATCTTTATTCTCTCCATACACATAAATCAGAGAAAACATTGCTAATCCAATAACACCCAAGAAAAATACATCTAACTGTATTGATAAACTCAATTCCGCTGCAACAAATATCTGTTAAAACTCCAATTGCAATAAAAGTTCCCAAGAACTCCTAATGTTGCTAGACTCAAACATTTTTTTAAATTTGTATTTTTTTTGTTGTCTTAAAAAAATCAAAAAAATTTTCTAAAAATTATTCATTTTTACTCCCTCGTTTTGTTTTTAGGAATATGTACCCATCCCTCAAACTGCTTCCATCTCTAAATTCAGAATCATAAACTTGTTTTAGCCCCTCTTTTGCTAATCTCAATCAATGATAATGTTTCAATGTCACCAAATCACAGAATCTAAAACCAGATTCACCAGCTGTTTTACTCCAAAAAAATATCGCCCTCTTCCGATCCTAAACTCGACCATGCCTATTTTCAAAACCGTCATTACTGTCAACTAATGACTGTAATCTTCTACCACTTTTCTGAATCGCCATCTGAAATCACCCAACAATATCCTGTCCCTTACACGACCAACACGACCCCTAATTCCATGTAAAGAACTTGCACCAAATCTATTTGCATCAAGAACACTCATTATCAGCCAAATAGGAATATCTATTCCTACTTCAATAATTGAACTTGCAATTAAAACATCACTCTTTCTATCCCTAAATTCTTCTATTTTTTTATTTTGTTGATTCTTGTCAAATCCACCGTGTACATACTCAATTTTCAAACTAGGGAATTTTTCTACCAAGATTTTTGCTGTTCTTTCAACAGAGCTCTGACTTTTGCTTTTTTTTCTTGTACGTGACCAACAATAAAGACTCCCATGACCTTTTTCTATCTCATTATAGATGTGATCCATCTCACCCTCATGTTCCTTTTTAAGAATGTATCAGATCCCTTTCTTAATCCATTGACCAACATTCTCTTTCTTCCGTCCTCCTTACCCACCAGGATTAACTCTACATCACCATACAATGCAAGCATCCTGGAATAGGGATCTCCTGACTCTAGCCATCAACTTTTCTACCATCTTTTCTGCTATCTCATAATGCTTCTCTTTGATTTGTCTCCAAATTTTTTTGTTGTTCATCAATAACTACTAATCCTAAATTTCATTGTATTCAACATTTAAAATTGAATGACCACCAATCAATACATCAATGCCACCTGTTTTTAACTGCATTTACCATTTCTTTCTCTTTTGCTTTTTATTGCACCGCCCAGATAGCTCAGCAACATTCTGTCTTTAACTGACTCAATCATTTTTGCTAAAAACCATCATACAACTGTTTTACTCAAAATTTGCTGTCCCTAATACTCTGATAAACCACAATCGATACTTTAAAGACAGCCCTGCTGAATCGATACTGATTTTCATCTGAACCTGTATCGCCAACCCGATTAAGAGATTTTCGCCTCGATTCTTTTAATTTCTGAATAATCTTTAATGCCCCTTCTTGTAATCCTCCCTTTGTTAATCCATACTCAGATTTTTAATGCCCCTTTCATACCCTAGGATTGTCACCACCTTTGCAATCCCTGTTCCTACTACTTTCTTTTTATGTTCAAAGATTAACTGCATATAGAATGCTCCAATATAAGACAAATTATTCAATGTTTCATCATATTCACCAACGTTTTTCAAAACTTAACTTTTTGAAATCTTGAAATCCATAATCTTTCTTTGTTATGTTTAATATAATGACCCTATATTACCACCGTCAAAACGAAACAACAATCTTGAACGCACCCTGTTAATACTCTGTACCAATTTTTGCTCTAGGAGATTGTCTATAAACATCAATATGTCAAAGATTTAACTCTTCTTCCAACATTTGACCACCGTTAAACTTATCTCTACCAATTCTACTAAAGAAACATAAACTTTATCACTCAACGATAGATTTTACCAAATGCCACCCCAAAAAAATCAATTGTAATATTTCTTTGTCCGTCATTAACCATCATTCTACGTTTCTATTTAGATTTGCTGAAAATGATTCAATATTTCCACAAACTAAATACTCTTACCAAATGGACATTATATGACTTCAAATATTTCTCCCATCAATATAATAACTAGTCCTGATAAAACGCAAATCATCACTGAAATATTTTGAAACTCTTGTCTCCCGCCTGATTTGATAACCATCTTTAATTGAAATTAAATCATATAATTCTATATTGAATAATTCTTCAATCGTTGAATTATTACTTAATGTCCCACTAATTTTTGCTTCTAACTCTTCTGACATTTTAAATTTTGCCAAAAATGCTGAGAGAAAGAAAATCCAATCAATCTTATACTCCCATACATACGAGAGAATGACTAGAATAGATACCACCATGATGATTGCCACCCACTATACCCAACAATTTCTGTATAAGAGATACATCTCATCTCCCTAATTCTCACATGACTTTTTATCTTTTGAAATCACAATCTGTTCCGTCAACATTGTTTGCTAATGCTTCTATGTATTCCTTTCACCCAGTCCAAACATTTGACCATTTTATCACTTAATAAACCCAACCCTATAAATAACATGCCCACTAACATAAAACTGTAGCCACCTCATAAAAAAATACCCCTTGTCCGTTATTGTTTCTGTTACTGATTTCAACTCTTTTAATATGACATTAGTCAAAACCTTTTTACTTTTTTTGAAATCTTAAACCATCTTTTTCTAAATTTGTTCTTACTATAATACTGCCCATTTTGTTCCCTTTTTCTAATAATTTAAAACTCTTCTAATTTTTCTAAAACGTCAATGCTTTTTTTTCGTTTTCAACTCTCTTAGATTATCATTCAAATTCTCGCTATTCAATTTTTTTCATTTTCTGAATATGGAATTTGTTTTGTATTCTGAAATAAATCGTGAAATCTACCCTCGTCCAGAAATTCTCTAATTGATTTCCCGATTAAAACTCATTAAACTCAAATGCTCTTTAACTTCATCTTCTTCAAAAATTGCAACAAAGTCTCAATACACTCCCCTCGTTTGTGAGAATCAACACTAATAACTTTTTTTCAATAATACCACATCATTGCTTTCGTCCGTCACCTACGAACTGAATAACAACACTTTTTTTCTTGCTCTGTTAATTCAGACTCATCTTCATAAACTCTGTTCACTGATAATGATTTTTTTGTATTCAAACCACTACCAACTTTTTGTTCCATTTTTACTCTTGATTTTTCTTCTTCAATTTTAATCGTCCCTGCCCTTTACATATCTCCAGCCAACTCAGCCTGTTGTACTGGATCTCTGACAACTTTATGTTGTTCTGTCCTGATGACCCCTCTTGCTCTGAATAACCGTCCCTGCAATTCTCATTTGTTCTTCTAATGATGTTCCATTTAAAACTCCTATTTATTTACATTTATTTTCATATTGATTTAAACCTTTATATACTATATTATTCCATTTTCACAAAAATACTACTATTATATAACACAGCCCACCTGTAAATATTGAATAATAACATGAATCCACTTATTGCTTCTATTTTGTACTTTCGTCTTATTAAATCTAATACTAATAATATTGTTCAATGAAAGGACGCTATGATAAATATTTACGACTTTTAGTACGCAAATATCCGACATACATGCCCTCCAATCAGACATGCCTATATCTTCAATCTTAAATGATAAAGTTCTACGCTCACACCACTATAAACAAAACTCACTAATCTTTTATCAAAAATAGATTATCACATTAAACAATAACAATAATAAACGTTGTATCTGACTCAACCAACGATTTGTTTTTATAAATTCTTTAAATCTGTAAGACTCATTTCTATTGCTGTATATAAACTTACAGATATTCCACCATCCAAGATGATTATATACTAATCCGTTCTTCATCACTTTGAAATCTTGAGAAATACCCTTTAAAAATCAAAATCCCCAAGAAATAATCAATCACCAATAAAACCAATCAATATATGTTTAATAACATCTTTTTTTCTGAATAAACCCTTTATATATGTTTTCTGCCACTGAAATATTTATCAGAAATTCATAAAACTTTGCACGAAATCCCCACACTTCTATACTTTCAATCATTATTCTTCTTCATCATAAAGACTCAACACCAATGAAAAATGTTTTCATCCATACCATCTCTTTTGAAACTCACTGAATTTAACGATTTGTTTTCATCTTCCGCCCAAATCTAATTGTACTGCTTTTCCCTCAAAAACATTAAACACTCAACAATGAAATTCTTAGAGAAATCCCAATGTAACATCACCGATTTGTCAATCACCAACTCCACATCATCTTCATTATCATTTACTGCCATTGTATCATCATTGATTACATAATGGATTAAACTCAGAAATCAGTGACAAAGTTCCAAAACATCAATCGCCCAAATCCTAATGAATTTGTATCAAAACCAATTTTTTTGTTCATCTGATACACGACTCTTTAGGATTTCATATCCCCAAGAGCTCAATATCTGCTTTTAGATACAAGCACCAATATTGTTACTATCTTTATATCCGAACAAATTTCATTAGATTCAATCAATGTGACGTTGTATTGCCCCCGAAAGTTCACCCATAATAGATTCAATCGCCTGAACGTAACAATACAATTCACCATCAGTACTCAACTTTCAAATCATGTTCAACTGCGATTTCAACAACTTTGAAAAATCCATTAGCCACCAACCATTTTTAATCTTATCATCAAAGATTAACTCTAAACATGAAATCTGTTGACGCTGTTGACAATGTCCAGACTCAAGGAATTTGCTTTGCTCGTGTGAGTTCCTTCATAAATTCTGTTGACTCAATTTCAGAAAGAACTGTAACATCTTCCATATTGTACTCAATTACATGTCATTAACTCAAATTTAAACTTACCATTTCGACTACCAATATTAAATTGACGATTGCTTTGAGGACATTGTAAATTCTGTCCATAGGGAAAACTTGCCAAAATTGATAAGATTGTTGTTAATTGTTTACCATCAACGTCCATTCTGTAACTTCATTATCTTCTTTATTGACATGAGATACTGAATTTCACCTTTAAAGAAATTCTCGTTTCAGAAATCCACATTGAATAAACCAACTTATCCCCATCTAATTTGAACTCAATGCTTGACTTACTTCATCTTTCATGTCAAGACCTTTAATAACGACTTTTGCTACATTGCCAAATTGAATACCTACCCACTGTAAATTCCACTTGTTTAATTCTCCTTACCAAATCTTCTGCTTCTTCTAAATCTCTTTGTGAATCATCGCCTTCCAAAATCCATTATGAATGTATCTTAAATGACCAATCAATTCTGCCCTCTAATACATCATGAGAGAAATCATAATCTTTTTCACCAAAGAACTCTGAAAAATTTTGCTTTCCATACAAAATGTACCCACCATTTACAAATTCTTTTGATCATTACTTTTTTTCTTTGAATGCTGTTACTCTGAATCATTTTCAATACCAAACCCAATCCAAAAACGTTCTTTTTGTTTCACCACAGAGAAATAATACCCTGTCATTCTCTAAAACTACTCTCAATGCCTCGAACCATCAACATTACTAATGCTATTCCATAAATCATTAAGAACTTTTCTCCTTTCAATTCATCTTTTAATTGATACAAACGTTACCTTCACCCACTCCGAAAATCCTGTATCTAAGATTTGAACTTCAATATCTTTTAAAAATGACAATCTGTTACCCTCATTTCTAAACCTGACAGATGTTTGAAAAAAATCAATTTATTATTTGAAATGTTAATATTACTTAAAAACTCATTTATAAATTTCTTCGATTTTATAACCGCCTAAAATATAAAACTTTTCAATACTGTCCTTTGCAGTCTCTTCCATAATATGCAAAATGATTGCCCTATTGTGTAATCTCACTGAAATCTTCCAGGAATTTTTATGACTCTGTCTCACCAATCTACCACCCTTCCGCCCTGCAAGGATTATTCTGTTTTAATACCACGCATTGCGTTACCTCATTTCTTTTAAAAACTCATTGTTACTATATTATTCTTTTTGCCTTAATTTTAATCTTTTTACGACTTTTTTTCTGACTACTTGATTGTTGATCCCTTGTATCTTTGTAAATCTCAATATTACCATCTCTAATGCACTCCAATTAGGATTTGTCTTTTTACTTGCAAAAATTTACTGAATCAACACTTTTCACCAACAAAGATAATACCCTAAATTATCTCTTGTTAAAAGCTTTCATCTCAATCTCATTCATAAATGATGTAACATTATCTTGAACATCCCCGTCCATTTTCGTCCAACTTGTTCAATAATTAAAAGTTCCTGTTTCTTCATTGAAAAATTTTGTTTTTAATTTTTGTCTGCCCACCAAACCTCTAATTGTAGAATAACATCTCATCTCAACTCGCCAATGCAAACAGATGATTTTTCCAATCCCTAGATCAACACAAGATTTTACCACATCTCAAAATTTCTGATTTTCTTTTGATTAGAATATAATGTTCTCCCACAGGATGACCACCCTTTGTATTTCTTTAACGTTCCCTTATCTAATTCTAATATTTTTTTAACTTTACCACAATCTCTTCCCAACTCCAATATTTTCTTTAATTCTACCAATTTTGACTTCTGTTTTTGATTACCACCTATGATTGTTTATTCTTTAAATATTCTTTATACATCTCGAACTCGCTCTTATTATGATTATATTCTCACTTAATCCCCCCAATCTAATTCATCTTCAAAAATCTTCTTCATCTCTTCTACCAAAATCATTGTACTCAATCCCTTGTTTACTTTATTCCAAATTTCTAAAAATGATTTTTTTCTGTTAAACTTGAACTGTTCAAACTGCCACCACAATGATTTGTTCAAATTCTTCTTCATCATAATTGAATCCCAATGTTACATACTTTTCATGTACTGTTTTGACTTTATGATTAAAAAAATCCAAAAAGGATCGACTTTCACTTCTAATGCTCGTCTGTATAGACTTCTTTTATATATTCTTCAACATCATTTATTGAAAATTCACTCTCATTAAATACCAATAAATTCTTTTTGATTTTTTTCTTTTTCTATTTTGAATTCATCAAACAATTTCTTTACCCATTTTATAACTCCCTCAAATAAAGAATCAAATTCATCATCATTATCGCCACACGTCTATAAATGAATTATCAAGAATGTTACCATCTTCTTCATCTAAATTACTAAATCATTTCTTTGTAACTTCAACTTCATCTTCCTCCGTCCAACATCAACAAACATAGATTTTTTTCAAATCACACATCTTACTTGGAATTTCTTGTCGCCTGTCCACCCTCTATTCTTGTCAATGATAAATGTTCCTAGTTCGTTTCTGATTCATCTCTATATTTTCTATGAATAATCAATACTACGTTTCACCGTCCCGCAATACCGCCAGATTCACGAATATCCGCTTTAGACTTTTCAATCTATTTTCATCTTCATCTTTTGATTCACGATTTAATTGTACTAAAAATCATAATCGAAACTTGTAAATCTTTTGCCAAGAACTTTTAAAACCACGCACATTGTACCCACTTGTTGTCTCACTTTTTTTCCGTATGACTTCTATTTGTACCCAGCTAATCAATTGTAAATAATCCACAATAATTAAATCAAACTCCTCTGAGAAAAATTCTTCCCAGTGCTTTTTGCTTTTGACCCTAATATAATCAATTGTAATATCCGAATCATCTTCAACAACTAGAGAGAAATCTCCACATTGTTTCTGTTGCTTTACCACTCTTTTCATTTTTCTGATGTTCTATGAGAACCCGCCTTACTCAGGGTAAGATGCAACACCGCCACTGAAGAAGTTCGCCACGTCAAATCCTGTACGACTCATTTCCAAAGAAAAGAATAAAATGCCCTTTCCGTCTGCACAGTTCTCCGCCCGTGCTGATGCATCTTTTACCCACACCTGTACGTACCAATTGTATTCAAACTTCCTTTTGCCAACCACCATTTACCACCCTTTATTCATTTCCAGGATTGAAACTTTGAACTACATCTAAACTCAACTTCATTTTCTGATGAATCTTTTTCTACTACTTCATTTACTGTATCGCCAAAATCAACTTTTTGTTTTTGCACAATGTCTGAGTCCCCAAGATTGCTCAATCTTTTCTTCACTTTCAGAAATTACTGATAATACATCCAGCTCTCGTCTAATTCTTTTAATTGTTTAGATGCCACCCTTTTGTTTCTGATTGCACATATTTTTTTTCTTACCATCCCGCCCAGTTACTCAATGGAGATTGCGTAAACCATCTGCATTACTTAACGATACAATAAATTGTGCATCGCTTCCCGAAATCCCTTTATCAATTAAATTAGAATATAATTCCACCTCAGAAATTTCTTCGCCCCTGATTTTCCATACAAATCTTGAATACTCAATATAAATTTCTATAATTTTCATTTTTTTAAAGAATTTAGTCTCAATTATTGTTCCGCCCTCTGTAATTTTTATGTTGTTGATTGAACAAACTAGAAATTAACAATTTTTGTATTTCTTCATACTAAATTTGTTACCCACTATTTAAACCCCTTTTATTTTTTTACCGCCTTTATTATTCTATTTTTTTTCACTCAACAACTCGAAAAAAATAATGCTTCATCTGTTTTTTTCTGAAAATCGATACATTTATCGAAAAACGCCCTTAACTGCTTTTGCCGTTTCACTCACGACGATATAACGACATTCAAAAATCGCCTGAGAAAGAAAAAGATACCCAAAAATGCTTATCTTTTACTTATTTTAATTTTTAATCACTTTTTTTTTGACTGTTCAACTGGGATTGTCGCCATGTTCAAAATCACGCCCTTTTTTTCAGAATCACCAACTATAATAAATGGACTCAACACTCTGCACTGAGATTTCTTTAGCTCAATTCATTATCATTGAAAAACTCGAATTGTATTAGATTTTACTTCTTCAATTAAATCTTTTTGTTTGCTTTTCAATATTTTTTTTCCATTCATCTTCTTTTTCCACCTAATTTGATGAATAAATCTTTAAAATCACCATCTTCTTTTTTTGCTTTTTCCATTTCAGCTTTGAGTCTCCACTGATAATACATTAGCCAAAATAATCATAGCTCAAATCGTCCCTTTTCATTGATTACTCCTAAAATCCAACCGCCTGCTCTATTTGAATAATCATCAACTGTTCTTGCAGCTAAGAAACTCAAAACGTTATATTTAATAACTACATTCTTATTGTTAATGTATTCTTTGATTGTATCTTTTGTTAATTCTTCTAATTGTACACAGCCCTGACAATATGCCCTCAACATACCAATTCTACAACACCATTTTTTTGTCAATGTCTTTTTTTCTTGAATTGTTTTTACTGTCTTTTCCTAAATAGAATGAATCACTAGAACTCATATTGATTTTCTTTTTGTTGTTTGCTCGCCACTTGATTTGTATTGTTTTCTGTTTTTGTAGTTACAGTCACTGCCAACAACAATGCTACTGCAGATACCATAACAAATTTAATCATTTTTAAATTTTTCATTATCTCACTCCTTTCCGTTAATAATATTAGATTTAATTACTCTTCAATTTGTTTATTGATTGCTGATAGAGTTCCCTTTCGTTTTGTTCTAATTCTTCTACCAATCCAGCCCCTTTGAACTGCCACCTTTAATGATTGTTGCCACCATTTTCTCAGCCCTCACCCTCTTGTTCCCACTGTAGACTATAACCAGAAAACATCAATATCATCACACTTCCAAATGTGTAAATCACGACCATTCTTGATAACTCACTCCCTAAATCTTTCTCCAACTACCATACATCTCGCCCGCACTAATACCTTTTATGAAACTCAAGAACTGTCAAACCTTCTCCATATGGATCTGCAACTTTATTCTTGATACATTTTAATCTAACTTCGCCACCGATTGTGTTATCACCCTCTGTAACTAAAACGAACTTTCTTAACTTCGATACGTTGAGAGTCTCTGAATTTAGCATTCCCTACCACTGCTTTTTTTAGAAACTCCTTTGAGTCCCCACATATCACCAACGTTATCACGAATTTGCTTGATAAAGATTACACCACAATTAAATTCTACGCCTTTTACCGTAACATCGTTTCATTGCTTTTACTCATAACACGTATTTTGCCCTGCTATAGAGTTCCCTCTAAATCTGCTTTTAATTCTGCTTTAGGACTCATGCCCTGCAACAGATCCAATACGATAATGTCAACTGTTCCAGCCCTCAATCAATTTAAGAATCATTGTTAGAACTTCTTCGCAACAGATGTCAGAGAATCCCTATCCATCAATTTTAACACCCTAATGCTTTACGCCAATTAGTCCTCAAATGCTTTGTTCAACATCAGGAATACACCACCACCACCTTTTTGAACA